>BNJS01003609.1_pt1 | contig 102405 bp, 136 predicted proteins | sample 8540461 | NCBI WGS metagenome assembly BNJS01 (sample SAMD00202454, study PRJDB9452) | human saliva metagenome | isolation source: human saliva | place: Japan | reverse complement strand
CTATATTATATAAATAAAGATGAGGGATTAAGTAAAAAGTAATCTTAATCCTTCATCTTTTGATATTTGGTTGCATAATGAGTTTTGAATTTAATTTTTTTCATATTCTGAATTTATTATATAACTAGTTTTTATCTTTTTATAACTAGTTTTTTTATCTTTTTGTTAAGTACAGTCACTTTTATATAAATTTTTCATAAATAAAATTTACAAGTCTATAGAGAATCAAAGTAATTAAATCTATAAAATTAAATATTATAAACTAGTAAATTTTTGATTAATATAAAAATTTACAGAGTTTTATTCACACTCCCGTTAATTATAAAGAGTTTACAGAGTTTTATTCATACACCTTAGGAAACCATACTCATTATGTGATTTTATTGTACTATATATTCATATTAACACGGTGCCATTCGTTTATAACGTATGCAAGTTGACCTACTTGGTTTAAACCAACAAGATTAATTTCTTGGGTAGCAGGAGTTGTTCCACCTAGGCCTGCAGTATATAGTGCTATAATATAAGGTATTTTTTCATAAACTATAGCATCAACGTTTAGTGCATTATTAACGTAACCTGGTTTTTGTTCAATTTGAAGATTTGGTAAATATCGTTTGTAATATTCACCTGGGAAAGAGTCCCCAATATATTGTCGGATATCTTTATACTTTTCTTTGTTATCCCATAAATGTTGAAGTACTTGGATATAGTAGTTAGTTGTAGTTTTGTTGTCAGTACTAAAAGTTTTAAGTTCTCCCTTAGATTCACCATATCTAGTATACATTTTATATACTTCACTTAGTCCACCAATTCTATCTCCCAGTGCATATGCGGGAGTATTTTCTGAGTATACCAATGAATAATATTGCATTTTGAGGAATAGTCATTGCTCCATTGAAGACTTTAACATATGTATCGTGTTCGCCGATATATTCATATTCGGTTTTAGTTATATCGTAGCGTTCAGTCATAGATAGATTATATTTTTCAAAATCATCTACAACTATCATATTTAGTGGTAGCTTATAAGTGGAACCCGCAGTCATCGGCTGAGTTTCATTCATTTCTATTAGTTCCCCAGTGTTTAAGTTTTTATATGAGAAAGCTACTTGAGAATTTTTAATTCTGTTTGCTTTTAGATAGGCTTGGACAACTTCAAGTAAAGTCATATTTTGCATAGTCAAAATATAAAACCTAATGACTTCATAGTAGAAGCATCAGCAGTCATTGTAGCTTGTTTTTCTTCTAAAGATTTAACTTTTTTTTCCGGTTCTTTTGCTTCTTCTTTATTATCATTTTGTTCGGTATTAGTCTGTTTGTTTGTAGTATCTGTATTATTAGTATGCCAATAAGATGTCATGTTATTTAAATTTATAATATGCTTTTTATTTAAATAATAAAAAGCAGCTATGGATACTAAAAATAGAGAAGACAATAATATTATAATTTTTAATTCTCGACATAGGTTCTTTCGACATAAATTCTCCTGTTATTATTTAGTTAATCTAATAATTATAAGTTATAATATAGTAAATTTCAAGTAATACTTGGATAAAATAATTAAAAACTGAAATGTATCATAGAATAAGGGTGTCTAAAAATTATGATTTCGGAGAAACAGCTTTTTGGGACGCTTCTAAAATGTTTATTAGATATCTGAAAAAGCTTTTATAAAGCGAATATAGATAGCAACAAACCACTGCGTTTGTGAGTTCTCATATAAATTTTTAAAAAATTTAGATCCTTTGGATAAAACTAAATAAAATTTATAGAAAGCCATTGTATATGCTATAATATCATATAGAGGTGTTAATATATATGATTTCGTATGAGAAATTTAGTGAACGATTAAAACACGGGGAAAAGAATTTTAATGACTTGATTTTTGAAGATATGAATTTAAGAGGGTTTAATTTATCGAGATTAGATTTTTCTTCTTCAAATTTTATCAATGTAGATTTTAGTAATGTAGATTTTACAGATAGCAATCTAGAAAATTGTCTTTTTAGATGATTGTAATATGGAAAATTCTATTTGTGTTAATTCGAACCTAAAAAGCATCGATGAGAAGGGTAAATTTACAAAATGCCAATATTAATGGGGCTAAGTTATATGCAGCTGTTTTGGAAGATGCAAATTTAAAAAATATTATTTTTGATGATAAAACGGAGTATTTTAAATTGTATTGTCCTGAACAAGGAGCGTTTATTGCTTATAAAAAAGGACTTAATAATAGAATTATAAAACTTTTTGATACCCAGTGATTCAAAAAGAGTTTCTTCAACTCGGAATTGTTGCAGATGTGATAAGGCTAAGGGTATTAGAAATAAAAATTTTGAAGGTACTATTTTTTATGACGAAGCATGGTCAACTGTTGCTGAGGACTTTTGTTATAAACTTGGAGAGTGGGTTTATGCAGGAAATTTCAATGAAGATCGATGGTATGATTCAACTGAGGTATTCATTTTTGGATGACAGAAGAAGAGGCAAAAATATTAAAAATAAAAAGATGTAGGAGATAAAAGTGAGAATAGCTTTACTTTGTAGATATGATGGTAGCAATTACCATGGATTTCAAATACAACCAAATAATAATACAATTCAAGAAGAAATTGAGAAGAGTTTAAAGAAAAATTAATAAAAAGATATGCGACTTTATATGAGTGGAAGAACGGACAGTGGTGTTCATGCCTATGGGCAGGTATTACATTTTGATACTGATTTAAATATTCCAGATGTTGCCTGGGTTAAGGCTTTAAATGCTACTATTCCAAAAGATATTAGAATAGTAGGAGCAACGACAGTTTCAGAGGATTTCCATGTTAGATATAATAGTACACAAAAAACATATTATTATAAATTATACATCGGAAGAGAAGTTGATCCATTTTTATTAAATTATGTAGGTAAACATAGTTTTGATTTTAATTTTGAAAAGGCTCAAGAAGCACTGAAGTATTTTATAGGAGAACATGACTTTTCATCATTTTGTTCGAAAAACTCTAGTGTTGAGGATAAGGTTAGGACGATATATAGTTTAACTATGGAAAAAGATTCGATTAACCCTAATATTATAAACTTTGAAATTACAGGAAATGGTTTCTATATAACATGGTTAGGATAATTATTGGAACTATACAAAATGTAGCTGCTGGTAAGTATGAAGCGGACTATATAAAAGAAATACTGGATAAAAGAGAACGTCAATTTGCTGGCCCTAAGGCAGATGCTGCTGGATTATACCTAAAAGAGGTAGTATATGATGATGATAAGGTGAATGAGTTTATTAAAAATAATTTACAAAGTTACTGTAATAAATAACCGCTGCACTTATGAATTCTCATATGAACTTTGTTAAAATTTAGGACTTTTGGATTAGCCCCATTTAGATTGAGAAAAAATCGTGATATTTGGTATAATAAAAAGATATTCTATAGAAAAATTAGGTAATAAAATGATAAAATTTGAAGATGTTTTTCAGTATTCTAGTTCTAAAAAGACTGCATTATCAAATATAAATTTAGAAATAAAAAGAAGGGCATTGGTTAAGTGTCCTAGGAAAAAATGGAAGTGGGAAATCAACGTTAATGAAGTTGATTTACGGTCAAAATTTAGCAACTTCTGGGAAAAATCCTATTTAACAATGAAGAATACAGTAAAGAAATTTATGATGATATAAAAAAATAAAAATAGCTATAGTATTTCAAAAATCCTGACAACCAATTTGTAGGTTCTACTGTAGAAGAAGACATTGCTTTTGGTCTTGAAAATAGGAATGTACCACAAGAAGATATGGATAAAATAATAGATGAGGTTTTAGAAGTTGTAGATATGAGTGACTACAGAAAATATGAGCCATCATCACTGTCAGGAGGACAAAAACAAAGGGTTGCGATAGCATCTTCTCTTGCTTTAAATCCTGAGATTTTAATACTCGATGAGGCGACGAGTATGCTTGATCCGAAGGCAAGAAAGTCCATTTTAGGGTATATAAAAAAAATTAATAGAGAAAAAGGAATAACTATAATATCAATTACTCATGATGCAGAAGAGAGTATTTATTCGGATGGCATTGTTATATTAGAGGGTGGAGAAATAGTTTATCATGGAGACTACACTACACTATACTCTGATACGACAATACTGGAAAAATATAGTTTAGAAGTTCCTTTTTGTAGAAAGAGTAAAAAGATCTAAATAATTACCTAAATCAAGATATATTTGAAATAGAAGAAGACGAGGAGAGTGTAGTGAAAAATATGCAAATTAGTTTAAAAAATGTAAGCTATACTTATAATTATAAAAACCCCTTATGCAAGAGAAGTGTTGAAAGATATTAACTTGAATGTAGAAGAAGGAAGTTATACAGTTATAATAGGTAAGACTGGGAGTGGAAAATCTACTCTTATAGAGCATATTAATGGTTTATTATTACCTACACATGGAGAAGTATTAGTAAATAATGTACTAATTACTAATCCGAAAAGTAAAAAAGAAAAGCGTGAACTCGCTAAAAAATTAAAAGTATTAAGACAAGATGTTGCCGTATTATTCCAGTTTTCTGAGCAACAATTATTTGAAACAAGTGTATTAAAAGATATTATCTTTGCACCGCTAAACTACGGTATATCAGAAGAAAGAGCCATTTCTAAAGCTAAAGAATTAATAAAGTTAGTCGGATTAGATGAGAGTTACTTGGATAAATCGCCATTTGAACTTTCTGGTGGAGAGATGAGAAAAGTCGCCCTATGTGGAGTGCTTGCTCTTGAACCGAAAGTATTGATATTAGATGAGCCAACAGTAGCTTTAGATTATAAGAGTCGTGAAGAAATCATGACCATGGTGAAAAAACTTAAAGACGAACTTAATATGACAATAGTTCTTATATCTCATAATATGAACTACGTATTAGAGTATGCAGATAAAGTTTTTGTTTTAAAAATGGAAAAAAATTAATTTCGAAGGAACGGTGGAGGAACTTTTTACTGATGAAAAAACCTGCTTAAAGAAAAATTCACTGGAACAACCAGAATTACTAAAATTTTATAATAATCTGCAAGAAAATAATATTATCTAGATGTATTTCCTAGGAAATACGAAGATTTAATAGATGTTTTAAAAATAAGATAGGAAGTAGTGGAAAATGAATAATTCATTAATGAGTAAATATATTCCATTGAATACAATTATTCATAATCTGAGATCCTAGAGCGAAAATATTTTTTTGTAATTTTGTACTTAATAGATGTCTTTTATTGCTTATAATGTTCTAGAGTTTTCTATCTTGTTTTTTTAATGTTGATAATGATAGTTATATTATCAAAAACAAGTCCAGCATTTTTAATAAATAGTGTAAAAAGCAATTAGTATATTAATTATATTTACTTTTTTATTCATCTTGTTTTTAATAAAAAGGTGAAGTATTGTTAGAGGTGTTGGGCTGAAAGATTTATAGTGGAGCACTTTTTGGAATAGCATTGATAACTGTTAGATTTATCTTAGTCGTTATGATAATGGTAGTTTTTATGGCTACTACTTCACCAACTGAGATAACGAATGCTATAGAAAAGAGTCTTGGATTTTTACAGAAAGTAGGAATTCAATTTCAACTTTTGCATTAGTATTATCAATTTCACTAAGATTTATTCCAACTATATTAGAAGAAACTAATAGAATAATAAATGCACAGGGTTTCTCGTGGCTCAGATTTTTAATGAGGGAAATCTAGCGCAGAAAGTAAGAAAGTTTATTCTATACTAATCCCTTTATTTATAGCTACTCTAAAAAGAGCTGATGAACCTATACTGCAATGGAAGTAAGAGGGTATTCTACAACTGGAATAAGAAGTAAGTATAAAGTATTGAAATATAGTAGTCTAGATTATTTAAGTTATATATTAATAATAGTCATTACAATATTAATAATATTGTAGTGTTAAATTAAAGAAAGGAGATAGGATGGAAACAGAAATAATTAATATTTCTAAAAAGTGAAAAATAAAGAAGAAATATATAGTAAATTAACTACATATTATAAAGACGGAAAGTTAGTAGCTATTCCAACAGAAACGGTATATGGACTTAGTGCTAATGCTATGGACGATGAAGCGGTAAGTAAAAATATATGAAGCTAAAGGACGTCCTAGTGACAATCCACTAATTGTTCATTTTTATGAAATGAGCCAATTGGATAGCATAGTAAATTATAACGATGAAAATGTAGAAAAACTAATAACTAATTTTTGGCCAGGACCTATGACGTTAATTTTAAATGCTAAAGATAACAATGGTGTTTCTAAAAAGGTTACTGCAGGATTAAATACACTAGTTGTTAGGATGCCCTCAATATTACTGCTCGAGAAATATTAAAGGAAACTGAAGTTTTATTAGCAGCACCAAGTGTTAATACAAGTGGTAAACCATCTCCAACAAAAATTTGAACATGTTTACCATGATTTGAATGGGAAAATTGATGTAATAATCGAAGATGAGCAATCTGATATTGGTTTGGAAAGTACAGTTATTGATTGTACGAGGTATCCTCTTGTCATTGCGCGTCCTGGAGAAATTACAAAAGAAGATATAGAAGGTGTATTAGGAGAAGGTAGTGTAAAAATATAATGAAGAAATATTAACAAAAATGCAACTCCTATCGCCCCTGGAATGAAATATAGACATTATTCTCCCGAAGTGAATTAGTGCTATTTAATGATTCATTTGAGAAATAATAAGTATTTTAAAAGAAAGAGATAAAAAACAGGCTTCATTACATATAAAGAAATGGAATCAGAAGTTGATTTTTAAATGTTTCTGAAAAATATTTAGCGAATAATGAGAAAAGTGTTGAACAATCTAATAAAAATTTATATAATATTCTAAGGAGTTTGATGAAGAAGAAGTAGAAGAAATTTTTATACTACCGATTGAAGAAACGAAAGAGAATAAGGCTTTATTAAATAGACTTAATAAAGCGATAAGTAAAAATAAAATAGGAGATTTGTAATGAAAAAGTTATATGTAGTTATACCTTGTTACAATGAAGAAGAGGTATTAAACGAGACTGCAAAAAGATTAGAAGTTAAAATGAATTCTATGATAGAAGAAGATTTAATTTCAAAAGATAGCCGTGTTGTTTTAGTGAACGATGGTTCAAAAGATAAAACATGGAAGATGATAGAAGAACTTCATAAAAAAAATCCATTATTCAGTGGTATTAACCTAAGTAGAAACAGAGGTCACCAAAATGCTCTATTAGCAGGACTTATGACTGTTAAGGATCACTGTGATGTAAGTATTTCTATGGATGCTGATTTACAAGATGATATTAACGCTATGGACGAAATGATGAAAAAATATCTTGAAGGTGCTGATGTAGTTTATGGTGTTCGTTCAGCAAGAACTACGGATACATTCTTTAAACGTTTCACAGCTGAAGGTTTCTACAAGGTTATGGAAAAGCTAGGAGCAAATACAGTATTCAACCATGCAGACTATCGTTTAATGAGTAAACGTGCGTTAGAAGGGTTAGCTCAGTTAAAGAGGTAAACTTATTCCTACGTGGTATTGTTCCTATGATAGGATATCCAAGTGATATTGTAACATACGAGCGTGCAGAAAGATTTGCTGGAGAAAGTAAATATCCACTATCTAAAATGTTAGCATTTGCTTTTGAAGGAATTACTTCTTTATCTGTAAAATTAATTAGATTTATCACCATAGGTGGAGCATTAATGATATTTATTGCTGTGATAGTATTTTTCTACACACTATATAGTTATTTTTGCAGGATTTGCAAGACCGGGGTGGCTCAAAGCTTAATGATATCGATGTGGTTCATCGGTGAATGATTATGATTTCATTAGGTATTGTGGGTGAATATGTAGGTAAAATTTACTTAGAAAACAAAAGCTCGCCCAAGATTCATTGTTGAACAATTCTTAAACGAAGAAAAACGAAGAGGAATAATTGGCAATGAATAAGGAAATATTAAATAAATTTTTCTAACTTTTTAGTAAAAAGTTATAGCTGTGATTTTTATGGTGCTTATGGGGATAAATTCACTATTAGTGTTAACAAAAACAGCGATATTTCCCAGAAAGATTATCAAGAAACTTTATATTATGAAAAATGTTAGTGCTATACTAAATATTATGTTCTTTATAGTATTTAGTATAGTTATCTTAATATTAGCAAGATATTTGATAATAAGTGTTCAACGGTTTTAGAATTTGTACATGATTTATATGCTTTATTATTAGTATATTGTTTCATGATATTGAGACGTGATTATGTGCACTTTGATCCATTTAAGTGATAGATCAAGCAAATAATTTCATAAGAGAAAACTACAGTGGACTTGATAAAGGAAATAACTATTTATATATATATTCACACCAGATTACAACAGTATTTCTTTTCCAGATAATACTATCATTATTTGGTAGAGCGACATTTATTTTATATATAATGCAAAAGTTTTTCGATAAAGTTATATAATTTTATGTTATATAAAAATATCTAATATAATGTTTGATGATGAAGATACAAACTATTTAGTTGTAATTTTAGTGGACTCATGTTTTCCATTAATATTTTATGTTGCATTTGTTTATGGATTGCTACCAGGCTATGTTTTTAACCTCACTAGCTTATTATTATTTTATAAAATATATTAAGAATAAAAATGGTATACGTTGGTAATAAGTGCTTTTAAGCATTAATATTGCAATTCTATTTATAGGTAATAACTTAATACATATGCTAGCAATATTCTCAGCAGCCATAATTTATCTTATTAGAGTTAGAGATAAAAAGGTAATAGCTTTTATAGTCAGCTGTTTATTTTTAATGAGTGCGTCTAAGAGTCTAATTTATAATTATTATGAAGTCAGAGTCAAAAAGACAATTGCTGAGGGTGTTCCGAAAATTACATGGATAGCGATGGGGATGCAAGAAGGAGATCGTGAAGCAGGTTGGTGGAATAGATTCAATTATGACATAATGCCAGAAGAAGATTATGATGCAAAACGTATAACTGATATTTCAAAAGATTCTATAAAACAAAGAGTAGAGGTATTTAAGAAAAATCCTAGATATGCTGTAGATTTTTATCAAAGAAAGTATGAAAATCAATTTATAGAACCAACATTCCAAAGTTTATTGGTCACAGCACCTCAAAGAAACTTTGATAATGAAAACTAAGTTAGAGAAAGTAAAGACTTTTTATAAAACAAATTTACTTTTGATGAAACTCATCATGTACTTACTTTTTATTATGAAGGTATTTCAAGTATTTGTGTATGTATTTTCTAGAAGTTTTTGCAGTGAATGTTTATAAAAAGAAAAAGAAATACTAACGATAATCCTAGTGCATTTATTGGTGGAACATTATTTCATATGATTTGGGAAGCGAAAAGTAGATATAGGTATTCCCGTATTTCGTATTTTTAACTCCACTGCTGCATATGGATTACTAATTGTGCGAAATAAAATAAACTGAGTATATATAAAGAGGAAAAGATGAAAAAGGTAATATATAAAGCTTCTGTCGTAACATTATTGGGGCTAACTGTATCTGCTCCAACGATAAAAGCTAATGATGTTTACGTACCCTTTGGAGAAAAGAAATTTACAGAAATTGAAAATAGTCAAAAATAGATTTCGATGATCTTAATCTTAAAGAAGCGTTACTAGAATATTATAAGTTTCATATTAATAAAGATTATAAAGGTGAAGAAGTAACGATAGGAATGATGGAACAATTTACAAGTTTATCATTACCTATGGAAAAATATTTTTCTCTAAAAGGTTTAGAATATGCTACAATTTGAAAAATTTAAATCTATCATAACTTTATTGAGTGATATTACACCTTTAGAAAAACTAGTAGAATTGGAAGATTTAAATCTAACAAATAATAAAAATAAAAAGATCCAAAGAGTTTAGCAAAATTAACAAAATTAAGACAATTAGTGCTTAGATCTAATGAACAACTTAGATTTTTCTAAATGATCGTAAAAGTAGAATCATTAGATGTCTTCTGATGAACAGTGTTTTGAAAGACTATATTCCAAATAATTTCAAAACTTGAAAATCTAAGGAGTTTAAATATTTCTGGTATAGGTTTTAGATAATATTTCATTTATAAAAATGCTACAAAACTTGAGAGTCTTGTTGATGAAGAAAATGCTATTAAGGATATAACGCCATTAACTGAATTAAAAATCATTAAGAGTATTGTATTTAGATAGAAATAGTATTAGTGATGTTGCAACACTTAAAGATTTATCAAGCTTAGAAGAATTACTATTGTATAAAAACAATATTGAAAATATAGATGCGTTGAAAGATAAAAAGTATTTATATCGATTGATGCTGAACGAAAATATAGGTCTGAGAAATATAGATGCGTTAAAAGATGTACCAAATATTTCTAGTGTAGATATATCTGATACAGCGGTGACTGATATTTCAGCATTAAAGGATGCAAAACATCTTTATTATATAGCTTTTATACCAGTTAGTGAAACTGATATAACTACATTTGAAAAATAACTTAGAAGTTAAAAAATCTAATAACATAGATAAGAAACTAGAGGTAGTAAAAACAGAAGCTGCGAAAATATCTCAGTTAAAAGTATACTGTCATGTTGCTAATATTAATTTTTACTTTTAGTGGTATAAGAAGTTATTGGATAAATAGTAATGAAAAAGATAGATGAGTTTCCCTTGAAATTCATCTATCTTTGTGCTAGAATTACATTAATGAAATAAATCAACGTATACTTAGGACAAGATATATATTTAACTTATTTAGAGAGGGTATGGTGCTGAAAAATACCTATAAGCAATATATGTTACTACCTAGCTAATAGTATTAAACATAGTTAGTGAGCTTTATTCACAAAGAGGAAGTACATTTACTTCGAATTTGGGTGGTACCACGGAAAGATTCGTCCCTTCTTTAGTTTCGGCTAGAGAAGGGGCTTTTTTAATTTCTAAGTAAGTTAGACTAAGTATATAAAAAAGAAGGAGACCTTAATATGGCTAAATTAGTTTTTCCAGATGGAAATGTAAGAGAATATGATAATAAAACACCTTTAGAAATTGCAGAAAGTATCAGTGTTAGTCTAAAGAAAAAAGTTATTTCTGCAAAATTAGATGAGGATTACATCGAAGTTAATAAACCAATAACAAAAGATGGTCATTTAAAACTTATCGTTGCAGATGATGAAGATAAAGACAGTTTATATGTATTACGTCACACTTGTGCACACGTATTAGCACAAGCTTTAAGAAGAGTATACGGTAAAGATGTACACTTTGGAGTTGGTCCAGCTATTGATGGTGGATTCTACTATGATTTTGATGCTGAATACAAAGTTTCAGAAGAAGACTTCAAAACAATCGAAAAAGAAGTTAAGAAAATTATTAGCGAAAATCACGCAATTGAAGGTCGTGAAGTAAGTAAAGAAGAAGCTTTAGAAATTTTCAAAGAAGATCCATATAAAGTAGAATTAATTAATGATCTTCCAGCTGATGAAGTAATTACAGTTTACACACAAGGTGACTTTACTGACCTTTGTCGTGGAGGACACGTAAGTGCAACTTCAAAAATTAAAGAATTTAAATTATTATCTGTAGCTGGTGCATACTGGAGAGGTAATAGTGATAATAAAATGTTACAACGTATTTACGGAACAGCTTACTTCACTAAAGAGCATATGGAGCAACACTTAGTGAGATTACAAGAAGCACGTGAACGTGACCACAGAAAACTAGGTAAAGAACTAGGAATCTTCACAACAAGTCAAAAAGTTGGTGCTGGATTACCATTATGGTTACCAAATGGTGCTACTATCCGTCGTACAATCGAAAGATATATCGTTGATAAAGAAGTTGAATTAGGATATGACCACGTTTATACTCCGATTATGGGATCTAAAGATTTATATATTACAAGTGGACACTGGGACCACTATCAAGAAGATATGTTCCCACCAATGGAGATGGACCACGAAACAATGGTACTTCGTCCAATGAACTGTCCTCACCACATGATGGTTTTATAAAATGAACGTCACTCATACTCGTGAACTTCCACCCGTATCGCCGAACTTGGAATGATGCACCGTGTATGAAGCAAGTGGAGCTGTAAGTGGACTACAACGTGTTCGTGGTATGACTCTAAATGATGCTCATATCTTCGTACGCCCAGACCAACTTAAAGATGAATTCAAACTTACAGTAGGACTTATCGAAGAAGCATATAAAGATCTAGGTATTAAAAATTTCAGTTACCGTCTATCTTACAGAGATCCAGAAAACACTGAAAAATACTTCGATGACGATGCAATGTGGAATAACGCTCAACAAATGTTAAAAGAAACTGCTGATGAATTAGGTTTAGATTATGTTGAAGCTGAAGGAGAAGCAGCATTCTACGGACCAAAACTTGACGTTCAAGTAGAAACAGCAATCGGAAAACAAGAAACATTATCTACAATTCAATTAGATTTCTTATTACCAGAAAGATTCGAATTAGAATATATTGGTGAAGACGGGAAAGCTCACCGTCCGGTAGTTATCCACCGTGGTATTGTATCAACAATGGAAAGAATGGTTGCCTTCTTATTAGAAGAGTATAAAGGAGACTTACCAACATGGTTATCACCAAACCAAGTACGTATCATTCCAGTAAACAATGATTACCACTACGGCTATTCTAAAGAAATCATGCAAGAACTTAAAAAAAGCTGGTGTTAAAGTAGCTATCGATGATAGAGATGAAAAATTAGGATATAAAATTCGTGAAGCAGCAAGCAAAAATTCCATATACTTTAGTAATTGGAGATAAAGAAGTTGAAAACAGAAATGTTAACGTAAGAACATTTGGTTCACACGATCAAAAAGAAGAAAGCTTTGCTGAATTTAAAGAAAATATCTTAAAAGAAATTAACGAAAGATTAATCGAGAAAAACGCATAGAAAAATAAATAGGGAGTGACTCAAAAAAATCGTGATTTCGGAAAAATCGATTTTGTCGAGTCACCACTGCACAGTGTTATTAGATATCTAAAAAGCTTTTATAAAAAGTGATTTTAGATATCAACAAAACCACTGCGTCTATGGGTTCTCGTATGAAATTTGTAAAATTTTTAGAATTTTTGGATAAGCTCATAATCATAATAAGGAGAGATATAATGTTAACTCAATTAACAAAAATGTAAGGTCAAGTTAGAGTAAAAATTAAAACTACTCATGGAGATATGACTTTCAAATTATTTGAAAAAGATATTCCAAAAGCAGTAGAAAACTTTTTAACTCACGCAAAGAAATGGAGTACTATAAAGGTATTATTTTCCACCGTGTAATTAAAGACTTTATGATTCAAGGTGGAGACCCAACTGGAACAGGTATGGGAGGAGAATCAATTTGGGGACGTAGTTTCGAAGATGAATTCTCAATGGATTATTTCCACTTCTATGGTGCGTTAAGTATGGCGAATGCTGGACCAAATACAAATGGAAGTCAATTCTTTATAGTTCAAAATTCTCATGTAGATGCTAGAACTTTACAAGCACTTGAACAAGGTGGCTGGCCAAAAGAGGCTGTTGAAGGTTATGCTAAACTAGGAGGAACTCCTCACTTAGATCACCGTCACACAGTGTTTGGACAACTTATTGCAGGTGCGAAAACTTTAGAAAAAATTGCAGCTGTAAAAACTGGAGCTCAAGATAAACCAGTTGAAGAAGTTGTAATTCTTGACGTAGAAGTTAAATAATTATAAAACTGCAAGGTTAATAGATTTAATCTTGCGTTTTTATATATTAGTAGAAAAAAATCATTATATAATTTTAGAATTTAGATAATGAAAAATTAATATAAACTAAAGAACAGAGGGAAACTTTTTCCAATAATAAAAATATTATTAATTATTTTAAATTTCTTCTCGATACACTTTCAAATTGACTATTCATGTGATATAATTATGAAAGTTTGAATATAAAAAAAGGAGAAAAAGAATGGCAGAAAAAACAAGAGTAAAACCAATTCTTGATGTTCATGAAAAGCCTAACTTAGCTCTATGGGTAACGTTAAGCTTACAACACTTATTCGCAATGTTTGGAGCGACTGTGTTAGTACCAATTTTAACAGGATTACCAGCAAGTACAGCTTTAACAACATCAGGTATTGGAACACTTACGTATTTATTAATAACTAGAGGTAAAATTCCTGCATACTTAGGATCTTCATTTGCCTTTATTAATCCTATTATTGTATTATCAACAACACACAATGTTGAAACAGCAATGCTTGGTGCATTTTTAGCCAGCTTAGTTTATGGAGTTGTAGCAATGTTAATTTACAAATTTGGTGTAAATTGGTTGCTTAAACTTTTACCACCGGTAGTAGTTGGACCTATTATCATTGTTATTGGACTTGGAATTGCTCCTACAGCAATTAACATGGCGATGTATAAAACAGTAGATGGAGCTAAAGTTTATGATTTAAAATACTTCTAGTAGCTCTTATCACATTAGCAGCAACTATTTTCTGTTGCGTAGCTTTAAGAGGATTTGCTAAACAAATTCCTGTATTATTAGGAATTGTTTTTGGTTACATTGTAGCAGTATTCGCAGGATTAGTAGATTTCCAACCAGTTATCGATGCTCCTTGGTTTAGTTTACCGAAGTTCACAATTCCTTTTGTGACATATACACCACATTGGAATGTAGCAGCATTAGCAATGGTACCTATTGCTATAGTTACTATTAACGAACACATCGGTCACCAAATGGTATTATCTGAAGTTGTAGGAAGAAACTTCCTAAAAGATCCAGGTCTACATCGTTCAATTTTAGCTGATGGAACAGCGATGATGTTTGCATCACTTTTAGGTGGGCCACCAAGTACAACATATGGTGAAAACATTGGGGTTCTTGCTATTACACGTATCTTCTCTGTATTCGTATTAGGAGGAGCAGCGGTATTCGCACTTATCTTAAGTTTTGTAGGTAAGTTTCTCAGCTCTAATCTCTACGATTCCATCACCAGTTATGGGTGGTGTATCGATTTTACTATTCGGTATAATCGCTTCAAGTGGACTTAGAATGTTAGTAGATGAAAAAGTAGACTTAAGTATCAACAGAAACTTAGTAATTTCATCAGTAATCATCGTTTTAGGGTGTAGGGTGGAGCAATGCTTAAATTCGAAAGCATTAACTTCGAACTTCCAGCGATGGCACTTGCAGCTATCAGTGGTGTGTTATTAAATGCATTCTTACCAAAAGAAGATAAAAAATAGTATATAACAAAATAGCTAGTAACTTTTAACACAAGTTACTAGCTATTTTTGTTTTGAAGGATAATCTAATAAAATAAACTTCGTTATAGATGGGATTATAGGTTATTATCTTCCTTTGTTAAGTTAGAAAAAACTAGGTAATTTCCTAATATTATTATTGAATAACCAAAATAGAAAAAAACACAGACAATTAATAGAAGTAATAATTATAATAGTCTTCGTATTGTATTTTATACTTAATATTCCAGCTATTAGAGCACCTAGAGGGCTAAAAAGCTATGGATAAACCAACCATAGTAGACATAGCAACATCTAATTTATCTTTTACTTACAATACATTGAATCATTGTTTGAGAATATGTATTTCAAAATCTGATTAGTATCCAAAACCAAATAAAAATAATGAGAAAATTTATTATTTCTGTTTGTAATAGAATTATTATTAGTATGCTAAGTGTTCCCCAAGAAAAGAGCTATGCCTAGTATAAATGTAGTATATAAAATGCTCAATCTTATATTTTTAATATTTGAGTGTTAGAAGAAGGCTCCTATTAAGATACCAAGTCCAGAGGCACTAAGTAAAATTCCATAAAAATAGCTAGTTTCTGAATACTCAGGAAGTACCGTTAGTAAAAGAGCTGGTAGAAAAATTAATTATTATTATTCCAATTAACAATGGTTTTAATAATGGTTTATTCCAAATTTTTATACCACTACTTAATTTTTGAAAAGTAGTTTTTCTTGAACGGAATTAGTATTTTTTTAGATAAGTCAGCTTGATAGAAAAAATAAATAATATACTATTAACAAAAAGTAAAGACTATTTATGATGAAAGCAAATATTGTTCCAAAAACTGTAATAATAAATCCACCTATTGAATTAAAGAGAGCATCACTTCCTTGATAAGCTATGGAAAAATAATGAATTTGCTTTTAACTAACTCTTGTTGTTTAACTATTTTTGGAAGTAAACCAAGTTGAATAGGATAAACTATTTGATTAATGAAACTAATACAAACTATAAAAAAATTATTAGTGTAGTAATATGTAGTTTATTAATGAAGATTAGATAGGTAATAACTAGTAATATTATCGCTTGAAGTAACTGTGAAATAATTAAAAATTTCTTTACATCAAATTTACTGATTATTGGTGAAATAAATATTTGTAATATAGTGGTAAATGAGATTAAAAAAACAAGGTAATACCACTATAAAAAGTAGATTTAGTTAAAGAGTAGATTAAAGTTAAAGTAGCTATTGAATATATACTATCGCCAAAGTTAGTGATTAATCTACCGAATAGTAAAAATTGAAAAGTTTTTATTTTTAAAACATTGAGTACACATCCTTTGTGAAAAATTTTAACGATGAAAAAAATATTTGACCGTTAATACATTTTTACAGCTCTTAGCGAGCTGTAGAAATAATACTAATACTAACACTATTTTTATTTTTGAGGAGAATCTAGTATTTTAATTTCATTCCAGAAATCTTTCACATCTTCTTTATTTACATTAAAATTAACTGAAGTATTGTTAAATAAGTCGTTAAAGATACTAGGTGAAGGTACTGAATGCTTGTGCTGTTGGTAGATAATATTTTTGGACTATTCCATTTATTGAATCTGTATCTACTACTTGATAAAATTATTTTCCTCTAGAATATTAAGATGATAGTGTATTTTAGTTCTATTAATTTTTAAAAGTTTTGCAAGTTGTCTTGAGTTTTTCTTTTCCGTACCGAGTGTCGTAAGAATACCTATTCTTAAAAGGATCAGAAATAACCTTTAACTTCTCGATATCTGTAATATACTGTATATCTTTGATAATAATCATCCCTTTCTTAACTAATATTATAGCTTAAATAACTCTAACTGTCAATTTATTTTTGAACGTTATAAAGAAATTTTTAGTATCTATGAGAAATTTACTGAAGTTTAGTTAAACAATAGTTTGACTACCACTTTTTATATTGATATAATTTACTAGGTATAATATTAGTAGAAATACTAAAACTACAAAAGAAGAAATAAAATTTAAGGAGAATGAAATTGAAAAACTATCAGCAATTTTATTAGGTTTGCTTGATGTATACTCTTTCAGGATGTTCACAAAATGACCGTTCTGGAACGTTTTATGAAGTTTTCGTAAAAACCTATGGACTTATCACTAAGTAAAAATACATGAATACACAGGAAGTTGGGAGTTGGTCAATAGTTATTATTACTTTAGTAATCAGACTATTAGTTTTACCGTTCATGTTAAATAACTACAAAGTTCAAAATAAATCAAGAAAAGGCCAAGAATTAGCACGTCCAGAATTAGAAGTAGTTCAGAAGAAACAACAAACAGCTAAAGAAAAAGAAGCAAGAGCTATATCTAATGAAGAGAAAATGCAAGCTCGTAGTGAACTTATGGAATTACAAAGAGAACAAATGGCTATTATGAAAAAATATGACGCTATGCCATTAAGTTTAGGTGGATGTTTACCAATGCTTATTCCACTTCCATTCTTAACTGGATTGTTCTATACACTGTCTAATCCGTTATATTCAGCTGGAATCATAGAATCAACATTCTTAGGGGTGTTCAACTTAGGAACACGTTCATATACATTACCTATTATAGCGTTTGTTGTTTATGCGATTCAAACTAGATTAACTATGAAGTTGATGCCAACACCTACACAACCAGGTCAAGAACAAATGCAAAGTCAAATGAAAATGATGCAATGGTTATCTCCGATAATGATTACAGCATTCTCATTCTGGGTAGCAGGAGCCGTAGCCGTGTACTATATCGTAGGGGGAGTATTTATGATATTCCAGACTTACCTAGGACACGCACTATACCCACCATATAAACCAGAAAAACAAAAGAAACAAACGTTTGATCCAGAAAAAGTTACATTAGTTTCTAACAAGAAAAAACGTAAATAATTAAAATAGGTCAGTGAACATTAGTAATGATCTGACCCCAAAAAGTTAGACTTAGGATAGCGTAGTAGTTGTAATGACTGCTACGCTATCTTTTTTATATTTATACAGTCATATGTTTTATTCTATATTGCTTAGGACTTAACCATCCTAGTTTCTCTTTTATTCTCTCTTCATTATAATATTTTATATATTTTTCAATAGCTAATTTCAGTTCCTTATAACTATTATATGTTGTTCCATAGTATATCTCTTGTTTTAATATTCCGAAGAAATTCTCCATTACCGAATTATCCAAACAATTTGCTTTTTCTAGACATACTTTGGTAACACGTTCTTCTTTTAACCTTTTCGAGTATGCCTTCATTTGATAAGCCCATCCTTGATCAGAGTGGAAAGTTCTCCTATAAGGGGATTTAGCTGTGACTTTAATAGCTTCTTCTAGTGCATCCATTATATTTTTAGCTGATGGACTCTCACTTATACTGTAGCTTATTATCTCACCATTATACATATCCATAAATGAATCTAAATAAAGTTTCTTTACTACTAATTTACCTCTTTCACTAACTTCATAATATTTAAATTCAGTTGTGTCTGTAGTGATTTTTGATGTGGAATATTAGTATTGAATCGTCTTCTAATTCTATTCTTAGCTGTTTTTCCAATTTTCCCTTTATATGAATTGTATTTTCTACTTTTTCTAGTGAATGATGTAACCTGTAAGCCTAATTTTTGTATAATTCTTTGAACTTTCTTTTTGTTTATAATATACCCTAAATTACGTAACGCACCATATATACGTCTATAACCATAATCTTTGTTATTCTTTCTTATTTCTAATATTTTCTCTTCAATTTCTTTATCTGGATTAACTCTATCGAATCTCTTCTGCCAGTACATATATGTTGCTTTTGGCATTTTCGCATATAAAAGAAGGTCTTTAAGTATGAATTCTCCTCGGAGACTGCTATAATTGCGCCTTCTTTTCATTTCTGCTTCTTCCACAAACGCAATCTCCTCGCTTCTTTTAAAAATGCATTTTCTATCCTTAGTTGTAGTAATTGATCTTCTAATTCTTTTACATATTCTTTAGATATATTATCATTTGTGGTTTGACTTGTTGTTTTCACTTAACTTTTTAGTTGATTTAGCCATTAAGATTTTCCGACCTTTCCTTCGTTCTCTCAATGCATCAGGACCAGCTACTCTGAAGAGATTAACCCAAGTTACAAATAAGTGATGGATTGTTTATACCTTCTTGTAAAGCTAAGTCATTGTATGAGAGTTCACTTGTTAAGTATAATTCTACAACATATATCTTTTCGAAAGGATATTCTTCATTTTTTCTTGAACGATATAACCCTTCATCTCCATATTTCTTATATTTGGTAACCCAAATTTCAATATTATTATGAGATTTTATAGCATACTTTTTCGCTAACGATCTTATGTTTATACTTTCATTTATATACTCTAGTACTATTTTCTTTTTAAATTCAAAATTATATTTAGTCATAAAAATACGACCTCCAAAAAGTTAGATTTTTGGTCTAACTTTTTGGGGTCGAGTATTTTCTAAAAATTTATAAATTTAGCAAAATATATGCACAGATAATATGAAATGATAAACTTTGATTTTATAGTAAAAATTGAACGTGGAAAATAATTGTCGAAAAAAAGTTCTTTACTTTTTATAGAGTTAATATTATACTCTATATTATCAATTGAAAATATTGTTAATTTTTCTATAGATGTTTCTTGTTTTTCGAAAATAATTCTTTATCAAAGCTAACAAAATTAGAAAAATTTTAAAAATATTAAAAGTTGTTGACAAACTATAATATCTATTATATAATTAATACATAAGTTAATAACAAATATTTATGCGTGTAGTTTAGTGGTAAAACCTCAGTCTTCCAAACTGATGTTGTGAGTCTGATTCTCATCACCCGCTCCATTTTTATTTAGAGATTTTTCCACAGTAGCTCAGTTGGTAGACATCTGACTGTTAATCAGAGGGTCGCAGGTTCGAGTCCTGCCTGTGGAGTAAAGTACGGCTGTGTATGCAGCCGTATATTTTTGTTTAAAATCTCGCTAAATATTATTATCGTAGGAAAAATTATGTTATAATAGTTCATGGTATATGAACTTTTATCGAGTTGAATTTTATATAGTTTAAAAAGTTGAAGTTTAAGAAAAATAAAGAGAATTTTATAGGAGAATTTTTATGTTTTTAGATGAGGTAAAAATATTCGTCCGATCAGGTGATGGTGGGAATGGATTAGTAGCATTTAGAAGAGAGAAGTATGTTCCAAAAGGTGGACCAGCTGGAGGAGACGGTGGACGTGGAGCCAATGTAGTATTTATAGTTGATGAAGGACTAAGAACTTTCATGGATTACCGTTATCAGAAGAAATTCGTAGCACCTAATGGTGAGAACGGAATGAGTAAAGGTATGCACGGTAGAAAATCTAAAGATTTATACTTAAAAGTACCACCAGGAACAGTAATTCGTGATACTGATACTGGAGAAGTATTAGCAGACTTAGTAGAACATGAGCAAGAAGTAGTAGTAGCTCGTGGAGGACGTGGAGGACGTGGAAACTGTCGTTTCGCAACACCTTCGAACCCAGCGCCAGAAATTGCTGAGAATGGTGAACCAGGAGAAGAAAGAAATCTTACATTAGAATTAAAACTTATGGCTGATGTAGGTCTTGTTGGATTCCCTTCTGTTGGTAAATCAACATTATTATCAATAACATCAAAAGCAAAACCAAAAATTGCTGATTATCACTTTACAACATTAGCACCAAATCTTGGAGTAGTAGAAACAAAAGACCACAGAAGTTTTTGTTATGGCTGACCTTCCAGGATTAATAGAAGGAGCTAGCCAAGGTGTAGGTCTTGGACACCAGTTCTTACGTCATATTGAAAGAACGAAAGTTATTGTTCACGTAGTAGATATGTCAGCAACTGATGGTCGTGATCCATATGAAGATTATAAAAATTATTAATCAAGAGTTAGCTGAGTACAATATGAGACTTTTAGAAAGACCTCAAGTAGTAGTAGCTAATAAGATGGATATTCCAGTAGCTAGTGACAATCTTAAAGAGTTTAAAAAACACTTAGAAAACGATGGTGAAGAAGTAGATATCGTTGAAATTTCTGCATTTACACGTAGTAATATCGACAACTTACTTTATAAAATAAGTGATATACTTGATAATACAGATCCAAATATGTTATATGAACTTGATACTGAAGAAGAAAGTATGGAAAAATAGAGTTCTTTATAAACATAAACTCTAAGGATGAAACATTCAAGATTACTCGTGATGATACAGGAGCTTATGTAGTAAGTGGACCTGGTATCAGAACGTGCATTCTTAATGACTGATTTCAACCGTGATGCTTCTGTTAGACGTTTTGCTCAACAAATGCGTTCTATGGGCGTAGATGATGCTTTACGTGATAGAGGATGTAAAAACGGTGATACGGTTAAAATTCTTAGGTGAGTTTGAATTCAGTAGAGTAGGAGATAACCACTGTGGATAAAGAAAAAGTTTATTATATAATTAGAGAAGATGTATTACAGAAGCTGTGAAATAGAAGACATTAGCTATGAAAAAGCTTTAGAAGATGATCCAAAGGTATCAATTTTAGAAGCTTCTGAAGAGATTTGATTTGAGTAGAAGTATCTTTATAAGTATAAAGATACAATTTTTCCTATTCAAGATGTGAAAAGACAATCAATTCTATCACTGTCTATCGATGTTGACGATATTCCTGGAATATTAGGGTACTTTTATCGGTTGTTAATGAAGCTAAGTGCAGTGTAATTTATCTATTCACCAAACAGTACCGATAAAAATGCAAAAGCTACGATAATTATTTCTTTAGAGCTAAGTTCAGGTGATATAAATATTGAAAAATTAAATACGAATTAAAGATCTCGAATTTGTTAATTAATTAAAAGTAATTGGTTTTAAGCATGTAGAGATAGTTTAATAAATATTAAATGTAGGAGAACAGAGTAGGGAAGTCGGTCTCTATAGCTATTCTCCTTTTTATTTTAGAAAAGTGAATTATACAAAAATGATGTATTCGAAGGAAAGTTATAGATTACACATGATGGTCTTGTGTAACGTTAAAATTGATAATTTTCAATTTTTATTGAAGATGTTATAGAAGGTGAAGTAATCGAGTTTAAGATAATCTAAATTAAAGAAAAATCTTGGTTATGGAAAAGTTCTTAATATTATTGAAAATTCTAAAAATAGAGTAGATGGTATTCTAAAACTTAGGCGAATTTAGTCTCATATGAACCATGAAGAACAGTTGAAGTTTAAAAAGAAAAAGTTTCAAAATGTTATGGATAAAGTTTCCGAAAAGAGATTCTATCGAAGTATTAGATACGCTAGGAATGGAAGACGGATATCATTACCGTAATAAGTCTGTAATTCCAGTACAAAAGTTAATGGTGAAGTTAAGATGGGGTATTATAAAACCATGGCTAGCGATGTTGTTAATATAGAAAATGTTTTTATTCAATATGACGAAACTATAATGTATTGATGAATAAATTACGTAGTCTAATCTCAGAGCTTAACTTATCTGTTTATGATGAAAACAATCCGCAGGTACATTAGACATATTATGTTCAGAACAAAACACCCTCAAAAAGTGAAATTATGGTTGGTATTGTAGTGAAGGAAGTTTAATAAACTAGATGAATTCGTTGAGAAAATATCTAAATTAGATGATAGAATCATTAGTATTATGCTAAATATTAATGATAGAAAGACTAATGTAATCTTTGGTGATAAAACTGAAAAATCTTTTGGTAAGGACTATATAACTGATATTTTGATGGAATAGAATTTAAGATTTCACCTCGTTCATTCTATCAAGTAAATCCAGTTCAAAACAGAAGTATTATATAGTAAAAGCGTTAGAACTTTGCAGAATTAAAAGAAACTGATACGATAATCGATGCATATTGTGGTATTGGGAACAATAAGTTTATTCGCAGAGAAGAAAGTTAAGAAAGTATATGGTATTGAAATAGTAGAAGCGGCTGTTTTTAGATGCTCGCGAAAAATGCGAAAAATAATAATATAACTAATGCAGAGTTTTTACTAGGTAAAAGTGAAGATGTAATTAAAAAATTAATCTCACAAGATGTGAAATTAGATGCAGTTATCGTTGATCCACCACGTAAAGGGTGTGAAGAAAGCTTCTTATGTGATTTAGCTTTAATGGGAATAGAAAAGATAGTTTATGTTAGCTGTAATCCAGCAACATTAGCTAGAGATAAGGAAATCATGAGAGGTCTAGGGTTATAAACTAGGTGCAGTGCATCCTGTAGATGTGTTCCCAGGAACGTACCATGTTGAGGCGGTAAGTTTTGCTAGTCATGAGTAAAAACTGATGAAGATTGGCATTTGCTTCGCATGCGATAACTGTCCTGTGATTGACAGTGCTAGCACTGCAGACAGAATGTAGATAAGCGAACCGCTGAGTGTGTAGCTCTGCTCGTAAAAGCTTAGAAACCTTTGAACGAAAGGGATAATGAAAGCCTTGATTGCAAGGCTTTTTGCTTTATGGTGGGTAAGTATCAGAGTGAGAAAATTTTTGGAATGAGTGAAGTGAGTAGCTAGAAATTATCAGTTTCTATTTCCATTTACCCTGTGGGTACGTGTTTGTTACATTGACAAAGGAGTTTGTGGGAATAGAAATGTACCCACTTTGTTTGAATCAAGTGAAGTAGTTGAAGAAATCTGTTGAAAGCAATACTTCATTTTACCGAATAAGTAATAATTTAGGGCAACTTCAAATCGATTTAAAAAACTATTTTAAAGGTTAAGAGTAGACAAAAATTGTCCACTCTTTTTTGCAAACTCAATTTATCAATAAATGAAATGAGGGAATGTAAAATGAAATATTTTGAGGTTGAGTTAGAAAATCCTGATGAATTTTTAAAACTACAAACAGAAGATTTTGTGAAAGCTAATCGTTGCTACTAAGGAAGATAATCCAGAGCGTTACAGTCTATGAAGAAAACTGTCATATCCTTTAAATCTGGCATCGAATTGGAAGTATGAGTCTCATTCCATAACTTTTATATTGAACTATCATCTTGTTGTGTTATACTATAAATAGATATAAACAAAGATGTAGGAGAAACCGAAACTATGACAGCCTCAATGCGTTTAAGATAAGCTGGCAATAAAAAAAGCAGAATCTATACCCGATGATAGGCTTTTTTGTTGTGCTTATTTATACGATATTGAGCATTCATTAGTTACGGTGAGGATATTGGTTATTTAACTATACCTTTATTTAACTATGTCTTTTAATATGAATGTTTCCAAATTGTATGTATGCGGACCAAAAAGCCACATTGTAGGAGTTTGACTGCATTTTTATTGCCTAGAATGCTATTCAAATGAAATTCAAGCAAAATAATATGCAGGAGATAATATAAATGGAAAAATACAACAATTGGAAACGAAAATTTTATGCAATATGGGCAGGGCAAGCAGTATCATTAATCACTAGTGCCATCCTGCAAATGGCGATTATTTTTACCTTACAGAAAAACAGGATCTGCGATGGTACTCTGTCATATGGCTCATTAGTAGGTTTTTACCCTATGCGATTTTGGGACCCTGTCATTGGTGTGCTAGTGGATCGTCATGATAGGGAAGAAGATAATGATTGGTGCTGATTTAATTATCGCAGCAGCTGGTGCAGTGCTTGCTATTGTTGCATTCTGTATGGAGCTACCTGTCTGGATGATTATGATAGTATTGTTTATCCGTAGCATTGGAACAGCTTTTCATACCCCAGCACTCAATGCGGTTACACCACTTTTAGTACCAGAAGAACAGCTAACGAAATGCGCAGGCTATAGTCAGTCTTTGCAGTCTATAAGCTTATTGTTAGTCCGGCAGTTGCAGCACTCTTATACTCCGTTTTGGGATTTAAATGCTATTATTGCCATCGACGTATTGGGATGCTGTGATTGCATCTATTACGGTAGCAATTGTACGTATACCTAAGCTGGGTAATCAAGTGCAAAAGTTTAGAACCAAATTTCATAAGGGAGATGAAAGAAGGAGTTGTGGTTCTGAGACAAAACACAGGATTGTTTGCCTTATTACTCTTAGGAACACTCATATACTTTTTGTTTATATGCCAATCACCTACTATTTCTTTAATAAGCATGGAACACTTTAATGGAACGCCTCTGCATATTTCTATTACGGAAATTTCCTTTTGCATTTGGGATGCTAGCAGGAGGCTTATTATTAGGGAAGATTAGGGGGCTTTGAAAAAGCATGTATTACTAATAACAAGTCTATTTTATAATGGGGACTCAGTTTAGCTGTTTCGGGAATACTTCCTCCAAATGGATTTGTAATATTCGTAGTTGCTGTTGCAATAATGGGCTTTCGGTGCCATTTTTATAGCGGTGTGCAAACAGCTCTTTTTCAGGAGAAAAATTAAGCCTGAATATTTAGGACGTGTATTTTTCTTTGATCAGAGTAGTCATGTCACTTATGCCACATTGGGTTAATTCTTTCTGGATTCTTTTGCTGATAAAAATCGGTAAACGTCATTGGTTTTTACTATCAGGTATTTTAATTATTGGCATTGCTATAGTTTGCCAAATGATAACTGAGGTTAGAAAATTGAGATTTAAAAATAAACAATATTGGAGGAATATTTATGTATCTTATTTTTCATATAACTCTTCCTGCTAAAATCGCAGGGTTTTCCCTGCATACAAGCAAATGAAAAGCATACGATTATGAGACAGGGAGGAAAATGTTATGGAATTAATATTAAAAAGCAAAAGACATTCGTGTGGAATTCAAAGGACGCTGATGTTTTAGATATAAATGAATTAGAAGATATGATTATAGACAGGAGGAAATGTTATGGAATTAATATTAAAAAGCAAAAAGACATTCGTGGGGAATTCAAGGACGCGATGTTTTAGATATAAATGAATTAGAAGTATATGATTATGACTGTATTGGTTTAGTAGGAGCAAATGGTGCTGGAAAAGCACTTTACTCAGGGTACTTTTTAGAGAATGACTCTCAGGATGTAAAATGAATCGTCTGGGTGAACTTGCCTATATTTCCCCAGTTGGACGAAGTAACTCTGCAGGAGGAAAAAGATTTTTGCACTTGTAGCAAGCTTAGGTGTTGAGCAATTAAATATACAGACTATGAGCGGTGGTGAAGAAACAAGGCTTGTAATAGCACAGAGCCTTATCGGCACAGGTTCATGGTATTTTTAGTGGATGAACCTACGAGCCATTTAGACCGTGAAGGAATTGATTTTCTAATAGGACAGCTAAAATATTTTACAGGTGCACTGTTAGTTATTAGCCATGACCGCTATTTTTTTCTTGATGAAATAGTAGATAAAATATAGGGAACTGAAAGATGGCAAAAATCACTGAGTATTGGGAAACTATTCTGATTATCTTCGTCAGAAGAGGAAGAACGTAAGACCAAGCTGCAGAATACGAACAATTTATTGCAGGAACGTGCCCGATTGGAAAAGGGCTGCGGAGGAAAAAGCGAAAACAGGCTCGTAAAATAGAGAACAGAAGGCAAAAGGTTCTTCAAAGAAAAAGTACTGAAGACGGAGGGCGTTTTAGCTCTATCAAAAATCAATAGGAAGTAAGGAAAAGATGTATAATGCTGCTAAAACCCTAGAGCACAGGATTGCAGGCCTTTTAGGAAAAGTAGAAGCTCGGAAGGCATTCAGAATTCGTTTCGAGGCAAAGTAAAGCATTGGAGCTCCATAATCCATACCCTATAGTCGGTGCAGAAATTAATAAAGTATTTGGGGATAAGGCTCTGTTTGAAAATGCATCTTTTCAAATTCCGTTAGAGCAAAAAGTGGCGTTAACTGGGTGGTAATGGAATCGGAAAAACAACTTTTAATCCAAATGATCTTAAACCATGAAGAAGGAATTTCTATTTCGCCTAAGGCAAAAATAGGTTACTTTTGCACAGAATGAGTTATAAAGTAGCACTAATCAGAGAATGTTATGGGAGTTTATGCAGAAGGATTGTGACTACAATATATCAGAAATTCGTTCAGTAGCAGCATCTATGGGGTTCAAACAGAACGATATTGGAAAAAAGTTTATCTGTTTTAAGCGGTGGAGAAATTATAAAATTGTTGCTACAAAATGCTCATGGGTGATATAACATCCTAATAATGGATGAACCAGTAACTTCCTTTTGACATACCAAGTTTAGAGGCTTTTGGAAATACTAATGAAGGAGTACACTGGAACTATCGTGTTTATCACCCACGATAAACGATTACTCGAAAATGTAGCAGATGTGGTTTATGAAATTAGAGATAAGAAAAATAAATCTGAAACATTAAATTTAAGGTAGTCGCTGGTCAGTATAGTCTGTTCTGGCTGGCGACTCCATTGTTAAAGAGTATAAAGACTTTAGATTTTTATGAATATTAAAAAATAGGAACAGTCAATTGAACTGCTCCTATTTTTCTGCTAAATATATTGTAGTTTTTCTTATATGTATAATGATAGATTAGCGGATTCTCATCTACGGTACTTACTTTCAAATATGAAGAAGTGATCGTGGTTATCTCTGGACTTTTCCTTATTGAGGACAAAGTAATTCTTACGTGAAGTCGTCATTGTTTTTGTAGGGATATCATCAGTTAGGAAGGTCAATGGAATATTCATGTTAGAGTAGCGGTAGAAGTCACGTTCAAAATCTTGGTAGCTCTCTATAATAGTCCATTTGTAGGTGATTACGCTGAAACTCAAGCTGATTCATAGAGCACCTCCTCGACAAGTTCAATGCTAATAATGTCTTTTAATTTCAAATTGATGTGACCTGTTGTAGTTTTTATCAAAATGAAATCTTTTGGTCAGACTTGGTATTGTTCCAGTGTAGGAAACACGCTTACTTTTTCAATCACTTGAATGCGTGCGTAGCTCGCTCTGGCGTATACTTGACTGAGGAGTAATAATTTCTTCTCTAGTGATAAGTCAGACATATGTACGTTACTTTGTTTGTATCATCGAGAGTGCTGATGCATGTTCAGATAGAAAAGCCCATCCATTTTTGCATCTTTGTATCCTGGTACTCTCTTGCTGATTGAAATGGTAAATATGAACGGTCAATCATATCAATCCTTTTCTATGCAGAGGCAAGGTATTTTTATCAAATTGAATCAGTAAAACCTTGAATTCCCTCACCCTGGTAACATTCTTTAAAGCGATTGATTACCTCAGTATAGATTATCACAGATGAGCTTGTTGGCTTAATGCTAAATGTAAATTCCAATGGTAATCGGTTTTCAGATTTAGCATGTACTAGTCGTATCGATATTTCAGTTGTTTTGAGTTTTCTCTGACGAAGTTTTGAAGTTGCTGTTTCAACGATTCCATGTAAAAATCTTTCAAGCATTTCAATATCATTACATCCTTTGCTACGGATTTCTGAAAATTGTACTGTATTTTTTTCTTGTTTCATTTTAATCCCTCCAATCCACCCACGGAATGACCACCGATAAGTTTACTGCGTTCAATATTTCTGGAACCTTCAGTTAGGACGGTTCCTTTTTGTATGGCTAAAAAACCAAACTGTTCTCTGACAACATCAATAGCTGTCTGAAGTCTATTATCTTTTTCAATTTGTTCTACATCATCAAAGAGTGATAGTAGAGTATAGCTTTCATCTACGAAGCCACTATAAGATACACCAATTTGTCTCACTGCACCAGAGGTGTATTTTTTCGGAATAATACAAGTACATGACTCACCATTGTTTTGGGGAGATTTGCGGGTTCAATTTTATTCTGAGCATTTATAGATTTTTTCATCTCAGTCCTAGAATAGCCAATATGAATAGAAACGACAGTAGTCAATACTAGGGCTACTGTTCCGTTCCACAGTATCATTTAAAAATCATTTTCACACCTTCGTCTATTAGTATAGAAGAAAGCTCTCAGCACATGTTGAATGTGTAGTATTGATGTTAAGAGTTGCACCCGCTAAGTAAATAAAATATAGAAAATAGGAAGCTTATTCTAGGCTATCGTTGAAAGCTGTACGATAGCTAGAGTAAAGCCCTATATTTGAGAGAAAAATAAGGTTGAGCAGGGAACATATCCATAGCCTAGAGTTGACACTAGAGAATGGATAATAAGAAAAATGCACCCACTGGCACCCAGCTATAAATTTGACAATTGTAAAATAGCCCAATTAACATTATAATATAACTAAGAAACAAGTATATCTAATCCTCTGCATATAGGGACGTGTACCTGGTGCCATAAAGATTGGATTATATTGGATATTCCTGCAGACGCTGAAAAACCAAACGATAAAAGAACTAAGAGTGGTAAATATATAAAGAGAGGTGATATTAATGGATAGAAGTGCTTTCATTAAGACTCTGATAGAAGTATTGAAATATGATAGAAAATACAGAACAATTGAATCAAAGAGACCAACTGTTGAGGTTAATAGGTAGAGCAAGAGTAAACTTTGTTCCACAATATGAATTTACAAAATCATGGGACGTCTCTATCAACATTGGGAGATTGTGGAATTACGAGTTCCGGTTCCTTTGTTAGAAATCGCAGAAGAAAATGAGAAGATTCTAGAAGAGTTAGTAGAGTATGTATATGAGGAGTCTGATGATTATGCTTTACATCACGTTGAAATACGTCCACAGGTAATTGATACACCAGATGAAGTAACAGAGCATAATGTGAGTTTTGATGCAATTCAAGATGAAGTAATTCAGAAATTAGAGATGCTAAATTTATAATTTGGGCAGCTGTTGCATGGTTTCTAATGAAGCTATTTATCAAGAGTTAGTTATAAAAGAAGCGAGGATTAAATGTAAGAATAATAGTTTCGCAGGGAAGACTCAAATATAAATATGAGTTTCAAAAACTGAGAGAGAATAAGTTCGATGTTGTGGTCATTCCGAGATGGGGAAATAAAGGATATAACCGTATGCATGATAAGTTTTGTATCATAGATATGGACTATGTAAAGTACGGATCATATAATTGGACACCAACAGCTAATAAAAATGTAGAAACTTTAGTAACTGCACTGATCATGAACGTGTCAAAAGTTTGCTAAAGAGTTTATGGAATTATATAATGGGATTTATTTTTAAACAAAGACAAATTTGAATTTAAGGAGGACAAAATGATTTTAGAAACGGAAAGATTGATTCTTCGTCCATGGGAAGAAAGTGATGCAAATGATTTATTTCAGTATGCCAGTAATCCAGAGGTTGGTCCGATTGCAGGTTGGCCTGTACATACCAGTGTTGAAAAATAGCAAGGAGATTATAAAAAGTGTTATTTCAGCACCTGAGACATACGCCATAGTTTTAAAAGAGAAACGATGCAGCCAGTGGGTAGCATAGGATTGATGATCGGCTCTGTGGTGATAAAGGTATTCCTGATACTGAGGCGGAGATTGGTTACTGGATAGGAGTTCCGTATTGGGGTCAGGGTCTGATACCAGAAGCAGTTCGTGAGATTATGAGACATGGATTTGATGACTTGAATCTGGAGAAAAAGTGGTGCGGTTATTTTGACGGCAATACAAAGTCAAAGAGAGTTCAGGAAAAATGTGGTTTCCGTTATCATCATACAAAAGAAAACGTTCTATGTGCATTGGAGGTATTCTTGCACAGAACACATAACCTGTCTATCAAAGGGAGAGTGGCTTTTGACTAAGTAAATCCCAGTTTGTCTCAGGTATTACCTTTTACGATAACCCTACTTATCGTTGAAAAGGTTTATAGATATGTTCCACATACGAACGCAACTACTTGACATACTTTAGTGTTCACTCGTTTCATGTCGAGATGTAAGCTTGTTAGAGAAACGTTCCTAACAGCTATGAATAAATTATTGAAAATGCTTTCTTTTACTACCAATATTTTCTGTTCTGAATGTAGTTCAGCATAAGGAACTGAGGTAGATTTATAAGAGACTGTGACAGCGAAGTTATAGTCTTTTTGAGGTTTTAATGGTATAATAAGATTATAAATGTGTATAATGTTTAAATTATCTGGAGGACGCACAATGTTGAATTTAGTAAAAAGGTCACCGAGTTAGCTTTTGATAGAAAATCTGTTTTGAGTCATTTACAAGTTAACTGAACATTATTTTTGATGGCGAATGTACACGCAGATATTAGAGGTTTTTCAACACTTTATTGCGATTCATGACGAGCCCTTGTTTTTATTTTGAATTGCCTGTTAGTATTGATAGAGAAAAAGAGATAGCAAAGAATATTATCAATAAATCCCATATGGATGTTTATTACATTGATAATTGTTCAATAGAGGAATGCCTTGTACTGTTGATTAGATACGGTGATTTTGCTTGTTAATGATGGATTAAGTAAGTTTGGATTTGGTGGGCATAAAAGTGCATGATGAAATTATGCTTGATAGCTATAATGTTGTGACAATTTATAGTAAAGAACTATCGAAATTTAATGACTTTTTGAACCTCATAATATTCAATTTGTAGAAGAACTAGTGACAGCTTATGAAACTTTTTCTGGAGACTTCACCAGGAATTTCTGAAATCTGAGTGAAAAGTACGGCAAAACTGTTTATGATTTGCTCTGAAGAATTAGCTGAATGGGGAAATATATTTAGCTGAAAACTCGAACAGAATAGGTATATCTATAGGATTAGAAAGAGAATACTTCAATTCTCTAATACCGTTGGGATATTTTGTTACCTAATATAAAAAGTTCCCATTTTTCAATAGTATATTATAAAAACAGTTGACACAAGTGTTACACTTATGATAGAATTAACTATGAGGTGAAGAAATGGCAACTGATAAAAATAGAATAATGATTAGCTTGGATGATAAAAATCTAGAGAAACTTGAAAAATTTAGTAGAAGATGCTAGAGATAGAAGAGGAATGCGACTAACAAAAATCCCAGATTATTGAATTACTCCTAAATACAGTTGATTATTTCAGATGATATTATGGGAGCTATTTACTCAAAATAAGAGCAAAATTGCTATTATTTTTACAATCAGGTGTAACACTAGTGAAAAAGGAGTGATAAAATGGTTGTTTATATTAGACAAAGTAAATTACAAGTGAGGGTTTCAATTAATAAAATACAATGCTCAAGTAGGTGCATACTTACAAGGAGAAGAAGTTATTTTATATCAATCTTTTCTGAAATAAAACAGCTAACAAGTGATGATACAGTTGTAGATTATATAACGGAGACCAGAGCATTGCTAAAATGATAGGGTTAAACGTTCCAGTTTATGACTATCCTATTGAGCTTAAAGAGTTTTATGGTCGAAAGATTTATGCAGGTGTTTTTAGGAGAGATTGTAAATATACCTGATAATTGGGGAAAATTTATTAAAGCTCAAAGCTGGTTCAAAAATCTTTACAGGAAGAGTTGTTAATGGAACCCGTGATTTGATAGGTATTGGTCTGCCTTTTCGACTATCCTATATGGATTAGTGAGGGTTGTAGAATCTCATAGCTGAATGGCGTTGTTTTTGTTTTTAGATGGTCGCGTGTTAGATGTTCGGCCTTATACAGGTGATTATCATACACAATTTGATCCTAGTGTAATTGATGAAGCCATATCATGTTGGAAAGATGCGCCAATAGCTTATGGACTAGATATTGGTGTTACTAGTGATGGCAGGACACTTGTTGTTGAAGTAAATGATGGTTATGCATTGGGAAATTATGGACTATCTCCTTTAAAGTCAATCAATTTTCATAAAGCTAGATGGAAAGAATTGGTAAAACCTTATTTTGAAAGAAACGATATTTTTACTATGCCTAAAAATGGAAATATAAGTTTCTAAAAGAAACAGAAGTAAATCTGTGTTTGACTGCAACTAGTAAGTTGCAGTTTTTTATTGGTATCGTTTCGACATACCCATTTTAAGGCGAAAATAGGTGTGCTACCATTCCTGTGTACAGTGGATATGAAATACGTTACTTGTTGGAGAACCGAGCCATGTTGAAGCAGTCATTTTAATGACAAGGGCGTAGACCGAAGCCATTAATTATGAATGCTTTATAAGATAGTTGTCGTAGAGCGGTAGTGATGAGGTAACAGTGAATCGATGAGTGCGTAGTATTAATGTCAAAAGTTAAAACTAGTGAATAAATGAAGTATAGAAAATAAAGGCTTATTCTAAGGCTATCGTTAAAGGATATCGGTAACTTGGAGTAAGTCTTTATTTTAATTTACGAAATCTAAGGAGTATTGTATAATAAAAATAAATTAAGTTGATTAAGAGGAAAATATATAATTTAAGTTTTGGAGGTGAGTGTGTGATAGAAGTTAGACCTAGTTTTAAAGATATAGAATCATTTGAGGAATTTAACAAGTATTATTGGTATCGAGAAGAACTTTCACAAATATGTAAGTCTCTTGGACTAGAGTATAGATGTATAAAGAAAGAATTGAACTATATTATTGAACAATATTTCAAGGAAATAGAATAGAAAAGTCCACAAGGAAAGTAAACAAAAAACATGTCAAGTAATATCTTTACACACACCATTGCTAGAATGTGGTTTTTCTTTTAACCAAAAATTTAGAGATTATTTTTCAGCTGCAACAGGAGTTAGCCCGTTTAAATTTAATGCTGATATGGCAACGGCTTGGAGAAAAGTAAAAAGTGATAACAATAAAGAATTTACAATTCAAGATATGATAAAAATATATTACGGAGAATCAGATTATGCAAAGTATGATAATTCGACTTGTCAGTGGAATCAATTTCTGAAAGATTTTTGCGCAGATAAACACAGCAATAATTATTCCAATAAGTTAAAAGTTGCAGCTATCCTTTGGAAAGAAGTCAGAAACTCAAAGAATAAAAATTTATTCAAAACAACTTCTAAAATGAATATGGATTCAAATTAGAGAGTACCGCAAATAAAAAATATATCGGATACTTTTTAACGATAGCTCACATTTTGAAAAATTACGAGGAGATTAATAAGATGAACAGTTATAAAAATTTAATGAAAAATAGATGGAATAATGTAAAAAAATGACTATACTGAGCCATTGACATCATCGAACAATTAGAAGAAGCTAGAAATAATCCAATTTCTGTTGCATTAACTGTCGGGAAAAAGTTCCAAAAAGAATGGTTTGAAAGACAAACGGAAAAAGATATTAGGTTTAGCTTGTGGAGGTGGACAGCAGGGACCAGTTTTTGCTGTAAAAAGGTTATGATGTAACTATAATGGATTTTTCTAAATCACAATTGCAAAGAGATGAAATGGTTGCAAAAAGAGAAGGCTTAAAAATCAATACAGTTCAAGGAGATATGACAAAACCATTTCCATTTGAAAATGAAACTTTTGATATTATTTTTAATCCAGTTTCAAATGTATATATAGAAGATTTAGAAAATATATAAAGAAGCCTCTCGAGTATTGAAAAAGGGTGGATTGTTAATGGTCGGATTTATGAATCCTTGAGTATACATGTACGATGCTGATATTGTATAGGATAAACCTGATGAGGAATTACATCTAAAATTTTCAATACCTTTTAATTCAAAAAGAGCTTGAAGAGGAAGGCAAGATAACTATAAATCCAGAATATGGATATGAATTTAGCCATACCTTAGAAACTCAGATTAGAGGACAACTTAAAAATGGACTTGCTATGATAGATTTTTATGAATCGTGTGACAAAAGACATAGACTATCACGTTATGGAAATGACTATATAGCTACACTTTTGCATTAAACTATAATGGTATAGAACATACTTTAGGATAGTAGATCTTGTTATTTTTCCGAACGAGTTAAAATTTAAATCCTAGTCTGTCTAACTCAAATAATCAAATAAAACGCTATAACATAGCCATTTATTAAACAGTAAATACATTGTGATGTATGAAAGAGGAGAGAGTATAAGATTACTTTGTATAACAACTTGAACTAATAATAAGAGTAAACTCTAAAAAATAAAGTGGGGAGAAACAATAAGAAACTTGACATTATTAGTTTAGTGCATTATAATGAAATTACATACCACTGGTATGATAGAAAGGAGATATTATGGCAAGGAATAGAAATCCACATGAAACTAGAAAAATACTAGAAGTTTCTAAAGATTTATTTTTAAAAAGGGATTTGATAATACCTCAAATACAAGATATAATAAATGGATTAGGTGGATTGATCAAAAGGTGTTATTTATCATCATTTTTGAATCGAAACAAGAGATATTACAATCAATTATTAAAGAAAATAATCAAGAGATTTTAAATTATAATTGGAGAGGAGACACTGGGTTAGAAAAGATACAAAATTCTTTGATGGATGCTTTCTCAATTTTGAACAACAAAGACTAGTATACTCAGCTTCTATAAAGTTAAGAAGTCCACGTTTGTTAGGGAGAACAGTATCTAAGTTTATTTTCTGATTTTTACCAGAAATTAGAGAAAGAGTTTACGAAGGTAAAAGTTAAAGATGAATCAGATTAAAACAGAATATCCAGAAGAGCTGAGCTGAGTTGATTGTTTTTAACTTTAAATATTTGGATTGGATTCCAAATTTCTGTTTTATTCAGTAGAGGAACTAAAAAGAAAAATGAGATTCATTAAACTTTCTTTTGATGGGTTAGGGGCATAAAATTGATTTCTGATGAAATGATGGAGTAATTTTCCAATTATTTGATCACTTAAAAGGTGTTAAATAATCTTATTACGTTCTTGTTAGTAATAATTCTTTCTTGATTTAATCAGTTATTATTCTATAAATATACTTTAAGTATTTGATATTTTACAAAAATACACATACTCAGGTATGTTATTAAAAACTATTAACATACCAAGAGTATGTATCATAGTTTTTAGCATACCATCAGTATGTTTCTATACTCTTATTTGATTTAAACGGTTATTTTAAATATGTATTCAGAATAGTTTAAATAATATAAACTATATTTACTTTTAGGAGGAAAAATCTATGTTATCACTTATTAAAATTGAAATAAATAAGGTTTCAAAATCTAAATTATTTTTGGCTTGGTTTTGTTACTATATTTGATAGTATTAGGTGTCACGAATTATAATTATGAGGGCTAGGTACGGATAATAAATTGGGAGAATTTGTAGGGCAGGGTTCAATAATTTTAGAATTGCTGATAAATGGGGAAATTGGGCAATTGCATCATCATTGTTTTCATCTTTATTTACCAAAGCAGCATTTTTAATTTTTGAAGCTTTATTTATTGTCTACAATTTTTATTGATGAATTTAAACAAAGAACAATTTTTCAGTTGTTTTTCTTACCCTATTTCAAAAATAAAGTTACTATGGGGAAAAATTATATCGGTGATTTTAATATCATTTATTGCTCATTTTTACTGCACATTTAGTTATTCAATTATTAATTAGATTAGTCATGGTTTTAACTGAATCAAAATTATATACCAGTAGTTAATCAATTAATTAATTTAGTTGGAATTTCGTTTTGGGACAGTATTAATTGGGATATTACCTTTTGTTATAGGTATGATTAAGTATTCAACACCTATAACAATGCTTTTCAGGACTTGGTTTTAGCTGCATTACTATCTAATGCAACTCCAGGAGGTTTGACTAATAATTTTGTTAACAACTCATTATTTTTAATATTTTGCATAGCTTCATAAGTATAATTATTGCTAGCTTTCAATTTATAATATTTCAAGAAAAGATATTAGTATCAAGTAGTATTGTTTAATTTAATGGAATGAATTGTTTCAGGAATAAAAATGAAACGACTAAAATAATTAATAGTCTTTTAAAGAAGAGATTATATAAGTTAGTATTCATATTCCTGAAGAAGAAAATCTTTGTATTGATGAGTTGGATATAGAAGAGGGTATAGAAATGAAAAATGTTGTTGAAATAAAAGAACTTTTAAAACTATTGATAAGGAAGAAATTTTTGAGTGGTATTAATCTTCAAATTGTTGAAGGAGAAATATATGGTTTTTAGGTCCCAATGGTGCTGGGAAAAACAACTTTAATGAAATGTATGTTGTCCTTATCAACTATTACATCTGGTAGTATTGAAATTTTCGGGAAAAATTTACAAGAACACAGAGAGGAAATTCTAAGTCAGATTGGTAGTATTATTGAAACACCAATTTTTATGAAAAATTGTACTGCAAAAAGAAAGTCTTAAAAATTCATGCTCAGTATATGGGGAAAAATATAACTGAATCAGATATAACAAGTGTCTTAAGTATGGTAGGATTAAAAATACTACTAAAAAAAGTAAAAAGAGTTTTCATTTAGGAATGAGGGCAGAGACTCGGTTTAGCTAGGGGCTTTTTAACAAAAACCTAGATTATTAATCTTAGATGAACCAATTAATGGTTTTGGGATCCAATAGAATTCAAGAAATTCGAAATCTTTTGCTGACACTTTCTAAGGAACATGGGAATTACAATATTAATCTCAAGTCATATCTTATCCGAAATTTCACAGATAGCAGATAAGATTGGTGTTATAAAAATGGAGAAATGATTGAACAAATCTCTATGAAAGAAATTATGAGTGAGAATATTGACTTAGAAGAATATTTTATATCTCATTTTTCTAAATAAAAATTTAAGAATTATAGAGTGGATTAAAGATGAAACAATTAATAAAGAATCATAAAAAGTTTTATTATGCTCATGATTTTTAATATGCTAGTCCCTTTAACTAATATTGCTTTTTGCTTATTCTATTAAAGATATTATCGATAGTGGAATGTCGCAAAATGAGAAGCTCTGACCCATGCGGTACTAGTCAGCGCTACTGTTATTTTTCTCTATGCAGGGCTTAATTTTATATCCCTTCGATTGAGAAATAAACTTGTTAGAAAAATTATGTCAAGATATAAAAACAAGGTGTTTTCAATCGATTTTTAGATAAGGATTATAGAGAATTTTCTAAGGAGAAATCAGGAAAATATATTTCTATATTGACTGAAAATATGAAGAAAATTGAGCAAGACTATTTTGTACCAGTATTTTAATATTTCAAAAAAACTTTTCCTTGATAATTTTCTCGATAATAGCTATGTTTATAGGTAACTGGTTTTTAACTTTATTGGTTATCATTACCAGCATTATTCCAATGATAATTTCAGGATTTATTGGGAAAATGTCAGTTTCGTTACAAAAATAGTGCTATTATTGCCGATCAGAAGTATTTAGCTAAGGTTAAAGATATTCTATCAGGTTTTCTAGTTATTAAAAGTTTTTAATGTTAAGGAGGCTATTCGTCAAGATTACAGTCATGAAAGTGAAAAATTGGATGATATATATTTTATGAAAGGAAAAATTTGATACTTTGACTAATGTTATTTCTCAGCTTTCAGGGATGATTGTATTTTTTTAGTAGCCTTTGCTGGAGGAATGTATCTCGTCTTCGATGGTCATACCACAATTGGAAGTGTAACAGCTATTGTTCAACTAGTAAATTTTGTAGTAATGCCATTAAATGAAATTGGTATGGGAATAAGTAGATTCCATGAAGGAAAAGGCAACATTAGGTTCATTTGAGATGAAGGATGTATACGAACTACAAACTGGTAAAAGGAAAAGAATATTTCGATGATGTTATTTCTTTTTCAAATATTGATTTTTCTTATCCTAACTCTGAAGAAAAATTTTTCAATAATTTATCTTTGAATATTAAAAAGGGTGAAAAAAATTGCAATCGTAGGTATGTCAGGGAGTGGGAAATCAACTTTACTTAATCTATTATTGCGTTTTTACGATGTAACAAGTGGGCACATTTCAATTGATAATCAAGATTTGCAAGATATTTTCGTCAGAGAGCCTATATAATTTAATGACTATTGTTCAGCAAGATGTTTATATTTTTGATGATACTTTAAGTGCGAATATTACCCTTAATCAACCTTTCGCAGAAGATGATATAAAACAAGCTGTACAGCAGTCTGGGTTAGAAAATTATATTTTAGAAAATGAATTAGGTTTGCAAACTTTATGCGGTGAGAATGGATCAAATTTATCCGGTGGACAAAAACAGAGACTTAGCATTGCACGTGCCTTAATTCGTAAAACGCCAATCTTATTATTAGATGAGGCTACTTCATCTTTGGATAATCAAGTTACTACTGAAATTGAAAATTCAATTTTGAAAATTCGAGATTTGACAGCTCTTGTTGTCACACACAAGTTAAATGAAACTATTTTAAAAAAATATGATAGAATTCTTTTTATGAAAGATGGTATCATTGTAGAAGATGGTTCTTTTGTTGATTTGATGGATAGAAAAGGTGAATTTTATAAGTTGTTTGGGTTGAGTACGTAACTTTGATAGTGAAGGTTGATTAGCAGGTAAATTATTAATAGGGTATTGTTGTTAGTTGTAGGTTAGAGTTTAAAAAGTAGCATTTTATACTATTGAATATTAATAAAAAGATTGCTATTATTTTTAAGTAATAATTTGAAAATTGTAACTTATAATATTGATAATCTCTATCAGTAGAATATGTTTGTTGTTTTATTGATTATTAGTATATAATCGTTAATTAAGATATATACATATTTAGGAGAACAAGAATGAAGTTAGAACATTTCACAGAACAGGAACAAGAACAGATTAAGAAAGGTCTTACTTTTTCAGTAATTAGTGATAAAGAGACTGCAGAAAGAATACTTTCGTTAGTTCCTCATGAATTAATGAAGAAAATTCCATTTTTCGTAAGAAAACATGCTAACACACGTACAGTAAAGAGAATTTCTGTCGAGTATCCAGAGCTTTATGCAGCAGCTCAACAAGAAGGTGAATGGCCAGAAAAAGAAAAAGAAGAGCTACGTAAAGTTATTACAGATATTTTCCAAGAGAAAATGAATAAACATAGCATTAGATAATTAGAGATAAGAAATAGATTCATCACAATTTATTTAATGTAATTATTTGAAATAAATTTGATAAATATCGAAGAACAAGTTAAAAACGAACGTGATAAAATATATCGGTTCGTATTTTATTACGCATCGTATATATTTAATCTTTATATGCAATTTCTAGTAGAATTTTTATACTAATTATTTAAGAAAAGGGTTAATGCTTGCTCAATTTTTCTCATATATATTATAATTATAAAGATATAAGATAATACTTTATAAGTTTTATATGATTTCATAAGGAGGAAGCTATGTCTAGAAATAAAGAATACTCAGTAAAAAGTTACAGTAGCTGTTACTAGTATTTTTAATAGGTATTTCTGCTGGTTCACTTGGAACAGCTTATGCACAAGATAGTGATATTAAACCTGCTGTGGAAATGAAATATAATGATACTGTAGGACGTTTAAATAAAACCTACTATAGAAGGAATGAATTTAGAAGGGACGAGAAAACCTGATAAGTTAAATGAAGTAGCTCCAAAGACTATAGAGAAATCCGTAGAGAAACCAACAGAAAAACTGCAGAATTAGAAAAAGATGATAAGATTGATGGGGAGACTGTTGGAGAAAAAAATTGATTGGAATTCTATAGATGGAAGAGAATTTTTAAATCATATAATATCTGAAGCTAAAGCGGATAAAAATAAAGAATATGAAATTAAAAGTTTTTGGTTAGCTAAAATTAAGGATTTATTAACTATATATCCTAATAATGAAAATTTCAGAAAATAAAAACTATTTTAGAAGAAGATTTGAGAAAAGATAGCGAAAAAAAGAAGAAATACCTTCTGATGAAAGAGAAACAAAGAAGTAACGAAAGAAACTGATAATAAGGAAACGCCAAAAGAAAACAAAGTTTCTGAAGATAAAAAGTAAATCCTAATAAAGAGGTTTCAAAAAGCTAACTCCAAGTTCAAAAGATACTCTAATGATAAAAACAAGAAACTCCAACAAACACTGCTAAAGAAGAAAAATCATGTTTTATCATCAAAATTATCAGGACGAGATGTAACAGTATCTTTTGATAAAAATAAAAATAGATGCCGATGAGATATTTGTAGGTGCTATAAATGATGAAAAACTAAATAAAGAAATTATCAAAAATTGGGCAACAAATATAAGGTTGTTGAAGTTTTTGAAATTCATTTTTAAAAAGATGGTAAAAAAAGTTAGATAGTGAAGAAGAACGTACAGTTAGAGTATCTGTAGTGAAAAGTAATCTGCAAAGCTTGAAGTATATCATATAGCAGAGAATAATGTTTTTAGAAAAAGTGGAGAAAAAGTAGTTTTAGTAATGGAATAGTAGAATTTGAAATAAATCATTTTAGTAAATTCACTATTCTAGAGAGAATTAGAGTAGAGCAAAAGACTTAGAAAGCCGTGTTCAAATAATAACTCCAGTAAAAAGCTGAATATAATGGAGAAAAATATACAAGTTACTAAAAAAATAGTACAGCTAATAATCAAAGTGATAAAAAAAGGGTAGAAAACATAAAAAGAAAAATGAAGATTTGCCGAAAAACTGGTATAAAGACAACTGGAACATTAAGTATTGCATTGTTGTCTTTAGGGATTGTAATAGCTATTAGAAGAAAACAAAGACAGTAGAATCTATTTATTCCAAAAAGTAGATAAGTTTTAAAAAAGGCTCTTTGTCAAGTTCGGGGTATAGGAAAATATCACTCTAGAAATCTAGGCAGCATTTTGCTGCTTAGATTTTTCTTACTTTCTTTAAGTTTGATATTATTTTTATATTCAGAAACAAATAATCTAGACATAATTAAAGATGTAATCTGAAATTACTAAAAGCTAGAATATCCATAAGATACTCTCTTTAGTAATTTTATTTTATTATTAAATCCTTCTAATGGACTATTAGAATACTCATATTTAACAGCGTTAAGCATATATTCTTTGTGCTTTTTTCATAGTATTTATAGCTTTTAGCTACACCTTTAGATAAGCCCTTAGTATCCATATCTATATACTTCTCTACTCTATAGAATCTTTAGCTTTAATAGCTTCTTTTATCTCATGTACTCTCTCATAGCTAGCTGTAAATTCAGCATCTATAGCTAATATATAATCTAATACTTCTTTTCTAGTTACAAAACGTTTAAAGCTTCTAGAATAGAATGTTTTTGTTGAATTTACTTTATCTCTATCTTCTAATATTACTTTCCAAAAAGTTCTTTAGAATAGTATAAGTAGAGCCTTTTTATTCTTATATTGGTTCATTAGTTTTACTCTAGCTTTATTTAATTCTTATTAATATTCTTTTGAACCATATGGAATCTATCTACTATTATCTCAGCGTTAGGAACATTTCTCTAATCATATTCATATAAGGAGGGTAAATATCTATACAGATCGTTTTTACTTTCTTTCTTACTTTTCTGGATATCTCATAAAGTATTGTTTTAATATATGTTGTGTTCTACCATCTACAATATCTATAAAAGTCATGTGTTTTAGCATCTAAGAATATGAAACTCATGCCATTTTTACTATCTTTAGTTGACTTTTATCTCATCGAAAACATAGGTGTTCTGGTAGGTTTGCATGTGTCTTAACTTCTACGGCTTCTACATGATTTCATTATTCTTACTACTGTAGATACTGATACATTACTTAATTCAGCTATATCTTTAAAAGATAATGTTTAGATAGATTCTTCATAATATGGAATATAAGATTTTTAGAAATACTGCAGTGCTTTTTCACAAATGATGTTTCAGCACAAAACTTAGAATTACATTCTCTACATTTGAAAGCGTTGTTTTCCTTAATCTAAGGTATGTAGGGTATCTGACATTTTTAATAGAGTTTACTTTTAATGGATCTCCAAATCCATTTTTAACTATATTATTTCCTTCTTCTTACTAACCGCAGTTTGCACAACACTTTGACTGTAAGGATAAAGTCCCTATGAAATACGAATGTATCTTGACCGTCTACATTACATTAAACTCAAGTTTATCCTCCATAGTTATATTTTGGTCTTTAATTAATAGTAAATTTGTGATAGACTATTCATGACAAATATCCTTTCCTAGTTAATTATTTTTACACTTTAATTATATTGGATATTTGTCTTTTTGCATAGAAAATTGAAAATCCGGGACCGGATTTTCCAATGCCCCGATTTAGTATACAACCTGTAAACAATATAGTTAGTGAAGAAGGGGATGGCTATATTGTAAAACATGGAGATCATAATCACTTTATCAAAAAATCAGAATTATCAGCTAAGCAATTAGAAGAAGCAAAAGAATTTTTAGTTAAGAAAGCAGAAACTACAACGACTATAGATAAAGCAACATTAGAGAGTAAGAAGAATTATATTGCTCTATTCTATGGATTAAATGCTAGTGATATTTCAGTTGATAATAATGCGTTAGTATTTAATTATAACGGTTCAGTTAAGCGTCTTTTACTCAATGATATAACTGTTCCGGCGATGAGTTCAGACTTAGAAGGGGATTTTGAAAAAGAAATTACTGCTTTAGCAAGTAGTATGAATACAACTGTTGAACATATTCAAGTACAAGATGGACAAATGATAGTAAATCACGGGAATCACAATCATTATTATCCAATTAAGAGTCCCGGATGGAGAACATATAATCAAAATAAAATACCTTATATAGATATACCTAAAGTAAAGTGGGAATATTGATGAAGCTGTTGTAAACAGTAGATTAACAGAATTAGAAAACAAAGCACAGACTGTACTGGCTAATAATCCAGCTAAATTAAGAAAAGTGTTAAGTTGGCTTAATAATTTCAGAGATGTTAGTTTAGCGTGGCATGTAACAGGAACAGATGGATATTTACAAGCTCTAGATAAATTTGAAAAAACCAAATAGATATATAACTCTATATTACATAAATTAAAAAGTAGTGGATTGAAAAGGAGGATCTTTCTTCACTACTTTTTAATGTAAAGAAAGTTATTAAAAATTCCAAGAGGATTTTTATATAAATCTCTTGGGAATTTTTTAGTTTAAAATGAAATTAATCTCTTTCGATTTTTGTGATTCCACGCATGTATGGACGTAGAACTTCTGGTACTGTTATTGATCCATCTTCATTTTGATAGTTTTCAATAATTGCCGCTAAACAACGTCCAACAGCTAATCCAGAACCATTTAGAGTGTGAACAAATTCAACTTTTCCAGTATCTTCACGTTTGAATCTCATATTAGCACGACGTGCTTGGAAATCTGTACAGTTTGAACATGAACTGATTTCTTTATATGCATTATAACTTGGTAACCATACTTCGATATCATATGTTTTAGCACTTGAGAATCCTGTATCTCCAGAACATAGAGTGATAACACGATATGGTAAGTTTAATTTTTTAAGGATACTTTCTGCATGACCAGTCATGATTTCTAATTGTTCATAAGAATTTTCAGGTTTTGCAAAACGTACCATTTCAACCTTGTTGAATTGGTGAAGACGGATAAGACCACGAGTATCACGACCAGCACTTCCTGCTTCTGATCTGAAACAAATACTGAATGCTGTAACACCTTTTGGTAACATATCTTCTGTTAAGATTTCACCGTTGTAGTAGTTAGTTAATGGTACTTCTGCTGTTGGGATAAGAGTTAGTCCTTCAGATTCAACAGTATAAACATCTTCAACGAATTTAGGAAATTGTCCAGTACCAAATAATGCAGTTCTATTAACTAATTGAGGTACCATAAATTCTTCATATCCGTGTTCAACTACATGAGTATCAATCATAAAGTTGATTAATGCGCGCTCTAAAAGAGCCCCAGCTTTTTTGTAGAATACAAATCTACTACCAGAAATTTTTGCAGCACGTTCAAAGTCAGCAATATCTAATTCTTCAACTAGATCCCAGTGAGCTTTTGGTTCGAAATCAAATTCTCTAACTTGACCAATACGGCGAACTTCAATATTTTCATCTTCATCCTCTCCAATTGGTGTTTCATCAGAAATTAAGTTGGGTATTCTAATAATTTTTTCGTTAATTTCTTCAGCAATTTGTTTAACTTCGATGTCACGAGTAGTACTCATCAGAAACGTGTTTCATGTCAGCAATTACGTCTGAAGCATCTTCACGTTTTCTTTTAGAATAGCAATTTCTTCACTTTTTGTTACGTAGCGCTTTTTAAATCTTCTACTTGCACTAGAAGTTCGCAGCGTTTTTATCTAAGTCTATTAGTAGATCAACTCACATCAGTTTCTAAGTTTCTAGCTGCTAATTTTGCTTTTTACCATTTTCAGGATTTGCTCTAAATAATTTAATATCTAACATATTTTTTTGTTCTCCTTTTGTATTATAAAATTTAAATTGAATTTATATATAAATAAAAATCCCTTACGTCAAAGACGTAAGGGACGATTAATTTCTATACCGTGGTTCCACCCAAATTCAATCTAAATAGATTCTTAAAATTTAATTTGATATCATCAATAGTAGAATTTTAAAATAAACACTAAGTACTTTCAGCACATGTACTCTCTCTGGAATGTTTTTAGATTAAAAACATGTCTATTATCAAATTTTATATATTTATTTAAACTAATTTTTACTCCATGATAAAGCTTTGTTGTCAAGTGTTTTTAGTAAATAATTTATTTTTTTCGCCTGATGTTGTTTCAGATTTAGCTATTGTTGCTTTTTCTTCATCAGCATTGTGTTTATTATCATTTGAAGTTGTGTTGTTTTCAGAATTTGAAACTTCTTTTTCTGTGTTAAGAGTTGTACTATTTTCGTTATTTGTTTCTGAAGTTTCTTTTGGTTTAGTGCTTGAAACTAGGGCAGCTAATAACTTATCTATATCGTTAATTAATATTGTTTCATTTTTTCCCACCAAGACTGAAGTTAACAGCTTTTCCATATGGAGTATCTATAACATTCATGCTATCTGGAGAAAGTCTAAAGATACCAGCAAGTAAGTTTAATTTTGCAGTTTCTTCAGGAGTTAGTTCAACTTTTTTAGTTTCTGTTGTACTTTCGTCTTCAGATGTGTTGTTTTCAGTACTTGTTGTGTTTTCATCTTTAGGTGTATTGTTTTCAGTACTTGTTGTATTCTCATCTTTAGGTGTATTATTTTCACCACTTGGTGTACTATCTACCTTATTATCTTCATTAGTTGTAGTGTTATTTTCTTCTTTATTACTTTCATTATTTGATGATGAATTATTAGTTTCATCTTTTTTACCTGCATATTTTTCGAAATCTGCGTTATTATAGTCAGCATTAGAAAATTCAAGAGGGAATGATGGATCATTTGCTTCTTTAGCGAACTGATCTGCAGATGAACGAAGTGTCATACCATTCTCATCTTTTTCATTAAGTTTATTATAGTTTTCACCAAATTCAGCCTTAGTACTTGTGTTATGCTCAAGAGCATAATGAAGAGCATTTTTCGCATTGATAAGTCTTGTAACAAGTGTTCTCATTGGTGTTCTTGTTATAAATGCTTGAGATTCGTAAGAATCTTTTACAAGTGAAGAAAGTTCCTCACGTAGTTTATTATCAATCTTATCACTATCAATGTTTTCTAAGAAATATTTTATATAACTTACTGTAGTAATACTTTCACGGTCTTCAAATTTTTGTAATTCATCTAATAAGTGATTGATTTTGTTTAAAGTATTAACATCTTTGTTTTTCACTAGCTGTGTTTTAATTCATTAGTTAACTCTACTTTTGAAAGATTGTACTTTTCAATGTCGTTATCTTTAATACGATTTAATAAAAGTATTATATTTTTAACAAATTCATCATTTTTTAGAAGTATCAGCATTTGTTTCTTCTTGAATGTATTTTTTATCGAAGTTATCTAACATTTCTAGGTAACCTTTGTAGAGTTAGTTGGTAATTCTTCAATTGTCGCACGTAACTGATCTCAATGCACGATTAACACGATTTGCTTGTTTTTTTATCATTACTATGTTTAGCAATATTATTTGCTTTTAGTTCATCAATGTGTTTAAATACAGCTTTTTGTCAAAATCACCAGCAACGTAAGTTCCAGTTATATTAGAATTCTATTTTTATAGTAAATATTCATTCCTTTTAGATAGGATTTTTAACGAAATGATCGTGATCACCATGAGGGATTACAAATTTATCACCATCTCGTTTAATCTTATCAGCAGGAAATTCCTGTACGTTTTTGATAAAGCAAGTAATTCATTTTCGAAATCAACTTCATCGTCGCCTGTAACCTCAGGAATATGGAATTTATCACGAGGTATTAAGTATGGGTGAATATGAGTTGGGTCATATGCATGAGCAGGCTCGTTAAATACAAAAGAAGTCTTTTTGTAACTTTAACAGCTTCTTTTGGTACTCCATAAACCCTCAGCGATATAATTAATTTGTTTTTGAATTTCATCGGTAATATTTACTTCAGTCTCATCAACATGAATTGCATTAAGTAACACTGTATGGCTGTGATCACCATGAGGATAAGTTAATGCTTGCCCATTTTCAGTTTCTACTAATTTAATTAATTTAGAATCGATACCTAATATTTTTAGCTAAATGGTTGATTTTTAGTAACTTCCTCAGAATAAGTTTTCGTTATTACTTTCAGGTTGTTTATTTTCTACTTTTATCGTCCACTTTTTGGAGTCTCTTTAGGTTGAGTTGCAACATATTATTTTCAGAATTTATATCTTCTAATAGTGTAGTTGTTCCATTGTAAGAAAGAGCATCTCCTTTTTGCTGTAGAGACATATTTAATAGTATTTTTTATCAATATTATTTTTACTTGCTAAGTAGTTTATTTTACAGTTACTTTATCTTCTAATTCTTTATATTCTTTTTAGCTTGTTCTAAATATTTTTTGAGGAATTAGTTTTTCAAATTTAGAATTTACTAATTGTTTATAATAAACAAAGTGTTGGTGCCCATTGTGATCAATTACTAAACCTAATGAAGTAGGAGTACCTACTGTATTTTCATCTAATGTAAAACCATCGCTTGTTTTAAATTGTACACCAGCAAATGATAGAACACTAGGTTTTATGACTGTAGTGTCAACTTTAGGTTGCTCTATCTTATCTTTTTTTGATAGCGTTGGTGAAGGGATGACTGATTTGGGGCTAGTAGTCTCTACAGGTTTTTCTACTTTACTTTCTTCAGGTAAAGAAGGAGTAGGAGTAGGAATAACTGGAGTTGGTTTAACAACTTCTGTTTGTTTTCCCACTTTGTTTTTTGGAATATAGTGGAAATGATCCCCGTGTCTTACTGTATGTCCGTTCTCATCTTCACTAACAATATCTTTAGGATTAAATGTGTAATTATCTTCTGTACCAGATGAGTCTTCATGCTTCATATGTTTTTCACCATTTGTTGTGGTGCTATTTTGAATATTCGCAGCTGTTGTATTCACGCTAGTTGCTGATGTTGTGTTATTATTTACCAGGTAATCCCATTTTGTACCTAGTAGTTGAGAATAAGGTATTATATGTTGGTGACTACCGTGTTTAACTATAAATCCAAAAATTATTTTTCCTATTATATCATTCTCACCTTTAAAGATATATCCATCACTTGTTGGAGTTGTTATTCCTGCAGTTGATGTTGCTAATGCTGGATTTACTCCATTTTCTTTTGCTTGTGATAATTGAGAACTTGATAGTTCACTTTTCTTAATATAGTGGAAATGATCTCCATGACGGACTACATACCCATCTGCAGTTTCACTTACAATATCTTTAGGATTAAATGTATAGTGATCTCCGCTTTCTTTAGATTCACTAGCTTCTCCATGATGATGGTGATGTGCATGAGCTGAAATTTCTTTAGCGGTTTTCTCATCGACAATATTACTTTGGTTTATCCCTTCTTTTGGGTAGTAGTGATATTTACCATTAACTTTTATAACATAACCTTCCGCAAGTTCATATTGAATGTCTTCATCTTTTAATTTATAATCTTTGTTTTTATAAACTAATGAGTCAAGGATCTTAGCGTTATAAGGTACTAATCCTTTTTCATAATGGCTATGGTCTCCATGAAGTGTTACATATCCATCTTCAGTGATTTCACTAACTACAACTGAACTAACCTTATCTGAGTAATTAATTTTTTTTGCTTGAGCTGTATTTTGTACTAGTGGTGTTGTTTCATATGCTTGTTGTTTACCATATTCGTAACCAGCAAATGCTGACAGTCCGATTACAAGTGAACCACAGGCACTAGTAATAATCATTTTTCTCTTGTCCATACAATTTTCTCCTTAATTATTTAATTCAAAAACAATTCCGATTTATTGTAACATGATTTTTCTTGGTTGTAAATAAAAAAATGTTTACGATTTATGATGTATAAGAAATATTTGAGGAAATTGAATATTATATAATGTATTTATAATGCTCAATTTATATCAATTTGATAACGAATTAAAATTATATTTTTCAATAATATTTATGTTATAATAAATTGAAAATTAAATTTTAGAGGAGGGGTACTTATGACACAATTTGATTTTAAAAAAATTAGTTGATGCTGAGTATTTATTAAATAATAGAACAAATAAGAATATTGTAGTTATCGATGCACGTGGTGGAATGCTTGAAGAAGGATCACTAATGTATGATAAAGCAACTGTTGTTGATTGGACTGATATTAGTTTATTAGGTGAATTTGGAGGAGAAGAGCTAGGGAAATTATTAACTAAAGAGAATTACCAACAAATTTTCGATAAATTAGGAATCAATGTTGATTCAGAAGTTCTAGTTTATGGTTTTACAATGCCAGAACAAGGATTTGGGGATGAAGCGCGTGTAGTATACACATTTAATTATGCAGATTTTGAAAATGTTAAGTTTATCGATGGTGGTTTTAAAACAAGTTGAAAAATTAGGATTTAATAAAAATTATGAACCAACTAGAGATAGAATAAATGTTAGTGATGTAGTTCGTAATGAAGCAACTCAGAACGATAAAAGCTATATTTACAGACGAATTATTATCTAAAAATAGGTAATGAAGATGTTCAAATTATAGACACTAGATTAGAAGTTGAATACAATGGTCGTGTAGTTTATGGTGAAAATAAAGCAGGTCATATTCCAGGTGCAATTTCTCTTCCATTTAATTCGTTAGTTGATAATAATGGATTCTTAAAAATCTAGAGAAGAGTTAGAAAAATATGTAATTGAAAAAGGTTTGGATAAAAATAAACTTCAAATAACATATTGTACTACTGGAGTACGTGCTTCTTATGTAACGGTGATATTAGAAGAATTAGGATTTAATGTGAGAAACTATGAGCCTTCATTCGCTAGATACGCTAATGTTGGAGAGGTAGAATAAAAATTAATTTTCTACATCAAAATAGCTTAAAAGGATAGAATAGATATGATAAGAAAAAGCGAATAAAAAGCGATATTAAAAGTGTTAATAGGATTACAAGAGTTTATTGAATCTCTAGAACTGGAAATATTAAAAGAATGTTCTTTATCGAAACTTCAAGATATTCTTAAGTTTGTATTCACATCAGAAGAAGATAGATTTTAGTTATAAAAAACTGTAGGATTTATGAAAGTGAAGGGAATTAAAGGGTTTTTCTTTTACATATCACTATGATGAAATTAATAACATGAAGGAATTTTTGGTTTAATGAAGTTGTTTGTAAATTTGATTTAAAATGAGAATTCAATAATTTTTGATTATGATGAAGTTTTTAGAAGAAGAATATTATTTAGATACTTTTATATGTTTTTGCTGAATACAGAGGTGAGGGAATTGGAAATAAGTTATTAACAGAGTTTGTTAATAGTGGACAACCAAGATTAAGCTTAAATGTAGCACAATCAAATATAAGAGCTAGGAAATTATATGAAAGCTTTTGGCTTTAATAAAGATTGTGAAATCTTTATAGGACATGAAAAATTATGATCATTTAATAAGGAAAATTAAATTTTTATTATATGTTTTCAGATAATTCTTCGGATTTTTAGAAAAATCACAAAAAGAAATATGATTTAGTGCTATAATTAAAAGCTATGTATAAATCTAAGGAGAAAAGATATGGTTGAATTATTGAGAAAAGATCAGAAAGTTGAAAAATACATGGGATTTAGAATCGATTTTTAAGACAAATGAAGATTTTTGAAACAATTTAAAGAGGTAGAAAAATTAATTCCACAAATACAAAGTTATAAAGGTAAGGTTAAAGAAGGTGCTAAAGCTCTTCTAGAAGTTTTTAAAGCTGAAGAAGATATGATGTTAAAAGTCGAACAATTAACAATTTATGCATTTCTTAGAAAAGACCAAGATAGTACAAATGCTGAATATGGTGAATTATATGCTAAAAACAATGAATTTAAATTCTAAGTTTTTATGCAGAGTGGTCATTTTTAAAAACCTGAACTTCTTTCAATTGATGAGGATATACTATTAGGATACGTAGAAGAATTAGATGAGTTAAAAGTTTATAGATTTGAATTAGAAAAAATTAATAAAAAACGTCGTCATACTCTGGATCCAGAACAAGAAAAAATAATAGCAATGGCTGGAGAAGCATTAAATGCAAGTGATGAAACTTTTTCAGCATTAAATAATGCAGATGTTGAATTTGAGCCAGTTGAAGATAAAGATGGAAATAAACATACTTTAACACATGGAACATATGGTACATATATGGAAAGTACAGATAGAGTTCTTAGAAAAAAATACATTCCATTCTTTATATAACTATTTTTAAAAAGCATAATAATACATTGGCATCTACATTAGGTGGAAATTTAAAACGAAAAATATTATGCTGATGTTTATAAATATACATCAACAAGGAATAATGCATTATCTAACAACTTAATACCAGAGGAAGTGTATGATAATTTAGTATCTGTAGTTAATGAAAAAATTCCAGCTCTACAAAGATATTACGAATTACATAAGAGAGCCAAAGGACTTGAAGATTTTAGATTATATGATAGATCAGTATCAATGGTAAAAGGAGAGCCAATTAAATTTACATTTGAAGAAGCTCGTGATATAGTACTTGAAGCTGTAAAACCAATGGGTGAAGAATATGTTAATGATATGAGAAAAAGCATTTACAGAACGTTGGATGATATTTATCCTAATAAAGGAAAACGCTCAGGGGCGTATTCATGGGGTGGTTATACTACAAAACCATTTATTCTATTAAATTTTGATGGAACGTTAAATGATGTGTACACACTTATACATGAATTAGGGCATTCAATGCACTCGTACTATACTAGAAAAAACCAACCATATGTTTATGGAAGTTATTCAATCTTTGTTGCAGAAGTAGCATCAACTTGTAATGAAGCATTATTAACAGAATATCTATATAATAAATTTGAAAAAGAAGGTAACAAAAATGGAATGCTGCGTGTCCTTAACCAAGCGTTAAGTGGGTTTGTTGGTACAGTATATAGACAAACTCAATTTGCAGAGTTCGAACACAAAATAAACCAACAACTTCAAAACGGAGGGGCTATAACAGCAGAATATTTAAATACTGAATATTTCAATGTGGTGAAAAAATACTATGGTGATGTATTTACTTACGATGAAGATATAAAATATGAGTGGTCAAGAGTTCCACACTTCTACTACAATTACTACGTATATCAATATGCTACTGGTTATTCTGCAGCACAAGCATTATCAAAATTAATACTAGAAGATAGTAAAAATGCTAAAGTTTATATAGATGAATTCCTTTCAAAAGGAAACTCGGATTATCCAATAGAAGTATTAAAAAAATGCTGGTGTAGATATGTCTAAACCAGATGCAATTGAATTGGCTCTTCAAGACTTTGAAGAAAAATAGAAAAAAATTTGAGAAATTATATTTCTAATAAATAATATAAGAGATTCAAAAATCGGATTTTAAAAATCACGATTTTTGAATCTCTTTTTAATGTAACTAATACCAATTCAATTCTATTGTTTATTCTTATAGGAAACGAGCTATTTCCCTAGGCCACGAGAAACAATCAATGTTGAACGGTCTTTTTGTGTAACAACCACTTGTGTATTCTGGAAAGAATCCTTGACTAGGTGAGAAAAACACCTCCTATAAACGGAATTCTCCATTGTCCACCATGCGCATGTCCTGAAAAAAAGTCAGATCATATTTTGCTTCTGCATAGATTGAAAACTTCTCGGGACGATGTGATAACAAGATGTTAAAAATATTCTGAGGAATATAGATTGTCTAAAGTTTTCTTGAAGTTTGCTCGGTGATTTAAGTTATCTTCATTTTTTTGAAAAATTATAATCTTCTACACCAACTAGATTTATAAAAATCTTGATTACGATTAAGAAGAATACTTTCGTTGTGTAAGTGAGTAATTTTAAGTTTTGATAACATAACTTTTAACTCAGCATATTCTTTAGGTAATCTTAGTTCATGATTTCCTGATATAAAAATAACAAGGGGCGATTACAGAAAGTTGGCTTAAGATATTATACGCTACATCCATATCATTTTTTTATAACTATCTAGAATGTCTCCAGTAATTACAATAATATCGGGTGAAAAATTTTTGATTTTACTTAAGAAGGCTAAATCACTTAATCCAACTTTATCGCAGTGAATATCACTAACTTGAGCAATTTTAAAAATTATCAAAAGAATCGGGAAGATTATTAAAATCAAGAGTAGTTTTAGTTACTTTTTAGTTTTTTATTTTGTTTAATTATAGAACTAGCTACTAGAATAGGAGCTAGTGCCAAGAATTTTTCGATTCATCTATTTCACCTATTATAAAAATTTAAGAAAAGTAATGTTTATTTATAATATTATTTTATAATTACAACTGTGTAGAAACAGTATAAAAATATAATTTTAAATAAATGTCTTACTATCTTAAAACATTATACCATAATGCCTAAAGTATGTTAAAATATAAAGTGATTATTAATATGAAATTAGAGGAAATTTGTATGATAAATATTGAAAAGATTGATAATATAGCCGCTTCTAGGAAGTATCCACCGACACCGCCACAGTGGCAAGCTATAGCCATTACAGGAGCCGATATTCTTGTTGCTGCCGCAGCTGGAAGTGGTAAGACAGAGGTTCTTTCTGAAAGGATAGCAAGAAAAGTAGCGACAAAAAGATGGGATATTGATAGATTACTAGTCTTAACATTTACCACTGCTGCCGCTAAAAATATGATAGTTAGAATAGAAGATAAAAATTAGTGAAAGATTGCTTTCAACAAATAAAGAAGAGGATTTATTGTTCCTTAGAAAGCAGAGAATGCTAATGAATGATGCCTATATTAGTACTATTGACAGCTTTTTGTCTAAATGTATTGAAAAATTCTATTATCTTGTAGAGGAAGAAATTGATAATCAAATTAAATATTTATCACCTAATTTTAGTATATTAGCAAATAGTAAAGGGTTATTGAGTGAAACGATAGGAAATGTCCTAGAGGAGTTAGTAGAGGAAGATTCTGCTAGTACAGATTTATTATTTACAGTTTTTGGATCTAAACAAAATATTAGTTCATTCATTATCGATGTGTACTACAAACTATTAAATATACCTAATTTTTCAAATATATTTAGAAAATGATTTTTGAAAAATTAAATTCCCTAATTATAGATAATGTTGACGTAGATTATGCTGTTATTGATGAATTTAGTAAATTCGATAATTTAACTACAAAAGAGGCTGTAGAAACTGCGTTTAACTTTAGTTTGTGTATTAAAAATATCTAGAAAATAATAAAAAAGAAGAGGATTTAGATATAATATCTCTTACTAATCTAGATAACGATAAAAAGAAAAATTATTAAGTATCTTCAACAAGACGAAATTTCTTTAAAAAGCAATCAAGAGGAGCTTGAAGAAATTATTGAGATTATAGAAAAAAACTTGATAACCAGTTAAAAATTGAAAATAATATCTTTGATACAGCGTTATTAACGAAAAATTTATGATGAACTCATTGATTACTTGAATTATTTTTAAAACCATAGAAAAAATTAGTGGGTTATCAAGAACTATTAAGAAAGTTCTTAAGAAATTACATAATGATTTTATTAAAAAGAAAAAGAGAATAATTTTTTTAGATTTCTCTGATTTAAATCATCTTGCTATTAAGGCACTTATTAAAAGAAAAAGAATGGTGACATTATACCTAGTGAAGCGGCATATTATTATAGAAAATATTTTTTTATGAGATATATGTTGATGAATATCAAGATAATAATAATTTGCAAGAATATATTCTAAACCTAATAAGAGGAGAAGGTGTGAACTTCTTTAGAGTAGGAGATGTTAAGCAAGCAATTTATGGTTTTTAGGGATCTAATCCAGATCTTTTTGAACAAAAAGTATAATAGTTATAGAAAATTGGAAATTGATAACTATAGTGTAAATGAGGAATATTCATTTGAAAATGATTCTGAAGGAATATGTGTAGTATTAAAAAGAAAAACTTTAGAAGTGATGAGAATATACTAAAATGTAGTAATTTTGTATTTAATAGATTAATGGACAATAAGAATGCTGGTGTGAGTTATGATGAAGATAGTGCTCTGTATTACCCAGAGGCAAAAGAACGTCAAGATACGGAAATAATTCCTACCAAATTAATTAATGGTAAGGTTAATTATTTTACTGGAGAGATAATAGAGAACAAAAAAAGATTATAGAATTCAGTCTATAGAAAAATATTGCATATGAAATTTTACAAGGGATAAAGAATGGGAAAAATATAGTGACTATGCTATTTTAGTGAGAAACAGTACTAAAAATGTCTAGTTTTAAAGAAATATTTAGCAAGTACAATATACCATTATTTTTTTCAAGGAAAAAGTTGGTTTTACTGAATCAAATTGTTTTAATATTTTATATAATCTTCTTAGATTTTTAGATAATACTAATAGAGATACTAGCTTATTAGCAGTATTACATACAGAGATTTTTGATTATAGTAATGACGAATTATTGAGATTATCATTAGAAAAAGGGAAAAATCTTTTTGAAAAGAATTAAATAATAGTGATAATAAAAAAGACAAACAGACTACAAACATATTATGGATGAATTTTAGTTTTGAATAATTCATTACCAAGTTTAATAGAAACTATAGCAATCGATACTGATTTTTAAAAATTATTTAGTAACGATAGGTGTAAATGATGAAGAGATAGATTATTTTGAGAATTTTATAGATGTAGTTAATGAATATCAGAATATTGATAATAAACTTTCTGGGTTAATAAATCAGTTAAAAAAATATCAAAACAGAAGAGGTATTTGAAACTAAGAAAAAGAACACCAAATGACAGTGTTACTTTGTCTACAATACATATCTCAAAAAGGACTAGAGTATAAAGAAAGTATTTGTCGCTGATCTTGATACTTCATTTAGTAAAAGAGGTTATACTGGAGAAGGGTTATTCACAGAAACTTTCGGTTTAAGTCTTAATGTAGAGAATATAGCCCCAAAAGCTTTTAGTTTAAATAGTTCAAGATTATCAAAATTAAACAGAATTATATAAATTAAATAGTATATTAATTAAGTTGAGAGAACGAAAGAGGAAGTTCGTAATCTATATGTAGCTTTTAACACGAGCTAAGAATACATTGTATCTTGTGAGCCCAAATGGGATAGAATTGAATAATGAGAAAGCAAGAGACAAATCTTTATCATAAAGCATTAATAGAAGACGATAACTTTGAAATTATTTTAAATAATTTATTGAGTGATTACGAAGCCGGATTCAATTTTGAAAAATGAAAAAGATGCTAAATTTGAAGATTATGAAGTAATCCCATCTATTCAAGAACAAGAAGCTAGTTTAGACTTTGATTTAGCAAACTTTTTATGAAAGATTTGAATTAAAAACAAAAACACTACTGAGGAAATCGAAGAAGTTAAGGTTAAACATAAGGTATTTCCAACAAAAACATCATATAGTGCGTTGAAAAATTAATGGTGATAGTAATATTAACTTTAAAAAAAGAAAAAGAGGATACCTTGAGTTAACTACATTGAGAAGTTCGACTTCTACTAGTAAGTCAATACTTAGAGGTAATATTGTCCATAAGCTTTTTGAAAAAAATTGTAAAATGATATTAGAGTGGGGATTGAGATTAATGATGTGGAAACTTATCTAAATAATTTAAAGAAAAACTGATGGTTTAATAAAAATATTAAAGAGAATAGAATATTAACAGAAGAAGAGTTTGACAATATAAATAATAAAGATGATATAGAAAAGAATAAGTAACTTTATTAATAACGAATTAATGAATATTATTTCTAATTGTCAATTTTGTCAAACAGAAATAGCATTTACTACTGCTAAAAAAAGCTAAAAGAACTATACAGTGAGAGTGATAGTGAAATAGATGTAATACTAAGGGTAGTCGATTTATTTATTAAAATATCTGATAACGAAGCGATTATTATCGATTACAAAACAGACCATGTAACAAGTAAAAACTGGGGAAGGGATTTTACGTGAGAGACATAAAGAGCAATTAAAAGATTTATAAAGAAGCGGTAGCGGGAATATTATCAATTGAAAAATATTAAAACATATATTTATTCATATGTGCTTTCTAAACTGATAGAAGTTGAGTAAATATACAACGTTGTTAGTAAGGGATAAATATGATATAATAAAGAGTAATTTGAATAATTATTATTTGGAGGTGAAAACATGAAATATATAGTTTGTAATAGTGAAACAGCAGTTCTAAATAGAATGTATGATGAGTTTGAAAAAGAATTTAGAGGATGGAGCAGTTAGTTTGCTTACCAGAAAAATATCATTAATACGCAATTTACTAATAGAATGATTGACGATAATCAATCTGGAAAAGTATCGATATAAACATGTTATTATGCTAGGTCAACGTGAATTTGCTGATATTGATATTGAAGAAATTTGGATTATATAGATATGCAAGACATGAACTATTTAAGAAATTAGATGTTGAAGCGAAAAATATTTATTATCCGCAAACATTAAATAGTAACGAATGTGAAGAAGATTTAAATAGTTATAAAGAAGTATTAGAAGAAAAATCCGATTGATGTTGCGGTAGTTTTCTTGGGATCTGATGGAGGAATACTTGATTACCGCTTTGCTGATGAGGTAAATAAAAAAACCTTCATATCGTTGAGTTCTCGGAAGAAGAAAAAGGCTCAATTGCAACAAGCGGGTATGGAAATTAACGGTAATAAATTAATTAGTATCGGTTATGAAAACTTAATGTCTGCTAGAAATTTATTTGTTGTTGTTTTAGGAAATGACAAGAGAAAAGTATATTGCAGAGTTATTTGAAAATGAAGAATCAGAAAAATAAAAACGGTATTATCAATATTAAATAATCATAAAAAATCTATTTATTTTTTACGGATAAAGAAGCGAGTTATAAATCTGAGGAAGAGGTAAAATAGATTAATTAAACAAAGACAAAAAGATTAGAAATTAAAGAACGTGAAGAAAGGCTTCAAAACGAGGAGCAAAAAGGATAGGTAATAGGTATGAATGATTATCAGAGAATTATAGACTATGATTTTAGTGATACAGTTCTTGATGATAAACTTATTGTAAAATTTAAGCTGAAGAAAAACATTTAGCGAAGACCAGTTTATAAGTTTATTTTTCTCCCAAAAAAAGGAGAGAGGTTTATCATAAGAACTCCAGATACTAAATCTTCTATAATTGGTATAGGGTACGAAGCGACATGGTTACTCGATTCTAATGATTTTTTAACAAGTTTTGATAATAGTAGTGTCCTATCTGGTTTTGAAGAATTAAAAGCACAGGTAACAGCTCTAGAAATAGATGCACATGATGATGAATATTTTGGTATTTATGGTGGAATTTCAGATGGTAATAATAAAAATAGCCAAGAATGGGTAGATTTTAGTGATACATCATTTGTAGTTCCTGGAATACTAGCTGTTTTTAAAAGGTGATGATGTCTTTATAACTCTATTCTTTAATATGAAAGAAGAAAAAGAATTTACAGAATTATGGACAGAGAGAATTTTCATTTTTAAATAAACTTGATGACGATAATGAGACTTCTAATGAACCGAAAAATATCAGTAGTTAGGGAGATTTATCCAGAGCTTTGGCAAGAAAATATTAGAAAAGCACTTCTTCAAATTGAGAAAGAAGAGCTTAAACGTATAGTACTTTCAAGAAAAAAATTTAATATTATTAGAAAATAATACTTCGCTTGGTGCAATAACAAAATATTTATTAGGCAGAAATAGATATTTCATAGCTTTTTGAATCGAAAAAAGTGTATTTGTAACTACAAATCCATTGATTTCACTAGATTATACTGATAGAGATTTAAAGGCACATCTTTACTTGAAAAAAAGAAAAATTTATTTAATAATGATTATTCTATCATGTTTGATGAAGAAGAAATTATTCAGGAGTATAAAGAAAACTTTGAATCTCATTTTTGATAGTGAATTTAAAGTGTACGATGATAAAAACATTGATGGGGAAAAAAATTAGATGTATTTTCTGTGTTAAATTCAAAAGTTGATGATACTCAAAAAGCTATTAAATCCCTTAGTTTATTATACCCAATGCCAATAATAAAAAGGTTATCCTGAGAACATAGCGAAGAAATTTTTGATGAAAACTATAATGTAGGTTATGGTTTTTGGTATTCACCATTTGGATATATTACTAATAAACTTGATGCTAAGTTCTATACTTGTGGAAATATGATGGTAGCTCAAAATAATATGATAACATTATTTACGAGTATTTTATTATCGAATGAAGAAAAATATGATGAAGTTGTAGAAAAATCTAATAGGATTGTAAATTCAAGTCTGAAATTATTTGATCATTAGGAGAAGTTAATTATGAGACAAAGTACGATGAAAAAAGGAGCAATCCTTACTTTGCTAGGTGCTACTTGTTGGGGATTATCTGGAGTATTAGGGGAGTATTTACTTAATATCTCTAAGATAGATTCCACATGGGTAATAGCAAACAGATTATTTTTATGCTGGGATTGTTCTTGTAATTATTTTATTCTTAAAAAGATAAGAAAAAGCTTGATGAATGTATTTTCGGATAAAAAAAGATATTTTTAAGATTATTAAATTTTTTTCATTTTTTTAGGATTACTTATTTGTCAAGGGGCATATTTTTTAGCGATTAAATATACTAATGCTGGTATGGCAACTGTTCTTCAGTATACAGGTCCTGTAATGATTATGACGTATTATTGTGTTATAGGTAGAAGATGGCCGATGGCACACGAAGTTATTGCAATAGCCGCTTCATTATTTGGAACAGTACTGATGGCTACACACTTGGATTTTAGTAAATTAAATATCACTACACTAGGTTTGTTTTGGGGACTATTTTCTGCAATAGGACTAGCGAGTTACAATATTTCATCAATTAATCTTACAAAAAAATATGGAGTAATGCCAATAATGGCGTGGGGACTTTTAATTGCAGGTGTTGTGGTTTATTTTGGCACTGGAAGTAATTATATTCCTGAAAATTTTTCTTTTATTGACTTTCTATGTATGGCAGGTGTAATTATAGTAGGAACTATAATGTCATTCTCATTATATTTGGAAGGAGTAAGATTAATTGGTGCTGTTACAGGAAGTATAATCGGATGTTTTTGAGCCGATAGCAGCAATAGTTTTTCATTCTTATTATTAGGGACTACATTCGGTATAATTGATTTAATAGGTGCTGGGTTTATTTTATCAGCGGTAGTGGTACTAAGTAAGAGATAATATTTTTAATAAATCTGTTGGAGAAAAATTTAATATTAATTGACAAGAACTTGGAAGTAATATGAGGTAGATTTATCATTTCAAGTTCTTGATGTACTTTAAAGATAATATTTAATTTAAATCAACGATTTATATTGATGTTAGAATGAATTTCCATGTGATACATGGTGAAAGGAAAAATGAGTAACGTAAAATTTGATGAAATGTATAAAAAGTATGAATACTAAAGAACTTACAGCTTTGGCTAAAGAACTCGGTGTTCCAAGATATTATACATTAAATAAAAAAGAATTAGTTTTAGCAATTTTAGAAAAAAACAATCAGTAAGTGAAGAGCATTACTATGCTTCTGGTATTCTAGACGACATTCATCCAGAAAATGGTTTTGGTTTCTTAAGAACAGTTGATTATAAAAAAGGAGAAACAGATATTTATATTTCCGCTTCTCAAATTCGTCGCTTCGAACTGAAAAAAGGTGATGAAGTTTACGGTAAGGTTCGTAAACCTCGTGAAGGTGAAAGATATGCAGGTATACTTCAAGTTGATAAGGTTAATGATGTTGATGCAGAAGTTGCAAAAGGTAGAGCACATTTCCAAGCTTTAACACCGATTTATCCGAATCAGAAAATTGTTTTAGAGACTACTAAGGAGAAACTCTCTACAAGATTTGTTGACTTAGTAGCGCCAATTGGATTTGGTCAACGTGGATTGATTGTTGCACCACCTAAAGTTGGGAAAACAACATTATTAAAAGATATAGCAAATTCTATTAGAAAAAATTATCCTGATAAGAAGTTAATTATCCTTTTTAATTGATGAAAGACCAGAAGAAGTTACTGATATGGAAAGATCTGTAAGAGGAGCAGATGTTGTAAGTTCAACATTTGATGAAACTTCTGAAAATCATATCAAGATGGCTGAACTAGTAATTGAACATGCTAAACGTCGAGTGGAGTTAGGTCAAGACGTAATTATACTTATGGATAGTATTACAAGACTGGCACGTGCTTATAACATTGTTGAGCCAAGTAGTGGTAAAGTCTTAAGTGGAGGGGTAGATCCGTCAAGTCTTCACAAGCCAAAAGCATTCTTTGGAGCAGCGAGAAATGTTGAAGGTGGAGGAAGTTTGACTATAATAGCAACCGCCTTGATTAATACTGGTTCTAGAATGGATGATTTAATATTTGAAGAGTTCAAAGGAACTGGAAATATGGAGATAGTATTATCGCCTGAATTAGCTTCAAGAAGAGTTTATCCAGCTATTGATTTCTTGAAGAGTTCTACAAGAAAAGAAGACTTATTACTAACAGAAGATGAAGTAAAAATATTATGGCAAACTCGTAGAAAACTTGAAGATGTTAGTGAACCAACTATTGGTGTACTGAATCATCTTAGAAAACATGAAAGTAATGCTGACTACATTGCTGAAATGAAAAAATTCATAAGAGATTAATTTCTAGATTGTATGATTAATAGACAGGTTATGTTCTCTATGGTATAATCTCATAGAACATATTTATATTAGGAGGATTACATTGGAAACAATTAAATTTTTTTAATTGATTTTGTATTGCATATTGACAAGCATCTTGGTGAATTAATGATGCAACATGGACCATGGTGGATGTATGGGATAATATTTTTAATTATCTTTATCGAAACTGGTGTTGTATTCATGCCGTTTTTACCAGGTGATTCATTATTATTTGCTAGTGGAGCACTATGGGCAGCAACAGGCAATAATATCTTTTTACTATTATTCTTATGTGTAAGTGCTGCTGTTATTGGAGATAATTGTAACTATTTTATCGGAAGAAACTTTTCAGATTACTTGAAGAGTAAAGCATGGTTTAAAAAATTTGTGTCCGATGAAAATATAAAAAGACGCTGAAAAACTTTGTAGCAAAAACATGGAGGAAAATCTATTTTCTTAGCTAGATTTTTCCCGATTATCCGTACAATCGTGCCATTTATCGTAGGAGCTGGTAAGATGAAATACTCTAAGTTTAGAGTGATAGATTTCTTTGGAGGACTTTGTTGGTGTACACTGTTTTGTATCAGTAGGGTACTTCTTTGGAAATATTCCATTTTGTTAAGAACAACTTCTCTGTAGTTGTAATTGCTATTATTCTAATCAGCTTAATTCCATTAGTTATTGGAGCAATTAAATCTAGAAAAAGCATAATTTATGAGAAAGGAGACTCGTTTGAGTCTCTTTTTCTAGTAAGTTGAGTAATTAAACTTTTCAAAAACAAATGAGACTTTACTATATGACAAAAAGAAAAAGAGTTAATTAATTGAAAAAAATCATCCATTCTTGAGAAAAAAAGAAGGATGATTTTTATTATGAAAATAAGAATAGTGGTTAATTCAATAAGTGTTATTATATAAAAAGGGAGTGACTCAAAAATCATGATTTTGTAAAAATCGATTTTGTTAAGTCATTCCCGTTGCGCCTATAAGCTCTTATATTAACTTTTTATTTCTAAGACTTTTAGGTCAGTTTCATAGACTTTTATTTTCTTGTTTAAGTATATTATTCAGCGAATCCGTTTGGATGTTTACTTTGCCATCTCCAAGAATCTTCACACATACGTTTTATATCGTACTCTGCTTCCCATCCAAGTTCTTCTTTTGCTTTTGTAGCATCAGCATAACATGCTGCAATATCTCCTGAACGACGCGGAGTTATAACATAAGGTAAATCACGTCCAACAGCAGCTGATGCACTTTTAATAATATCTAATACAGAATAACCAATTCCTGTTCCTAAGTTATAAATAGTTAAGCCACTACCTTTTTCTAATTTCTTAAGAGCAGAAACGTGACCACGAGCCAAATCTACTACGTGGATGTAGTCACGTACTCCAGTACCGTCATGTGTATCAAAATCATTACCAAAAACTTGAACTTTTTCTAGTTTACCTACAGCCACTTGCATAATATAAGGAATTAGGTTGTTTGGTACTCCTTTTGGATCTTCACCGATATCTCCACATTCATGTGCTCCGATTGGATTAAAGTAACGAAGGAGAACAATATTCCATTCGTTGTCTGCTTTATAAACATCTTTTAAAATATCTTCAGTTATTAATTTAGTACGTCCGTATGGGTTAGTTACAGATAATGGGAAATCTTCTTTAATTGGTAATGTATGAGGATCTCCATAAACTGTAGCTGATGAACTGAAAAATTATATTTTTTTACAGTTGTGTTTTTCCATAACACGGAACAAAGTAATAGTTCCAGCTATATTATTATCATAATATGCTAATGGAATTTCACAAGATTCACCAACTGCTTTTAATCCAGCGTAGTGAATAACTCCATAAATATTTCCTTCTTTTTCAAAAACTTCATTTAATTTATCTTCATCTCGAACATCAACTTCATAAAAATGTTACCTTTTTACCAGTAACTCGTTCAACTACTTCTAAACTCTTTTTGTTGGCATTATATAAGTTATCAATGACAACTACTTCATTTCCATTGTTTAATAATTCTATACAAGTGTAGGATCCGATAAATCCAGCTCCACCTGTAACAAGTATTTTTAGTCATATTGTATTCCTTTCCATTCTGAAATATATATATATATATATCATATAAGGTACATATAAGTCAATAGAAAAATGAAAAATTATGAAAAAATTATGAAAAATAATTATTATCGTTTTCGAAAAAGTTGTTGAATAGTTATTATGATAGAGGTGATGAGTTGGAGGAAGAGTTTATATGCAAAAATTTGCTAGCTAGATTTTAACAAGTTATAATTAAAGAACTATGTTGAGTAATTTGGAGGAAAACATGAAATTAGGAATTATAGGTTCTGGTATGATAGTAAAAGATTTCTTATCTTTTACATGAACTTCCAGAAATAAAATTAGAAGCTATAACAGCTAGAAATATTGAAAAATTTACAAGAATTACAGTTTAAATATAATATTAAGAATATATATACTGATATTGATCTTTGTCTTGAAAAATAAAAAGTAGATACAATTTATGTTGCAGTTCCAAATAATTTGCATTATTCAGTTGCTAAGAAAGCTTTTAGAAGCTGGTAAAAATGTTATTTGTGAAAAACCTTTTACCTTAAAGTATGATCAAGCTGTAGAATTATTTGAAATAGCTAGAAGACAAAGGATTAATATTAATAGAAGCAATAACAAATCAATATCATTATCTTGATATAAAAGATAATATTGATAACATAGGGAGAAATTCGACTTGTTGAGTGTAATTTTTTTCTCAACTTTCTTCAAGATACGAAGCATTTAAAAATGGAATTCTTGCACCTGTTTTTGATAAGAGTAAAGGTGGAGGAGTGCTTTAGCGATTTAAATATTTATAACATTCATTTTGTTGTCGGATTATTTGGTAAACCTAATAAAGTACATTATTCACCAAATATAGTCAATGATGTGGATACTTCTGGAATACTTCTATTAGAATATGATAACTTTAAAGTAGTATGCATAGCAGCTAAAGATACTTTTAATAATAGTTATGTAGTATTCAGGGGACCAAGGTATAATTAAGGTTATTGGTCCTACAAATGAAGTTCCTAATTACAGTATTCAAACAAAAGATAATTTTATAGAGAAAAATAATATCCATTCACATAGAATGTTTGCTGAGTTTAAAAATTCGTTGAAGTTATAAATAATAAAGATTTTTTGAATTCATGAATGATCAGAAAGAACATACTTTGAACGTTATGTATATTTATGAAGAAGCGAAAAAGTTTATAGATAATTAAAAAGGAGAAAATCATATGAAAAATTTTTAGTAAACCATTTGGTACAGATGAACAACCTATAGAGGAAGGAAGATATCGACTATTTTGGACTGCAGTCTGTCCTTATGCACATAGAGCAGTTATAGCAAGAGAGATACTAGGATTAGATAATGCGATTAGTTTAGGAACATTGAATTATCGTCGTGGAGAAGAAGGATGGCAATTTAGTTTAGATAAAGATGGGTTAGATCCAGTTTTAAAACAATCAAAAATTAAAGATGTGTATTTAAATAGTGATTCAGATTATGAAGGACCATATTCAGTACCTGTGCTTGTTGATGTTATTACAGGAAAAGTAGTTAGAAAAGAATCAGCGGAGATACTTCATGAGTTTTCTACAGTGTTTAAACAATTACATAAAAATACTGAGGTAGATTTATATCCTGAGCATCTTGCAGGTCAAATTGATGAGTGGAATGAAAAAAATTAGCTGTGGCTATTAATGATGGTGTATATGGAATGGGATTTGCTGAAAGCAAAGAAAAATATGATGAGGCATTCGATAGATTCTTCGACATGATGGATGTAGTAGAGGATCGTTTATCAAATCAAAGATACTTCCATGGAAATATGATAACAGAAACAGATATTCGCTTCTATACTACTATGATTCGTTTTTGATGTAGTTTATTACGGATTATATTCTGCGAATAAAAAGAGAATCGAGGAATACCCTAATATTTTCAACTACTTAAAAGACTTATATCAAATACCAGGATTCGGATCTACAACAGACTTTGAAGCAATTAAGGTTGGATATTATGTATCAGCAGGTAAAACTATTGTGCCAAAAGGACCAGAGGTGAGACAAGTGGAATCAAAGTCACGATAGAGCTAGATTCGAGTAAAAAGTTTTATGAAAAATAATTGATGTGAAGAATATAACTTCTCTAAAGAAAAAAACTTTTTACAGTATGGATTTAGGGAAGAAGCGGAAAAACTAATATATAGAAAAGAAATTTTTAGACAGTAGTTTTTATAGAAATAGTATTTGTTAATAGTCAACTTTTGATAGAAGTTTATGATATAGAATTTGATGAGATTTATTCGTTGTTTAGTGTAGATAGTGCTGTGGGTGAAACGGTACAAAATATCAGAGAACATGTAGAGAAACTACTAAGTTCAATATTAGGGTTAGTTGAGGAATCGGGAAAAATAAGTTCAGAAATTATCGACTATTGTAATGATAAATACGGTGAAAATCATGTTAATCCTTTTTAAAAAACATCCCGATATATTAGCATTTGTAAATGAAAAATAAATGGTATGCCTTGTTTCTGGATATGAACTATAGTAAATTGAATAAAAAATACCGATATTACAACTAAAGTGAAAAATTTTTAAATGTAAAATATCCAACGGATAAAATTTTAGAAATTATTGAAAATAAAAATATTTTCCCAGCATATCATATGAATAAAAAGCATTGGATTAGTATAGTGTTAGATAAAAAAATATCAAATTGGAGACAATAAAAGAATTAATAGATATAAGCTATTCTTTTAGTTAAGTAAAATAAAAGGAACAACTAAAAAATCAATTTTGTAAAAAGTATGATTTAGAGTTGTTCCTTTTTCTATTTATTGTATGCAATTATCAAGAATATTATTTGGAAAATGATAGAAATAATTAAAACAAATCTAAAAATAAACCCTAGTGCGCCAGCGATGATATACAATATAATATTTATAATTATTAAATAATTTTTGTAAATTTTTATTAATGAGATAACAATATTAAAAAAATAACAGCTATTAAAAAGCATAAAGTAGTGTGGCATTAGAAATGCAAGTAGCATTCCTAAACCAGCGCCTGCGCTAGGAGCTGTCAGAATGATTAATTTTTGATATTACACTTGAAAAGTATAGTATTGTTAGTGCTATGTATATAATTGATGAAAGTAATGATAATTTTATAGCGAGTTTTCTTGTCATCTAAAGCCATCCTTCCTCAGTAGATTTTTATAGCTTCTGTTCTGTTTTGCAGTTTAATTTTGTTTAGGGATGTTAGAAATATAGTTTCTAATAGTTCCTTCGGATAAGAACAATTCATTAGCTAATCTCTTTATTTGGTAATCCTTCTTTAATTTTTAAAAAGAATAATTTTTCTTGGTTTTTGTTAATGGATTGTGACTATTGAAGATATTTTTCCATTAGTTCAGGTGAGTATTCTTTGTTACCTGCTAAGACGTTGTTAATTGTTTTCATAAGTTCATCTATTGAGCGATCTTTTAGTACATAGGCATCTACGTTATTTTTTATGGCGCGTTCAAAATATCCCATACGTTTAAAAGTTGTCACAATAACAACTTTACAATGTATGTTATTACTACGAATGTATTCTAGTACGTCTAATCCTGTTGCTTCAGGCATCTCTACATCGAGTATAGCTACATCTATATCATTAGTAGAAATTAAATCTATTGCTTCTTTTCCATCTTTAGCTTGAAGTACACTCTCAACGCTATCTTTCATTGATAATAATGTTGACATTGCATCTCGTAACATACTTTGATCTTCAGCGATAAGTAATTTCATATTGTCCTCCTGTTGTTATTTATTGATTGTTACTTCGATAGTTGTGGGAGATTTTTTTGATATTATGTTTATTACTCCATTAACTAGTTTAATTCTTTCTCTTATAGATGAAAGTTCCGTTCCGTTAATATTTTCAAAACCATTACCGTTATCAGAGATAATAACAGTGTAGTTGTTATTAGATTCATTTATTTCAATATTGCATTTATTAGCATTACTATGTTTTAATGACATTATTCGTTAATTCTTTTAGTACCATTGTAATAGTCCATTCAACAAGCTGAGATGGTAGCGTAGTTATATTATTCTCAATACCTAACGAAATATCAGCCATTGTCATTATATCTGAAATAACTTTTTAATTTCTTCATTAATACTTCTATATTTTAAGCTTATTAATTATAGAATCGCGTTTCTGTCATAGAAGAACTCACTGATTTCACACTGATTTCTTTAAGTTCATTTCTGGCTGCTTCAATATTATTTTTCTAAATATTTTTCAGCTAGTTCTGCTTTTAATTTTAGCATAACAAAGGTATGGCCGATACTATCATGTAAGTCACGTCCGATTCTATTTCTTTTCATTTTCAGCAAGAAGCAGATTAATATGTTCATTGTGTTTTAAACGCTCATTTTTAGTTTATTTCTTTCATAGCCATATTTTTTTGGGTAAAATAAGTTGTGATACATATGGAAGAAAAATAAATAGGATTATTCTATCTGCAATATTCATTTTGGGATTAGCAATCATATATAATGTTAGGGTATTTATTGTTATGAAAAACTAATTGTTCTGTATGTAAAATACTTATCATGAAAATGCCAAACAAGTAGATTACTTAAATAAAAACTAAATAGAATGTTCGTTGGATATAAAACAATGGTCATGTAACTGATATAAGCAATTAAATAAAACCATTCTATAAAAACAAGAACTCTATTTTTGTATATAACATTCTATATATGAAGCGATGGCGAGAATAGTTAAGGGTAATATATATTTTTGGATAACTTCCACTAATAACATATACAAGTGGGAATATAAAAAATACCAAAGATAGATAAAACCCATAATTTCCTTTAATAAATTTAGTAATTTTTATACATTTCAGCCTCCTTATTCTTTAATAATACCACAATAATATAAGAGTGTGAATAATTTATCCTCACTCTTATATTATTATTATTATTGATTCTCTTCTGTTTTTATTACCAATGTAGCAATTATACATACAATTGAGTAGGCTAGAAGTATAGCTAGAGCTTTTATAAGAAAAATATCTTCTTTGATATATTTATTAACGAACTCTAATAAATAATAGGTTGGTGTCAGTTTAGATATATTTTTGCAGCCATTCTGGGAAAAGATAAACAGGCCACCAAAGTCCACCCTAACATAGCAAGTCCTAGGTATAATATATTGGCAAGAAGCGATAATTTTTCTTCTGATTTAATAAGACTTAGTAGTAATCCCATACCTAAAAATGTAATACTTCCAATAAGCATTAGAACAGCTGACATAATCCATTCACGAGCTGTCATATTAACGCCCCTAACAACATGACCAACGACAAACACTACAACTATTGAAATAATAAATGTTATTATTAGCCGAATAAAACGAGCAAGGTAATATTCAGATATTTTTACTGAGGGAATTATTTAATATGTGTAGATAGTTATCATCTTCTTTTATAGAAATAGGAAGAGAAAAAGAGCGAAACTTATACTACTAAAACGCAGTCATTGAAAATAAGCATATCTTTTACTACACGTACCTTTGTTTCAGGATCATCGAATTGTTGTATTCGGAAAAATAGTATAGAAAAATAACTGGAAAACCTAATCCCATAATAAAAATTAGTTAAGTTTCTTTTTATGAATATAAATTCTATGTTTAATAAGTTAGCAAGATTTTTCATTATTTATTTCCTCCATTATCTTTTGTAGTTATAAAAATACTATCTAATAAAGTTCTGTTTTGAATTTCAATTTCTTTAAATGTGCAACCAGCTTGATGTAATATATTCCATATTTTCATCTGGTTTTTGTTAAGAAATTAATATTATCTGTTTTTATTTCTAAAATTATTTATAATATCACTATCTTTCAATAAATCTAGATATTTTATAGGTAGTGTGAAGTATTTTTCAATTTCTTCCAGCACGCATAGCATGGGGAGTAGTATCACGAACTAGTTTTCCTTTATTTAGAACTAAGATTCTATCTGCGGTATGTTCTACTTCTTCAATGTAGTGCGAAGAATATATAATAGTTAGGCCTTTATTTTTCAAGTTATTCACAATTTCCCAAAATCTGATACGTGTTGATGTATCCATGCCAGCTGTTGGTTCATCTAAGAAAATTAATTTTGGTCGTCCTATTAATGTAATAATAAAAGATAATAATCTTTTTTGGCCTCCAGATAATTTAGAAGCGAAATTATCTTTTTGAGACTCATCAAATCTTAGTAGTTCATCGATTTCTTCATTTGTTAATGGATTTTCATATAATTTCTGTATAAAATCGAGTAGTTCTTTTTACTTTTAGTTTTTCAGGAACAACATTTTCCTGAGGAAGTATATTTAAGAAATTCTTTTAGTTTTTGGTTTCCTGGATTTAAAAGAGTTAATTTTTATTGAACCTGAATTGATAAATTTATTTCTAATAGACAGTTCATTAGGGTGAGTCTTACCAGCTCCATTTGGTCCGATTAAAGCAATACATTCACCAGAATTCACTTCAAAAGAAATATCATTTAAGATGTTTTTCCCCTTAATTGTTTTTGTTATATTTTTACTTTTATAATATTATTTAATGACATTTAGATCACTCTCCTTTGATAATTAAATTATATCAAAGTAGGAGAGTGTCTTTTAGTAGGTAATGTCATAAAAGTAATGTGACAAATGTCATAAAAATAGACTTAAAAACTTGTTTTTATTTAGAAATAAAGATTTTAAGTCATCCTGAATAGTTATTTTCATATCTATTATTTCAATAATAGTTGAATCAGTGTTATCGAGAATAGCTTTAACTACTGAGTCTACTACTTTTTTTCAACAGGAAGAGGATAAACATTTTTTGAAAAAGGTATACCTAATTTTTGAAAAGAATTTAATTGGTAATAAATTAAAATAGAAGAAAATCTGTCTTTACCATACATAAGGCCTGGACGTACAATAAGATAGTTTAGCTTTGAATCTACTACTAATTTTTCTCCGTTACGTTTACTTTCTATATATTGTTTGAAGCCACCGTTTGCGGAAAAGTAGACAAGTTTTTTGATATTATGTTTTTGACATAGTTTAATTGACTGTAACACACTTTCTGTATTTAATAGAATATAGATTTTTATTTTTTTAATTGTTCCTATTAAATGAATGACTATATCGTAGCTTTCTTTAATCATTATATTGTTAAGGTCAAAAATATCTCCCTGTATCCATGTCGCTTCATCTTTAGAAATAGAGTGGTTTTGGGTTCTAGATAAGTAGCTAACTTCTACTTTGCATTTTGTAAGTTCTTTGATTAATGACTGTCCTACAAAGCCATTGCCACCGATTAGTAGTATGTTCATATGTACCTCGAATTAAATTATTTTTCTCATTTTAAATAGTAACATAACTTAGTACCCGAGTAAATTTATTTAAACTAATGAAAAAAAGATGATATAATAGTATCAATTTAAAAAGGAGTGTGATTGAATGAAAGTAGGTTTAGTATTAGAAGGTGGAGCTATGAGAGGATTATTTACAGCTGGTGTCCTTGATGTGTTCTTAGAAAATGATATAGAAGTTACTGATATTGTTGGAGTTTCTGCAGGAACACTTTTGGAGTAAATTATGTTTCTAAACAACCTAAAAGAGCACTACGATACAATGTTAATTATATTAATGAGTAAAGATATATGAGTTTAAAAAGTTGGATAAGGACAGGGAATTTAATTAATAAAGATTTTTACTTATTATAGACTTCCGTTTCAACTTGATGTATTTGATAATAAAAACATTTAAAAGTTCAAAAACAAATTTTTGTGCAACGATAACTAACATCGAAAGTGGAGAAGCGGATTTGTAAAATAACAGATCCATATAAAGCAAATGGAGACGTTAAGAGCTACCTCCGCTCTTCTGTTTATTTCAGAAATTATAGAATTAGATGGGAAAAAGTATTTAGATGGTGGAATAGCTAATAGTATACCGATAGATTTTCTTTGAAAAACAAAACTATGATAAAATTATTGTTATACTAACAAGACCTATTACATATGAAAGAAAAAATCAACAAGTCTACAATTTAAGTTTATTTTATAAAGAAATATCCTCATTTAATCGATAAGTTAGAAAAACAGATATAAGGACTATAATGAAACAGTTGAACGAATACTAGAATTAGAAAAACAGGGAAAGTATTTGTTATATCGACCAAGTGAGGAGATTACTGAAAAAGATTAGAGAAAGATACACAAAAATTAAATCATGTCTATAACTTAGGATTAAAAGACGGTAAGAATATAATAGAAGATTTAAAACAATACATTAGTAATAAAGGAGAGAAATAAAATGAGTGAAGAAATTAAAATTAATCCAGAAGAATTTGAAAGAAAATCAAAAGATGAATTAAAAAGAATTATCTGATTTAGAATATGCAGTTACTATGGAAAGTGCAACTGAGAGTCCGTATACTGGACAATATTGGGATAGTTTTGAAGAAGGTGTATATGTAGATATAACAACAGGTGAACCATTATTTTCTTCAAAAGATAAATTTAAGTCGCACTGCGGTTGGCCAAGTTTCTCAAAACCAATTGAAAAAGAAGTTACTAGATATTATAAAGATAACTCACATCTTGTAGAAAAGAATTGAAGTTAGAAGTAGAGTGGGAGATGCTCATTTAGGACACGTATTTCCAGATGGACCAAGTGAATTAGGAGGGCTTAGATATTGTATAAATAGTGCTTCGATAAGGTTTATTAAGAAGGAAGATTTAGAAAAAGAGGGTTATAAAAATCTATTAGAATTATTTGAAAAATAGTAAATTAAAGAGTAAATGATAAATGATATCGTTTACTTCTCTTATTTTGAAAGAAAATAATACTGTTTTTATAAAATTCCACTTCAAAACATAAGTGATATAGTCATGGTACGATAACAGTTCTGAAACCTTGAAACAGACTTAAAAATATAAAGCTTAAAAGTTAACGTTTTTCATAGTTTTTGCAAAAGATTTTTCAACATAACTAATAGAGTATTGACTATTAATTTTAAAGCTCGAAATCTGACTATTTAAAAACTGTATTAGTACTTTTCGTACACAAATTGTACACAATTTGAATGAGAAAAAATATTGTCTTAATAATATGCTTGAGGTACACTAAGAGTGTAACAAATAGTTTAATTAATAAATTTATTTATCACATATATAATAAAAAATTTTTAAGGAGTGACATTAATATGACAACATGTGTTTGCAGAGCATTCGTTGGTGGTAAATGGCAAACGGAGGTAGATTTAGTAGATTTCATTAAATCTAACTATACTGAATATAGAGGAGATGCATCTTTCCTTGCAGGACCAACAGAAGCAACTACTAAATTAATAGTAGAAAAAATTCAATGATTTAATGCGTCAAGAACGTTTAGCTGGTGGAACATTGAGATATGGATACTAGCATTCCTTCAACTATCCTTTCTCACGGACCTGGATACATTGAAAAAGACTTAGAACAAGTTGTTGGGTTACAAACTGATAAACCACTTAAACGTGCGTTAATGACATTCGGTGGTATTAACATGGCTGTTAACAGCTGTAAAAGCATACGGATGCAAGTAGATGAAGAAGTTATTAAAATCTTCACTGACTACCGTAAAACTCACAACCAAAGGTGTATTCGATGCATATACTCCAGAAATGCGTTTAGTAAGAAAATCTGGTGTAATCACTGGTCTTCCAGATGCATACGGACGTGGTCGTATTATCGGGGACTACCGTCGTGTAGCTTTATATGGTGTTGACCAACTTATCGCTTGGAAAAAAGAAGACTTAGCTCAAATCGGAGCTGATGGTGTTATGACTGAACACGTTATTCGTGACCGTGAAGAAGTTAACGAACAAATTCGTGCTTTAGGTGAATTAAAAGAATTAGCTAAAATCTACGGATTCGACATTTCTGAACCAGCTACTACAGCTAAAGAAGCTGTTCAATGGTTATACTTCGGTTACTTAGCAGCTATCAAACAACAAAAAACGGTGCTGCAATGTCAATCGGTAACATCGCTACATTCTTAGATATTTATATCGAAAGAGATTTACAAGATGGAACAATTAACGAGTCTCAAGCTCAAGAATTAATTGACCACTTAGTATTAAAATTACGTTGCGTTAAATTCGCTCGTACTCCAGAATATAACCAATTATTCTCTGGTGACCCAATCTGGGCTACATTAATCGTAGGTGAAATGTTAGACGCAGAAAGATCATTAGTAACTAAAACTGACTTCCGTTTCATCCACACATTAGATAACATGGGTAACTCTCCAGAACCAAACTTAACTATCCTTTGGTCTTCTAAATTACCAACTGGATTCAAAGAATTCTGTTCTGAATCTTCAATCAACCACAGTGCTATCCAATATGAAAGTGATGAATTATTAGCAGACTTCTTAGGAACTTGTGACAAATCTATCGCATGTTGTGTAAGTGGTATGACTACTGGTAAAGATATGCAATTCTTCGGAGCTCGTGCTAACTTAGCTAAAGCTTTACTATACACAATCAACGGTGGACGCGATGAAAAATTAGGAATCCAAGTTGGACCTAAAACAGAACCTCTACGTGGTGTATTAAACTACGATGAAGTTTGGGCTAAATTCGATGTATTTATGGATTGGTTATGTAAACTATACATCAATACATTAAATGTAATCCACTACATGCACGATAAATATTCTTACGAAAGCTTAGAAATGGCATTTGCACGATACTAAAGTTAGAAGATTCATGGCAACTGGTATCGCTGGGTTCTCAGTAGCAGTAGATAGTTTATCAGCTATTAAATATGCTAAAGTAACTCCAATCGAAGATGAAACTGGATTAGCTGTAGACTACAAAGTTGAAGGTGAATTCCCAACATTCGGTAACAACGATGACCGTGCAGACGAAATCGCTGTTGAATTACTAAAAACATTCATGACTAAACTTAAAAAACACCCAACTTACCGTGCAGATGAAACTACAACATCTATCTTAACTATTACTTCTAACGTGGTATACGGTAAAAACTGGTAACACTCCAGATGGACGTCTGCAGGAGAACCATTCTCTCCAGGTGCTAACCCAATGAACGGACGTGACCAAAGTGGAGCTCTAGCTTGCTTAAGCTCAGTAGCTAAATTACCATATGAATACAGCCGTGATGGAATCAGCTTAACTGCTGCATTTACACCAAGCTCATTAGGTAAAACTAAACAAGACCAAATCAAAAACTTAACAGCAATGATGGATGGATACTTCAAACAAGGTGGTTACCACTTAAATACTAACGTGTTTAATAAAGAAACATTACTTAAAGTTATTGAATCTCCAGAAGATTATCCAAACTTCACAATTCGTGTATCAGGATACGCTGTACGTCTAATTAGTTTAACTCCAGAACAACAACGTGACGTATTAAGCCGTACAATGCACCAATTCATGTAATTAAGTGAATAAAAAGTAAGAAGGTGGAGGCTGCGGCCTCCACTTTTCTAGATTAATTAAGTAATAAATACTATAAAAAGTGTTTACAAGACAGCAATGAATACGTTATAATTAAACTATAAATAGCAGAAGGAGAGATCGATATGAAAATGGAAAAAGTAAAAGTGAATTCTGCAGAGAAAAGAATTAACAGCAAATGTTCACTCAGTTGAATCTTTCAGTAATGATAGAACGGTCCTGGAATAAGATATGTAGTATTCTTTCAAGGATGTATGTTAAGATGTAAATACTGCCATAATCCAGATACTTGGAAAAATGCACAATCCTGATGCTAAAAGTTATGACAGTAAATCAACTTACAAAAAGAGATAGTAAAATATCGTGATTTCTTTGAAGCTAGTGAAGGTGGAGAGTTACAGTAAGTGGTGGAGAATCACTACTGCAAATTGATTTTTATCTTAGAGCTTTTTAGAATTATTGATATAAATACGTGTGCAGATACTTGTGGTGGATTCTATGTAAATGCTCCAAGTATGAATGAAAAGGTCTTAGAGTTAATATCTTTAACTGATTTATTCTTAGTAGATATTAAACACATTGATGATGAACACCATATGCGTTTAACTAAACGTACAAATAAAAATATTATTCAGTTTACTAATTTCTTAAGTGAACATGGAGCTAAGATGTGGATTAGACACGTGCTTGTTCCGAAATGGACAGATGACGATTATTACTTGAAAAATTGCGTGAATATATTGATACGTTACACGAGGGTTGAGCGTAGAAGTATTACCTTACCACGATATGGCAAAAATTCAAATATAAAGAATTAGGTATAGATTACGAATTAAATGATATTAATCCACCTACGAAAGATAGAATAAAAATGCTATCGAGATTCTAGGTGCACGTAATGATGTTGTTAATTAAGCTAAGAGGTCGGAAAAATATTAAGTTTCCAACCTCTTATAAATATAAAAGACGACTAAAGCAAATTTGCTGTACCGACCCCAAAAGTTAGACCAAAAATCTAACTTTTGGAGGTCGGTATTTTTATGACTAAATATAATTTTGAATTTAAAAAGAAAGTCGTACTAGAGTATATAAATGAAAAACATAAGCATAAGATCGTTAGCGAAAAAGTATGATATAAAATCTCATAATAATATTGAAATTTGGGTTTGCCAAATATAGAAAATATGGAGATGAAGGATTATATCGTTCAAGAAAAATGAAGAATATCCTTTCGAAAAAGATATATAGTTTGTAGAATTATACTTATACAAGTGAACTCTCATACAATGACTTAGCTTTACAAGAAGGTATAAATAATCCAGCGCTTATTTGTAACTGGGTTAATCGCTTTAGAGTAGCTGGTCCTGATGCATTGAGAGAACGAAGGAAAGGTCGGAAAAATCTTAATGGCTAAATCACCTAAAAAGTTAAAGTAAGGAAACAACAGAGTCAAACTACAAATGATAATATATCTAAAGAATATGTAAAAGAATTAGAAGATCAATTACTACAACTAAGGATAGAAAAATGCATTTTTAAAAGAAGCGAGGAGACTGGTTTAGTGGAAGAAGCAGAAATGAAAAGAAGGCGAGAATTATAAGCAGTCTCCGAGGAGGAAATTCATACTAAAGACCTTTCTTTTTATATGCGAAAATGCCAAAAAGCAACATATATGTACTGGCAGAAGAGATTCGATAGAATTAATCCAGATAAAGAAATTGAAGAAAAATATTAGAAATAAGAAAAGAATAACAAAGATTATGGTTATAGACGTATATATGGTGCGTTACGTAATTTAGGATATATAATAAATAAAAAGAAAGTTCAAAAGAATTATACAAAAATTAGGCTTACAGGTTACATCATTCACTAGAAAAGTAGAAAATACAATTCATATAAGGAAAATTGGAAAAACAGCTAAGAATAGAATTAGAAGACGATTCAATACTAATATTCCACATCAAAAAATCACTACAGACACAACTGAATTTAAATATTATGAAGTTAATGAGAGAGGTAAATTAGTAGTAAAGAAACTATATTTAGATCCATTTATGGATATGTATAATGGTGAGATAATAAGCTATAGTATAAGTGAGAGCCCATCAGCTAAAAATATAATGGATGCGCTAGAAAAAGCTATTAAAGTCACAGCTAAATCCCCTTATAGGAGAACTTTCCACTCTGATCAAGGATGGGCTTATCAAATGAAGGCATACTCGAAAAGGTTAAAAGAAGAACGTATTTACCAAAGTATGTCTAGAAAAGCAAATTGTTTGGATAATTCGGTAATGGAGAATTTCTTCGGAATATTAAAACAAGAGATATACTATGGAACAACATATAATAGTTATAGGGAACTGAAATTAGCTATTGAAAAAAATATATAAAAAATATTATAATGAAGAGAGAATAAAAAGAGAAACTAGGATGGATTAAGTCCTAAGCAATATAGAATAAAAACATATGATCTGTATAATATAAAAAGATAGCGTAGCAGTCATTACAACTACTACGCTATCCTAAGTCTAACTTTTTGGGGTCAGATCATGCTTTTAGTCGTCTTTATATTTATTATTGTGCAGAAGAATTTCCTTCTAACATTGATTTAATGTATGCTTCAACATCGCTGTTGCTTGATTTAACATTATACTCTTCGAATAATTTTTTAAGAGCTTTACTTACGATTGTGCTATCTTTTTTAACAGCTTCTTCAGCAGCTTTTTCAGCTAATGCTGGTTTTAATTCATCGAATGATGAGTCTTTTTCATCTAATACTTTAATAATGTGATATCCAAATGAAGTTTTTACAACATCTGATGTTTTATCTTTACTTAATGCGTATGCGGCATCTTTGAATTCTTTAACGAATGAGTTATCTTCTTTAGAAGACCATCCTAAGTCTCCTCCATTAGAAGCGTTAGCAGTATCGTTAGAGTTTTCTTTTGCTAGTGTTGCAAAGTCTCCACCATCTTTAAGTTTTTTTAGTACTTCTTCCGCTTTTTTCTTAGCTTCTTCGTCACTTAATCCATTTGGATTTGATTCACTTTTAACACTTACAAGAATGTGTGCTAGGTGATATTGGTGTTTATTTTTTTCGTAACTTTCTTTAAGTTTATCGTCGTTAGTTCCAGCGTAGTCATTAATTAGTAATGTTTGAGCCGCTTTAACTTTTAAACCATCTTTTGTATTTATCAAGAGTAAACCTTGTTGTTTTTAAAAGTTGTTCGAATTTGTCTTTACCACCGTATTGCTTTCTTGAGCTTTTTGAAGTTGTTCGTCAATAGATTTTTGATCAATTTTGTTTTTATATTTATCTAAAAGTACTTTTTGAATCATCATACTAGTAGCTGTTTTAGAAAGCTGACTAGCACCGATGCTTTCTACGATATCTTTTTCTGTTACATCTCCAGCTTTACTAGAGATAAATTTTAGTTCCTCCAGTAGAGCATCCTGCTAAAACCTATAACTGATACACTAAGTGCTATAGGTAAAATAGCTTTTAAATTTGTTCATTAAATTTTGTCCTCCTATTTGTACATATGTATTAATATATCATATTTTTAATATAAAACAACTAAAGAATCGGTGAAATCAACCTTGCAAAAGGCTTTTTAATTTTAATTAGTAAACTTTTTGTTGATATTTTTCAAAAGAAACTAGTGAAGACTTTTCTATATCTTTTTAAGAAAAGATGTCTAAATTCTTTTGTAGTTTTATAGTCATACATAAATGCATTGAGTTCAAAGTTTAGTTTGAAACTTCTATAATCGAAGTTTGCACTTCCTAAACTTGAGACTTCATCATCGATGATAATCATCTTTGTATGAATAAATCCATTTTCGTAAATATATGTTTTCGCACCTAAATCAGCTAATTCTCCAATAAATGAGTATGTTGCCCAATAAACAAACATATGATCAGGTTTATTAGGTACCATAATTCTAACATCAATTCCGGATAATATTGCCATTTTTAATGCATCCATAACACTTTCATCAGGAATGAAGTAGGGTGACTGAATATAGATGTATTTTTTTGCTCTCGAAATCATATATAGATAGCTATATTTGATTTTCTGAAGTTTATTATCAGGGCCACTAGAAACTAATTGAATTGGTAAATAATTATCAACAGGTGTTGAAATATGATCAGAAGTTAATTCTAGTTGTTCTGTTTTTTTAGTTGACTGTGAATTCCAGTCGTCTATAAAACGATACTCCAAAGATCCTACAGCTTCTCCTTCAATTCGAAGATGTGTATCTCGCCAGTATCCAAATTTTTTATCTAATCCTAGATATTCATCCCCAACATTAAAACCACCAGTATAACCAATATTACCATCAATTGTAACTATTTTTCTATGATTTCTGTAATTCATACGAAAATTAATCAGTGGAAGTTTTGATTTAAAGAATTGTTTTATTTTTGCATTGTTTTTAGTAAGTTTTCTTAATGAAGAAATACTTAATTTTTCTTGAACCAATATCATCATAAAGAATATATACATCTACACCTTCTAGAAGTTTTTGTTCTAGTAGGGTGAAAGAGTTGTTTACCGATTCCATCTTTTTAAGATATAATATTGAATATGAATATAGCTTTTCAGCATTTTTAATATCTTCGAATAATAGTCTAAATTTTTTTCTTCCATCTGTAATTATTTGTATTTTTATTATTTTTTTGATAAAAATGATTTATCTGTTTCAAAGTTAAGTTCTATTAAATTTCTATGCTTATATATTACCTGTTCATTTTAGTAATTTCATAGGGCATCTCCTTTTCAGGAGATTTTGTTGATATTCTATTTTTTTCTTCATCTGAAAAAGGAAAGATTTTTCCCCATATATAGGTCTTCCAAAAATTAAATATAGAATAAATCCTAGGTATGGTATTAGAAATAAAACTAGTATCCAAGCCCAAGACGATGTTGTAGTTTGATATTCTATAAATACAATAGAGAATGCCAACAAAGTATTTATTACTAAAAATATTGTCAGTACAATATCAAAAGTTTATATCGTTAAAAAATAGAAGTTATATAGTAAAAAAATACTAGAAATATTAATGTTTAATAATTGTAAATTTATATAATTCATAATATATCACTCCTAACTTAATAGTACCTTAAAATATATTAAAAGTCTATTAATAATATTTACGTAAATAGTGATTTTTCCTTCTACTACTAATAATATATAATTAACGCTAATATAAGATGGATTATTTATTTCTGAATGTATGCGGATTAGTAATAGTTAAAATTATTGATTTATTTTTGTGATATGAGTTGAATTTTTGTGAATTTATATTATAATGGAATAGAGAAACAAAAAGGAGAATGTTATGCCTAATAATATTTTAGAAGAATTAAAAACAAAATTTGAAGATTTTGCAAGTGAATTAGAAAAATATTGAACCTGAAAAGTTGATTTAACTCAAATTGACAGATTAATTGCATTAGTAGAAGAATTAGATAATGAAATTAAAACTATAAAATAGTAGTAGAAATAGGTAAGCTGAAGTGGGAGTGTTTTGCTTTTACTCAGCTTATCTTTATGAATGAGGATAAAATGAAAAATAAAAAGCGATAAAAATTAAATGTCTTACTCACAATATTGGTATTAATGGTGAGGGGATAGGTACTATAAAAAGAAAAATTACTTTTTGTAAAAGGTGCTTTACCTGATGAGGTTATTGTTTGTGAAATAGTAGAAGAGACATCAAAATATATTATTGGTAAACTTAGTTAAAGTCAAAGAACCAAGTCCGCACAGAGTTGAAATTAAAAGAGAGTATGCAGAAAAGTGGAGCTTATGGTTTAGCTCATGTTAGTTATGAAAAGCAATTAGAATATAAACGTACAATTTTATTAGATGCTTTTCGATAAATATTACAGATTACCAAAACCTGATAAATTAGTACTAAAAACGTTAGCTAGTCCTGTAACTGAAGGGTATCGTAATAAAAACCAATTTCCACTAGCTGTTAGAAATGGACGAGTTATTGCAGGGTTATATAAAGAAGGTTCTAACGATTTAGTTGAAATCAATGAAGACCTAGCTTTACATGAGAATGGTAATAAAATAACAAACCTAGCTAAGAAATTACTAGGGAAATATAAAGTAGAGATTTCTACAAATAAAAAGAACTATGGTGTGAAATATATCGCGACAAGAACTTCATTTTACAATGGTGATGTTCAAGTAACATTCGTAGCGAATACTGATAAAATTAAAAACATGGGTAAGGTTGTTAATGAACTTAAGCGTGAACGAATCGTAAAAAGTATTATATTGAATATCACTAATGACAAAGATCACCTGGTAATGGGAACAGAAAGTGTTACATTATATGGTTCAGATTATATCGTTGAAAAAATCGGAGATATTAAGTATGAACTTTCGGCTAAATCATTCTTCCAATTAAATCCACCGGCAACCAAAAAACTTTATGATAAAGTAGTTGAGTTTGCGGCAATTAAAGAAACAGATGTTGTATTAGATGCGTTTTGTGGAGTTGGAACAATTGGACAATATATTAGCCGTAACTGTAAAAAAGTATATGGTGTAGATATTATTCCAGCTGCGATTGAAGATGCTAATGACAATGTTAAACTAAATAACTTAACAAACTGTACTTATGTTGCAGGAGATGCCAATAAAATAGTTCCACGTTGGAAGAAAAAAGGAATCAACTTTGACGTGGCGATAGTAGATCCGCCGCGTGTAGGTCTAGGACCACTAGCAAAAAATCTATTAGCTGTTGATGCTAAGAAGATTGTCTATGTGAGCTGTAACCCTTCAACATTAGCACGTGATTTAAAAGTTCTAACAAGAAAATATAAAATTAGACGTATTCAACCAGTAGATATGTTCCCAGGGACAGCAGCTGTTGAAGCGGTAGCATTATTGTCCAAACTTAATGTTGATAAGCATATAAGTGTTGAAGTAGAGTTGGATGAACTTGCTTTGATAAGTGCAGAGAGCAAAGCTACTTATAAGCAAATCAAGGAGTATGTATTGAACAAATTTGGTTTCAAGGTTTCGGCACTATATATTGTACAGATAAAAAGAAAATGTGAAATTGAGGTAAAAGGACACTATAATAAATCGAAAAAAAGAAAAATCAGAGAGTTTCACAGTGTACTCCAGAAAAAGAAGAAGCTATCATGGATGCTTTAAGGCATTTTAAGATGATTTAATAGAGAAGGTATTAATTCAAGTTAAAAAAATATATAGTAAAGGAGAGTGAATATATGGAAAGTATTAATATTGAATGTCAAGTATTTACTCCTCACAATATTGTCGTTGAGATATTAAATCAAGTTGGATATATAGAAAAATTATATGGGAAAAAGGTTCTAGAAAAATTCTTGTGGTGATGGAGCTTTTCTTGTTGAAATTGTTAATAGATATATTATAGACTGCTTAAAACAAAATTTTTCTAAGGATAAGATAATCTCTGGATTGGAAAATGATATATATGGAAATGAAATAGATGAGAAGCACAAGGTGAATTGTATAGATAATTTAAATAGGGTTGCTCAAAAAAATATAATATTGATGGTGTTAAATGGAATATTGTACAGAATGACTTTTTAAAAAGTTCTATTAGCGAAAAATTTGATTTCATTATAGGAAATCCTCCGTATATAACATATTCAGATTTAAATAAAACTACAAGATCTTTCATTAAAAAGAATTTTTATAGTGTGTTCAGATGGAAAACCAGACTATTATTATGCTTTTTATTGAAATGTCTATAAGAGTATTATCCGATGATGGTAAATTAGCTTATCTGATTCCTAACAATATTTTTAAGAATAGATTTGCAGATAGATTGCGCGTCTTTATGTTACCTTATTTGTCAGTAATAATTGATTATACAACAGAAAAAAACTCTTTGAAAATAAATTAATTTCTTCTGCTATTATTATTTGCAATGGTACACAGAACAATAACGATATTCAATATGTAGATAAGGTGAAAAAACGAGAAATAATATTGCATAAAAATAGTTTAACAAATAAGTGGATTTTTAGAAAAAGAAGTTGTTAAAGAAAATAAAAAGAAAAATTTGGTGATGATTTTAATGCAATGTGTCTCGATTGCTACGTTATTAAATGAAGTGTTTATAATAAAAAATTATGAAGAATACAATGAACATATATTGGTTAATGGGCATAAAATTGAAAAATCGGTATTAAGGGAAGCTGTTAGTCCAAGATCATTGCAGTATGCCCGAAAAAGAATTTTTGATTTTTCCATACTCGTATGGAGAAAAATAATAGTATATTGCGCTTTGAGGAATCAGAGTTTGTACAACAATTTCCAGGAGTGTGCAACTATTTAAAATCCTTTTAGTGAAAGATTAAATAAGCGTGATAAAGATAAAAATGCAAAATGGTTTGAGTTTGGGAGATCACAAGCATTAAGTCATCTTAATCAAGAAAAATTATTGTTATCTACTTTGATAACAGAAGAAGTTAAAATACATCATATTACTAAAAGCCAAGTACCTTTATTCAGGGATATGTATATATCAAAAAGGAGATTTGTCATTAGAAATTGCAGAAAAGATTTTTGAAAAGTGATGAATTTTTAAGTTATGTTTATGATATAGGGATTAATGCTAGTGGAACAACAATGAGAATTACAGCAAAAGATGTTATGAATTTTTGAATATACTTTGGATTAGGAAGGGAAATTATCATGGAGAAGATACCATTCAATGTAGATGCTTATACAGCTCGTTTAATAGGAAGAGAAAATGTATCAAAATTAAACGGTGCCATAATTGAATTAGTTAAAAACACATATGATGCAGATGCTACGATTTGTGTCTTGTATTATGAAAAAACAACTAATTCGCTATATATCGCAGACAATGGCTGTGGTATGACAAAGGATGTCATTATAAAACACTGGATGACTATTGGAAAATCGACAAAAAAGAAACAATTTATTAGTAAATCAGGTCGAGTACAAACTGGAGCAAAAGGAATTGGAAGGTTTGCTTTAGATAGGATATCTGATAAATGTGAAATGTTTACTGCTTCTGCGGAAGGAAAGTTAATTTGGAAGGTTGATTGGGAGGATTTCTCAAAGAGTGATAATATTACAGATGTAACAGCAGATTTATATAAACCAAATGTATCAATAGATGGGTTTCTTGATAAAGTTATTAATCATGAAGTAAAAAGTATAATATCAAATAACTTAAAAAACACGGGAACTATTTTTAGGTTAACTTTTTAAGAGACTCATGGAATGATAATGTTATATCAAGGACGATTTAATAACATTAATACCGTATGAAATGAAAAGTGAATTTCAAGTATATTTTTGATGAACAAAACTCTAGTGAAGATGCTGAGGTATTAGATGTTGAGAATGCTTTTTCTTATGATTATAAAAATTAAATTTAATGTTCTGATAGATGGAAAAACTTATATTGAGATACATAGAAATGAATTTGACTTTGGTGATAGATTTGATGAAATAATTACACAAGCTGAGTTTACTTCAGAAGATGAACAGTATTTTAAAGGGAAATATATTTGCATAGAAACAAACTTTTGCACATATGCTACCAAAACGTGGGGAACAGTTAAAAAATACAATAGGTGAATTTTTCTGGAGTTTTGTATTTTGAAAAAGTGACTTATTCGAAAATAGATGCTGAAAAATATTTCTATAAATTGTCCAATAATCGTAATAATAAGAGGGATATTTTTGGAGGAATTAAAATATATAGAGATAGTTTTAGAGTGAGACCTTATGGAGAACCCAAAACATCTGATTATGACTGGCTACTGTTGGCTGGTAGAAAAACAAATCTCCTGCTGCGCCTTCTCATCAAACAGGTGCATGGCGGGTTAATACTGATCAAAATAATTGGATCAATTTTTATTTCTCGTATTAATATTACATTACCAGATCAATCTAACAGAGAAGGTATTGTAGAAACAAAGGAATTTGTATTTGTTAAAAGAATTTTTTTAATTAATGTGATTCAGGAATTTGAAAAAGATAGGCAATATGTTTTTCGTAAGTTAGATGCTCGCTATGATAAAATAATGGAGCTGCAAGGATACAAGCTGAAATTAATAAGAAGGCAGAGGAAGCAAAAAGTAGCTAGAGAAGATAAGAAATTTTTAGGTGATAGCAGTAAACGTAATCAAAAAAATTAGAATCTGCAAAAGTTTTATAGATCCAGAAGAAGCTAAAACTGTTTTTAGATCATAAAGATACAGTTATTAAAAACTTAGAAGATGAAAAATAGATTGCTAAGAACATTAGCTACAACTGGTATAGTTACTAACACTTATGTCCATGAAATTAAAGATATAACTCATAAGCTAAGCAGAAAGATTGTTATGGCTAAAGAAGCTTTTGAAATTAGATAGTGACTTGCAAGCTGGGTTAAAATATATAAATGAAGCTAATGTAATGAGAGAATCATTAAATTCATGGTTCAAGGTAACAATAGGTTCTGTAACACGTGATAAAAAGAACTATGAGAAAAAACAGATTTAAATCTTCTGATATCACAGACTGTAAAGTCATGGAAAGAAACGCTTAAAAAAACGTTTCAATAGATTTAGAATTTCAAGTATCAGACATACAATTAAAATGTTTTCCTTATGATATTGAAAGCATTTTTAGTAATCTGATTGCTAATAGTGTTAGTTCTTTTGAATCCTGTTTTTCAGAGAATAAGAGTATAAAAATTGCAGTATCTGACTTAGAAAAAGAAATTATTATCAAGTACAGTGATTCTGGACGAGGGTTATCTTCTGCCTATAAAAATAATCCAAGGAAAATATTAGAACCTATGGAAAGTGATAGAAGAAATGAAATGGGAGAAGCTATTGGCACTGGTATGGGGATGTGGATAATAAATAGAACTGTTGCTGACTATAATGGAAGTATAGATTTATCCGATAATACAAAAACATACTAGTGGATTCTATGCCACTATAAAATTAAAAAAAGAAATAGAAGCGGAGGACTGACATGTATAGAATAGGATTTATTGATGATGATCGAGACTCATATGAGGATTATCAAGTACGTTTAGAAAGAAAAAGATATTGAATTACTATATCCAGATGGTATTACTGAAATGCCAGAAATAATAGAGTGGCTTTTATCTAATGGTATTAAATGTTTTATTATAGACTACAAACTTAATAATAAATTTAAGTTTTTTTAGGAACCGAATTAATTGCTTACATAAATGCGAGAGTTCCTGATTTACCATGCTTAATATTAACTAATTACCCTGAAGAATCAATACGTGAAAATTTAGTAATTATAAATTTGATTGAAGATAGAAATGTTTTTAGCCGCAGATGATATAGAAGAATTTGTAAGAAAAAAATTAAACAGGCTGTTGATGTTTTTGAAAAATAGGTTACATAAATATTATATTAACTATGAAGAACTGCTCAAAGCAAAGAAAAATGGTTCTATATCAGCAATAGAAGAAGAACAATTTATAAATCTGTATAAATTATTACGTGCATATGGTGAAATAGATGATTTGCCAATTCAGCTTTTAAGTAGCGAAGTTAATCAGAAAATTGATGAAATACTTGGAAGAGTAAATATTTTGGTAGAGAAAGTCGAAAACAGGTAAAAGTTATGCGAATACATGGAGAAAATGAAATTAGTAGAAGTATTGATGTAAATCAGGAAAAATGACTATAAAAATATGTTCCTCAATTAAGAGAAGACTTTAAACATATATGCGGTTATTGTGGTAAACCTGAAGAGCTTACAACAAAAGGTTTTGAACCAGATCATTTCGTCCCTGAAAGAATAGATTCAAGTAGAAAACTTGATTATTCAAATTTAGTATATTCTTGTTTCACATGCAATAGAAAAAACTCGGCAAATGGCCAACAGGAAATAAGGATAAACCCAATGATGGAGAGGTTGGATTTGTAGATCCTGCATTAAAAAGAATATGATACGCATTTAGGTAGAGATAAAGAAGGTAGTATTGAATTCTATACAAGTATTGGGGAATATATGTGTAAAAATGCGTTTAGGTTTGATATACGTCCAATGAAGGAAATATGGAAAAATTAGTCAATTGATTAATGCAAAGGAAAAATTTATTTGAAATTAAGGATAAGCTCACATCAGAGGAATTAATTAAATATTTAGAATTAGATAAGGCTATAGAGGAGTTGAAGAAAATATTATTTGAGAGTAATAAGATATGATTGCAGTTTTAACTAGCCATTAAAGCTATGAAATTGATGATGTATCATGATATAAATTTATATAAAAAACAAATGTTGATATATTAGTGTATATACGACATGTTGAAGCGGTAGTTGAATTGATTAGAAAAATAAATTTTAGAGGAAAAAAATATGGATAGTTTTGAACAATTGAAACAAGAAATAATGGAAGATAGTGATAATAAAAAATACACGGATGAAGGAATAGAACCTTTATTTTCTACACCTAGTACAGCAAAAATATTAATCGTAGGTCAAGCGCCTGGTATTAAAGCTCAAGAGAGTAAGATTTTCTTCAATGATAAAAGTGGAGTTAAACTTCGTGAGTGGATGGGAATAGATGATGAGATATTTTATAAATCTGGTTTAATAGGTGTAGTACCGATGGATTTTTATTATCCTGGTAAAGGTAAAAGTGGGGATTTACCACCAAGAAAAAATTTTGCAAAAAAATGGCATGATAAAGTTTTGGAACTTATGCCTAATCTTGAACTTATTATTCTTGTAGGAAAATACGCACAAGATTATTACTTGGGAAATGAGAAACAACAAAATCTAACGAAAACTGTATTTAATTATAAACAGTACTTGCCACGTTATTTTTCAATTGTTCACCCGTCACCATTGAATTTTCGTTGGCATAATAAAAATCCATGGTTTATCAAAGAAGTAGTACCAGAACTACAAAAAAGGGTGAAGGAAATATTACAGAAATAAATCATTAAAAAATAAAGACTGAGGTAACTTGAAGATTTCTATGAAATCATGATTTCGAGTTACCTCAGTCTTTTAATTTTCTATTATTTCAAATCTAGTCTGCTCACCGTAATATATAAGCAGTGAAGATAGTATTGTTTTTAACTGTTCTAAATTATCTGTTTTAAATTAATTTCTGCCTTACCAGAGATTACATTAAAAGCATCTCCACTCTTAGGGAGATAATCTTAATGTTTTTTTGTATTTTTGTAGTTTTTTTCTAACAAATTCACCAGCAATAACTGTTGTATCAATGGCTTCATGAGGTTCAGCACCGTGTCCGCCTTTACCGTAAATAGTAACTAAATATGTATTCATATCTATTGTTCCCCCTTAAGATTTTTTATTACATTAGCAGAATCAAATGCTAGCGTTAAGAATATTGAAGCGGTTTGTTTCTATAACTTCTTCTTCAAAAATCAAAAATTTGGATGGTGATGTGGATATTTAGCGAAGGTAGAATTCCTGCACCAATTAAGAAAAATGCTCCGGGAACTTCTTCAACATAATATGCAAAATCTTCTCCAATCATAAGCGGTTCAATTTCCATCTGCTTAATATCTGGAAGAATTTTAGAAGTTGCTTTTTGTATTTCTATTGTTCCTTTTTTGTGATTTATAAGAGGTGGATATCCTCCGTAATAAATAAATTCTATATTAGTGCTAGGATATTCATTTTCTAGAGCTTTACATAAATTTTGAAGCTTAGTTAGTACCATTTTGTGAAGTTCTTTATTGAAATGTCTAATTGTTCCAGTGATACTTGCTTCTTTAACAGAACTTTCTAATTTTCCTAAAGTAATGACAAGTGTTTCCCTTGGTTTAGAAAAACGAGAAACTATTTGTTGAGTCATGCTAACAAACTCTGCAGCAATAATATTTGCATTTTCCTTAGTATTAATTTTCACTTCAAATCTGTCTGCAGCTGCACATAGTTCTCTGTAACTATATCCTAAAGTTCCAAGTGGAAGAGGTGTCCAAAGATGAGCACCAAATATTGCATCGACTCCTTGTAAGCAGCCAGCATCAATCATTGGTTTTGCTCCACCTGGAGCTTGTTCTTCTCCATATTGGAAAACTGCGACAACATCATGTGGAAGATCTTCTTGATGATCCATTAGAAGTTTACACGTTGCAAGTAATGCTGTAGTGTGTCCATCATGACCACAAGCGTGCATTGCATTAGGAATCGTAGATTTGTATGAGGTATCTTTTGCATCATTTATAGGTAGGGCATCGAAGTCTGCTCGAAAAGCGATTGTTTTTGAAGAATCTTGTCCTTTAATTCTTGCGACTACACCATTTAAGCCGACGTTTGTTTTAATATTAGTAATTCCAATTTTTTCTAAATATTCTTTAATGAATCTCGCTGTATTTTTTTCGTTAAATGAAACTTCAGGATGCATATGCATATAGCGACGAAGTTCAATCATTTCTGGATAAAATTTTTCAAGTTCATCTTGTATAATTTTTTCAATCATAAAAACCTCCAGATTACTATTTTAAATTATAAATACAATTATAGCACAAATATTTTTAATAAATAGAGAATTGTTAAAGAAATTGCTTTTCAATTATTTTTAATTTTTGGTATAATATGAGTAAACAAGCACTAGTAAAACTCAATTTGGGGGTGGGAGCATGGATACATTAGATTAATAGAGAGATTTTTATTAAAAAAAGGAGTTAATGTATGCAAATATTAAATATTAAAAAAACATAGAGTTTGAAAAACAAGGAAAGATATTATTCAAAATTGAAAAATTGAGTATAAATACTGGTGATATTATTGGTTTAATAGGGAAAAATGGTTCAGGGAAGACAACCCTGTTAAAAATATATAGATGACTCGCTTAAAGATGAAAAATAACATTTCATCAGAGTTTTTAGAATTTGGAGAAAATTCTCTCTTAAAAAGTGGTGGAGAAGTTGTTGTAAACAAGATTAGAAGTAGCTTTATTATCGAATGTTGAGCTCTATTTACTAGATGAGCCATCAACATACTTAGATTATAATAATGCTAACAAAATAGCTAATCTTATAAAAAGAACTCCAGCAACTTTTTGTATAGCAAGTCACGATAGAAATTTTCTAAATAATGTTTGTACTAAGTTATGGATAATCGAAAAATAGTACTGTAAGAGAATTTAATGGGAATTATCATGAGTACAAGTTTCAAGAAGAAATTGAAACTGCTGAGTATGAAGCTGAACTGCAAAAAGTACAATAAAGAAGCTAAGAAGATAAAGAAAAGCATCCAAGAGATGAAAGAGGAACACGGGAAAAAAATCTGGAAAGCCAAAAGAATATGAGTGGATCAGATTATAGAATTATAAGTGTAAAAATAAAAATTTCAAAAACCAAAAGAGATTGCAGAAAAAAATATCAAGACAAGAAGATAAGTTGCAGGCTAATATTAAACCTAAGCAAATAAAGGATAAATATGATATTGAGTTTCTAGAAATTTTTAAGGAAAGTCATAACAAGAGTTTTTGTATTGACGCGAAAAAGCTGTGAAATAGATGGTAAAATTCTTTGACATCACCGGGTTTTACTTTTGCTAGTGGAGATAAGATTTTAATTAAAGGAAAAAAACGGTTCGGGGAAAAACTACTTTTTCTAAATTATGTGAAAGAGTCCATTTCTATTTCTTTACAAGTAGCATATTTTTGAACAAAAATAGATTTGATATTTTTTTGAAGAAGAAAAAAACATTATTTGAATTTGTGAAAGAATCTACTACACTAGATGATATTGAACTGAGAAATATATTAGCTTTACTAAATTTCAGAGGTGACGATATTAACAAAAAGATAAAAAGTTTTAAGCAAAAGGTGAGAAAGTTAAGCTTTTATTTCGTAAGTTTACTCTTTAGAAAAACAGATGTACTGTTATTAGATGAGATAACTAACTTTTTAGATGTTGTTGCGATAGAAGCGGTAGAGAAGATATTAAAGAAATATCCTGGTATACTAATTATGGTGAGTCACGATATGGAATTTATCGATAATGTTGCAAACGAAGGTTATAAATATTACGAATAAAGAAGTTTTTAAAAATTTGAGTAAATTAGAAGTTGATATAATATTTAGGAGAAAAATTATGGTGAAAAATTATTATAGCTGCATTCTTAATATTAGGTTTTGTCTCAGCTGCGGTTGCTAGTGCGAGATGGAAAGAAAAAAAGATGAGGATGAGGGAAATGTAGTAAGAAAAATCATTGATTAGTTATCAAGGAGAAATTTCACTGATGGGAGTAACTCAGAAGTACAAAAGTAAAGAGTATAAATAATCGCCTAAATTCTAACAATCGCCCTAAAAATATGGTATAATTAGGCGAAGTAAATAGGAGGTAGGCGAATGAGATTATTTAATTATGAAAAATTTAGCAAGAAGTAAGTGGGATAGTGAAATTATAAATCTTCTTTCACAAATTCATGAGCACAAAGGAAAAACAAGAACTATTTTTTTGACACGTAAACCTGCTGTTTTTAGATAAATTAGTAGAGATTGCTAAAAATTCAAAGTGTAGAGGATTCTAATAAAATAGAGGGAATTGTTACTACAGCAGTCAGAATAAAAAGAGTTAATGAATCAAAAAAACAACTCCTAGAAATAGGGATGAAGAAGAAATTCTTGGATATAGAGATGTACTAAATACAATTCATGAAAATTATGAATATATTCCAATCAGCAGTAACTATATTTTGCAACTTCATAGAGAACTATTTAAGTATAGTGAAAAAGGAATTGGTGGTCGATATAAAAATACGCAGAATTCTATTGTGGAAAAAGATAAAGAGGGTAATGCTGTCGAAAGGTTTAAGCCACTATCTCCATATGAAACACCAGGCGCAATTGAGCAAATTTGTAATGAATTGAATATAGCTTTTGACAAAAAAGATGTGGATTCGTTACTTTTAATTCCAATTTTTATTCATGATTTTCTTTGTATTCATCCTTTCAATGATGGGAATGGAAGGATGAGTCGTTTATTAACAACCCTCTTGCTATACAGACAAGGATATGTAATTGGGAAATATATCAGTTTAGAAAGTAAAAATAGAAAAAAATAAAGACAGTTATTATATAGCTTTTAGAAAAAAAGTGGGATAGGTTGGCATGAAAAACAAAGAAGATTCTGTGCCGTTTATAAAATATATTCTTAGAACGATATTAGCTGCTTATATTGATTTTGAAGAAAGGGTTGATTATGTAGACGAAAAAGTGCCTACAATTGAACTTGTTAGAAATGCAATTGATAGGAAATTAGGTAAATTTACTAAAAAGCGATATGATGGAATTAGTTCCAAGTGTAGGAAAGGCTACAATTGAAAATATGCTTAAGCAATTAACTGAGGAATCGTACATTGAAAGACATGGCAAAGGAAGAGCGACCTTTTATGTAAAAAAGTAGCTAAATAACTAGATTTTAAGGTGAAATTATGAGGAACAGTATGAAGTTTATACACGATAGAAGTAGCAACATTCTTTTCAGCCTTCATGATAGCAGGGTGAAAGAAATCAAATATCACAACGAAACTTTGACGTTAAAAGTTAATAAAATATATGAATTTGTGGAAGGTGAAAGAAAATCATACCCAGGTGAAATATGTTTTAAAAAATGTGATATCGACCTGTGTGATGTATTGATATTTAACAAAATCTTGAGTGAAGGACATTTCAATGGAAAGTCTATTGGTTTACAACAATTTATGGATGAATATACAGATTCAGAATTTGAAATCATTATTGAAGGATATTATGGCAATACAACTACATATACAGGATGGCTTCGGGAAGATGGGAAACGACCAGTGACGGCAATTATGTATATTTGGAATAGCGGAGATATGGTGTATAAGGTAAAAATAAACGATTTGAAAAACAATTTAATAAAGGAGAAAAGGTCATGAACAAATTTGAGAAGAGAAAAATTTTTACAAGAATATCAAGTCAAACAAATGGAAGAATTTGAAGAGAACTTACCGATGGAAAAAGAAATTATTTTATGAATTATTTGATTATCTAAATGATAAATCAGAAACGGTAGAGTGTAATCACGATTTTTTTCTTTAACAAATGAGTTTTTGAAAGATAAAAAATGCGGATATTGAAAAAGGTTATAGAATTTTTTTGCGAGAAAAACGGTGCTGGTTGCGATTGTGAAGTGATTTTTAATGTTGAGGAAAAGTTTGAAGAATAAAATGTTTGTATTAGAAATAGACAGGTAAATTTAAAGTTGTAAGGAGAAATAGTGATAGATGCAATCAATACATAATATTTTTATGTGAAAAACTAAATCCGAGAAGTGGAGTTATCAAAATAAGTAGTGCTAATGATGAAGATAGAATTTATTTCGATATAAGTTGGGAGGAGATTTCCATTTTATAGTTACTGGTTGGGTGCATTACGGGTGGTATTATGTACAAAGAGATAAACAATGTATATCGCCATCTTATGTTTATCAAAGAATAGATGATAGAGCGTTATCTGTAATGCAACACATTATAGACGAAATTGAAAAATGGGAAATATAACAACAAAAACTGAAAAAGAAAAAATTAAACAGGTTCTTGAAGAAAGAAATCTAACCTCTTTTATGAACAATACAAAATGGAAAGAACTGATAGATTCCATCATGGAGAACATGAGAGACATCCCGATACAATATAAGACGATTTTTGATGAAGAAGAGCCTAGCGTGTATTGGACGATTGATACTGATGAACATTTTTTTCATATGAATATGAGCGTTGTTGAATGGTTTAAAATTAGAAGTAAATTTGAGAAAGTTATTGGTCAAGGACGTTTAATTGAGCCAAAGATATGTATTACTGATAAAAAACCTGAAATAGAGTGTATGCTTAATAGATTTAGTATTCCTTATGAATATGATAATGTTGAAAAAATATTTTATTATTTTTTTGGGTATAGATAATGAAAAACTGAAACTTAGAAGTTGCAGGGTGAAATTATGAGAAACAGTATGAAGTTTATACACGATAGAAGTAGCAACATCCTTTTCAGGCTTCATGATAGTAGAGTTAAAGAAATCACATATCACAACAAAACCTTAGGGTGAAGGATGCTTCAATGGAAAGTCTATTGGTTTACAACAATTTATAGATGAATATACAGACTCAGAATTTGAAATCATTATTGAAGGCTATTACGGTAACACAACTACATATAAGGATGGCTGCGGGAAGATGGAAAACGACCAGTAACGGCAATTATGTATGTTTGGAATAGTGGAGATATGGTGTATAATGTAAAAAAATAAACGATTTAAAATCAACAATTTTATAAATAAAATTTTGGAAGTCCGTTTGGAGAAAAAAATATGATAATTATTTGGAGAAAAGGAGGTATTGAATTCTAAGATGATAAAAATATACAGGTATAAAAGATATCGTTGAATATGGATTAGATACTATTTCTGATAAGGAAAAAAATAACAATGAACCTGAAAGACTTTCTATACATTAGACGAGTTTTAGAGGAATATATGCGTTATCTACATAATCCTGATCATTATCCCGATATAGAAGCAATTCAAAAATTTTTTTAGGTGATACTTCTTCGGGAGGCGGATTTGAATGTTTAAGCACAGCTATTTATAAAAAAAGTATATAAAGTTGATTTGCCGGCGAAGATTAAGAAAATGATTGATGATGGTTTATTGGAACACCCTCTTTATCCCAGTTACTATAAGAAAAATGAATAAGTAATAATTGGATAGTATTGAAATAGTAGAAAATGCCGATTGTAAAATTAAGAGAGAAAACAAAATGAGAGTACCAACATATATTAAAGAAGAAAAATTACAATATAATAAATATAGATGATACATTTTACAAGTATTAGTATTTGCAACAACTTAGAAAGTGGAGATACCAACGAACTGTATGAAATTTATTTTTTTATGGTTCACTTTTTGAAGAATATATGATTTGTGATATGTATGATGAAAAAAATGAGATTAGCGATCCTTGCATGATAGTAGTAAAATGTATACATACAGGAAAAGAAATTTTACTCTATGATGGAGCTAAATATGGATACAACCCTATGTTCTGTGATGAGATAAATTTAGAAGATATCAAAAAAACGTTCACTTTCTAAATTAGAAATTCCAAACTCTAAAAATTGAAATAGATTTTGCCTATAACATTGATTTTGATGAAGAGAAAGAAGATTTTGAATTTGATGAAGGTGACTTTACAGAAACTATTAACGGAGAAAAAAATTTCTTTTGAAGAAGTGAAGAGAAATGGATTTGATTATATAAAAAAATTACTGCTATAGACGAACTGGATAACAAAAAGAGTTATCTGTGAGTTAGAACTTGCATAAGTTTATTAATTACGAGAGATAAAATATGAAACTAACGAAAGAAGAATTCAGAAAATTAAGTAATGAAGACAAGTTGAAATGTATTCAAAATTTGCATGCTCAATACAATCGTGAATTGATTTTTAAAACAGAATCAAGGAATACTTTTGAAAAAGTAGAAAATGCAGTAAAAGCTTACCGATGATGAAGAAATAAGAAGAAAAGTGTTTAGAACTAGTGAATTTTAGTGATTTTAGGAACTCTTTGTAAAAACAAAGGAGAAATATCCTATTTTTAACAGAGAAATATTTTGAATATATCAATCAAAAAATGAAAATATAGAGGAGACAAATGAAATGGGTGAAACACAAACGAAATTAAAATACGCAAAGATTACCATAGAAAATATTAAAAAGTTTAGATGAAAAACTTTTATTTTGATATTGTTGAGCCAATGTGGGAAACAATTAATATTTATGATGGATATGATGAGTATATTCAATCAGCTCAGACTTTTACTTTAGAGCAAAGATATTTATTAGCCACTACTTGGTATTTTACAGAAGTAAGTAATGGAGGTCATTACCAGTTTTTATATAATCCTACAGGGATAGTTTGGGAAGACGCAATAAAAGGTTTCAAACATTTTGGGATGAACGAATATGCAGATAATTTTCAAAAAGTTGTAGACTATTGTGGTGGGACAATATCTTTTGGTAGAGAAGAAAGATACCATATGCTAGAAATATTGGAAGAAAAATACGGAGAGGAATTTTTTAATATTTTAGGTGAAGCCGATGATTTCGTTTATGATTATGAAGGTGAAGAAAACGAACTAAACTACATCAAATCTCATCCAGAAAAGTTTGTATTTGAAGGAGAATACGAGAGCTTTTACAATCGGCGCTAAAAAAGAAAAAGTAATATTCTAAAAAGTTGAGAGAATGGCGCTTGAGTGAAAATCTTTAGCGTGTGAAAAAGAGAAATAATTAGAAAAATGCTTGATAGAGGAAGTAGATAAACGATATGGATGGAGTATTTGAATGGTTAAAAGCACATTACCAGTATGTATTGATAGCAGGTGGATTGTTATTTTTAATCGGTGCTATAAGAGATTGGAAATGGGTGTATCAAGCTACAGTCGGAGATAAGGCAAGGCACGCATTTATTTTTGAAGTGTGGGGTGAGAAAGGTTATAGAGTTTTCATAGGTATATGTGGACTATTACTTGTAATTTGTGGTATTGTATTTTTAATGTTTGATAAACGATAAAAGCGGAGGTAATGTAACATGAAATGGAATTCAGAAAATCGCAAAGAATTTTTGCGTATATAGAAAAAGCTTACAGATGAAGATAAATTTTACGGAATGTATCACAGCATTAGAAAGCATCCCTATGGAAGAACGGGATTATGAAGTATGGTATCAGCTTGCTCGTGCCTATCAAAACTTTGCGATTGTCGGCAATGATGATAAAGGAACACCTAGTTTTATTGGCGATAAATATTTATTAAAATCTATAGATATTTTGAATTCAGTTAGAGAAGAGGGGAAAGATAAGGCTGAATGGAATATGCGCATGGCATATGCCTATCAATATTTGACTCATGAGGAGGAAAGAGCTATTCCTTATGCCTTGCGTTGGGCGGAGTTAGATCCTGAGGATAAGGATGCATTGTTAGTAGTAAAAGAGTGCCAAGAAGAAATAGAAAAAAGAGCAAATGTGGCTACGGAGAAAGTAATCGATCAAGAAACTGCTGAAATTGATGAAGACTGGGGCGTTTATCTATGCAATTCATTTGCTTACGACTTGCCGGCTGTGATTAGAGTCAATTTAGCTCTTAGGGATTTTGAATATACTGCAAACTACCCTAACAGATTACATTTACAAATATTATATAAGAATGCTGATGACAACGGATTTCCTACAAGAGAAGAAGGAGAATATGTATATTCTATAGAAGATGCTGTAGAAGAGATTGTTGAACAACATGGAGACATGTTAGTAGGCGTTGTGAAATGCGATGAGCGGGTACATATTTTTGCCTATGCTAAGAATGAGTCGGGCTACTACGATGAAATTTCTGAGATGATGTCAGAAAACTTCTCTGAGTATGCCTATACATTTGCAGTATTTGAAGATAAGGACTGGGAACTGTATTTTAATGCACTGTGTCCTGACAGATATGAATACCAAAGTATTATGAATAGGTGGCTCATTGAGGATATTAAAGGTAATGGTGATAGTATGGTGCCGAGAGTACTCGAACATTGCCTGTGCTTTAAAACAGAAGAACATGGGGAAGCATTTTTAACCAAAGTAATGGAAGAAGGTTTTACAAAACTTTCATCAGAAAATCTGAGAAACAATGAAGCTATAGATAAGAAGCATCCATATGAACTTGTCATTGGCAGGGAAGATGCTTTTGAAGATATCGATGAAACTGTCTGGTATCTTATGGATTTGGCAGAAGAATTTGATGGGGAATATGATGGCTGGGGATGCAAAAATTGTAAAAGTAATTTAGGCGCTTATTGTAAAAGATAAAAATGCAATGAAAAACCTTAGCTATGATTATAATAAATGAAAAATCTTGCGATAATTTCTGGTTTGTATAGAAAAGAAGTATTGAATTCAGATTTAAGAGAATATACAGATATAAAAAGAAATTATTGAAGGCTTTTTGTTCAATAAGGTTGATGAAAAAAATTTTAATAGAAAAATAACGATGTTATGTTGTCTCACTTTATTTTACAACTCAGGCGTAAATGATTCAGTGTAAAAACAATTAAAAACTACCCAATTATTGTGATATGATACCAGTGATATTTTATGTTTTAAAAAGGAGAAAAAAATATGAGTTTTTTTATAAAAAAGTTATTAACGGATTATTTAATAGTTCAAAGGGAAAAAAATGAAGAGTATTCTAAGATTAAAGAAGCATCTCTTGCTTATTGGGAAGAATTTTTCATATATGTTAGCTTTTAGTACCTAATAATTACTCACCTACAGAAGATATTTTTGAAAAATATTAAAAGCTATAGATGGTATTGAAATTAAAGAAAAAAAGTCTTCCAAGTAAAGATTTCCCTGGACAGATTGTTCTATCATATAAAAGGAACTGATTTTGATGTAAGATTCTATCTTGGAGATTTTTAATGCAGAAGGAATGCATAAATCGGAATTACAATATTTTACAGAAGAAGAAAAAGAACAGATTTTTAAATTCAAAGAATGCCTTAATTGTTTATATGAAATTTGAAGGAGATGCTAGAATATGTTACCATTTACAGCTTAAGCTGTATATGCTATGGTTCCTGAAATGGTTGCTCTTTGTGATGAAAAGTGCTGAAAAGAATGTTAAATAAAAAAATGGGTTGAATTAGCAGCGAAATCAAATGTACTTCCTTCTCCATCAAGCCTATATACTGTTCAAGCTGTTTGTGATGAGAATGAAGTTTGGTTACATACTCATGGATTATGTAGATGTAATCTTCACGAAATAGAGATTTTGGATTCAAATAAGAAAGATTATAAATCACATTATAGCTTACTTTCTAATTACGCTTCTATAATGATAGATGGAAATTATTCTAATGAAGATGAAGAAGAGATACATTTAGGAATGTTTTTATGATGGAGAGCCAATAGTTGCTACATCTAAAAAAATGGATTGATGCTTTGAAATATTATCCTAATATTAATATTGGTGGGATTGAAGACAGAAAAAAATCGCATAATTCTAAAACAAATATAATTTTCCTATATGAAAGTGAAGAAGATTATAATAATAACATTGTAAGTTTACCTTCAAAAATTTACAGAAAAGTTTGATAATAACCCATTAATGTTCTTAAGTACTGAAGAAACTGCTAGAATGAGTGATTTAGCTAGAGAAAGATTTTCTTATGTTGAAAGAATGCTTAAGAAAAAAACAAGAAGATAATGAAGATATTACTATTATTATTAAATTAGGACTTGAAACAATAGATGAAGAAGGTAATTTGGATAGTACAAATCTTGAACATATTTGGTTTGAAGCTATTTCTATGGAAGGAGATAGTTTCAAGGCAGTATTGACTCAAGAACCATATCATATTCCAGATTTACATGAAGGTGATGAGGGACATATTCTATAAATTATGTAAGTGATTGGATGATTTATACTGAAGAGAGTGTAATAACACCAGAGACTGTATATTTGTTAGATTTATAAGAAAATAAAATAGAGCGTATGACAAAAAGTCTGTAAATTCAAATCAAGCATTCTATGGTAAAATGGCTCTTTGTCAAATAGGGTTGATGAAATAATGTTAACAGAAAAATTATGCTGTTTTTTTGTTTAATTTAATTTTACAACTTAGGGCAAGTATAAATAATCGCCTAAGTTCTTAGAAATCGTCTAAAATTATGGTATATTTAGGCGAAAAAAACAAAGGGTTTGATTCAAAACTTCAAAAATTTTTTTAAAAGTTTATATGAAACCTCATAGACGTAGTGGTTTATTGATATGTAGATACAACTTTATAAAAAGCTTTTTAGAATCACTCTATTATTTGAGGGATTAATAAGTTTGTCTAGCTTTTTGGCGAGTTTCCTTCACCCTTGACATGTTTATTGAATTTATAATATAATTCATATATTATTTAATTTTTATCTGTAAAGGAGATTGAAAATGAAGATTAACTTACCTTTTAATGAAAAATATTTTACCTAAAACGATTTGGGAAAGAAGCAGAACCTGGTGATGTTATTAAGAATAATCCAGTACGTTCATTTCCGTTTGAGATAACAGAGTTGCCAGAAGGAACAAAGTATGTAGCTATTACATTAATAGACTATGATGCTATTCCAGTTTGTTCGTTCCCATGGATTCATTGGCTTGTCACTGATATAGAGGTAGTGGATAATGAGGTTATTATTCCTGAAAACTATAGTTTAGACTATAAAAATTCTATTAAACAGGGGAAAAATAGTTTTTCTAGTCCACTATTGGGGATGGATTTTACTGAAATTGATTCAATTTTTGTTGGACCAACACCACCTGATAAGGATCATAGATACACAATTGAAGTTTTCGCATTATCAGATAAAACAGGTTTAGAGGATGGTTTTTACTATAATGAATTATTAGATGCAGTGGATTTAATCACATTAGATAGAGCTACTGCTGTTGTTATTGGTCAATTTTAAATTAAGAATTATCCTTAACATTTGAAATCAAAGGACTTTTTAGAAAAATTGTAGTAAATAATAAAGAAATCTATTAGTATTTTATTATCTAGCTCTTTTTAGGATACTGGGAATGACACCATTGAAGTCTCAACTTAAGTTTCAGTTTAAAAATAGTTTTAGGTTAAATTCCAGTTTTTTTATTTGAACTGGAATTTACTTTTTGGAATTAACATTTAAAAATACTAGCTGTAAAGCGTATCCACAAATAGTTGATTATCACAGTTTAATTTGATATAATCAAAAATTGGAGAGAGAAGTTAGGGAGTTCGACGCTTCCGATGAAGATGGTGGCTACTTCAATATGAAAGGAGATGATGCTTATGCTCATAAGTATCAAAATCTGGACGAAAGGAGTAGCAAGTTGTCAGCTTACGAAATTGTACAGACGATTATTGGAATAAATCTATTGATTGTTTTCAGTAGTTAGTGCATGTATTGTAGCATTAAAAAGACAATAAAAAAATAACCATCTTTAACTTTAGCAGGTTAGGTGGTTATTTTTGTAATCAATTAACTGGAGCTACCGTCTTTAAAACGGCTCTCTTTTATACTTCCATTCTAGCATAAATAATGTAGAAAAGCAATGATTTTTTTATTAAAAATTAGTTTGACATTGAGCCTCTGATGGCGTGGCTTGGATAATGTGGGAAAAGTGGGGATGCTACATTCCTATCCAAGCTAGCACACCATCTCTCAGTATAAAAACTAATTTTATGAAGTATGAAGATAGAATTAAGATTTTTAAAAAAC
>BNJS01000615.1_pt1 | contig 102502 bp, 196 predicted proteins | sample 8540461 | NCBI WGS metagenome assembly BNJS01 (sample SAMD00202454, study PRJDB9452) | human saliva metagenome | isolation source: human saliva | place: Japan | reverse complement strand
CTACCAATGCGATCACTCCCTCAATAACACAGTAATTCATTCTTATTATACGTCCCGCCCCATATTGTCAAAGACAGCCGTCCAACGCGGTATCTGCGTCGGACAGCTTTGAGAAAGGAAACAGAAGCACTATTCCTTATAATGCTTTTGCCACTCATGATGGAAATCACCGCTCCTATCAATGCGGCGATAGGTGTGTGCACCAAAGCTAGTCACGCTGCGCCTGAATGAGGTTCGCACCACCGCAGGGACTGCGATAGGAATCCAGATATTGCAGAGCGTTTGCCATAGCCGGAATGGGAATGCCACGCTCTGCCGCCAGTACAACAATACGACGCAAACTGCTTTGATTCGCATTGATTTTATCCATAAAGAACTCATCAAAAATAAGATTCTCTAATTGCGGATTTCTACGATACGCCTCCGCAATTTTTAGTCAGGAACGCCGCCTGAATAATACAGCCTGCGCGGAAAATAGAAGCAATACGTCCATAATCCAGTGTCCAGGATAGATCTCTCTCGCCGACCGGTATAGGGCAAACCCCTGAGCATACGCAATAATCTTGGCTGTATAAAGACTTTGTCGTACCATTTCAACCAAATCTGTCGGCACTTTAGACGTGCCATATGGAGCAGAAAATTTCTTTGATGCCTCAGCACGGGATACCTGAAGATTTGACATAACGCGTGCATTACATGCTGCTGTGATCATCGACACATTAACACCCTGCTCAAGTGCTGCGATACTCGTCCAACGCCCAGTCCCCTTCTGCCCTGCGCTGTCCAATATCTTATCGATAATCCGCCCGCTGCCCTCATCGCTTTCCTTAAAGATATCTGCCGTAATGCCGATGAGAAAAAACTTTTTAATTCGCCCTGATTCCATACATGATAAACCTCAGCCATGTCCTCATTACTGAGCCCCCGACGTATTTTAAAAATCAGATAGCTTTCGGCGATGAGCTGCATATCCGCATACTCGACGCCGTTATGCACCATCTTGACATAGTGCCCCGCGCCATCCTCACCAATGTAGGTGCAACAAGGTGAACCGTCTTCAGCGCGTGCTGCCACAGACTCAAAGATGGGTCTCAGGTCTCGTAGGCATCTTTTTCACCGCCCGGCATAATACATGGGCCATTGCTGAGCACCATCCGCTCCGCCTGGAGATACCCGTCCCAAAATAGTGGATTCCATGCTGTTTTCGCATAATTGCACCGGCGAATGGTATCTTTAAAGAAGGAATTTCCACCATCAATGATGATATCCCCATGCTCCAACATGGGAATAAGCTGGTCAACCACAGCATCGACCGGTGCCCCGCCACAATGAGCAGCATGATACGACGCGGACGTTTGAGGGACTGAACGAACTCGCTCAAATCATAATAACCAGTCATATTTTCATGCGGATGTTCTCTCAGTACTTGCTCCGTAAGATCGGGAGTATAATTATAGCATGCAACCCGAAATCCATGGTCTGCCATATTTAGCGCCATATTGCTTCCCATAACGGCCATCCCGACCATACCTATATCATTGAACGCCAACATAAACACCTCCCCAAGCCAACATGAATTTCTTACGCTTCAGGCACACTGGTTTTTCCATAGATTTTTTGAACGCCACGATGCGAGAGGAAGCAAAATGTCATGCAGAGCAACGCACCAACCATGATAAAGGTAGAACCTGCTGTCCCATCCAAAATGGTCAACCACATAGCCAAATAACGTTGTTCCCATAGAACTTCCAACCAAATAGCTCATCAAACCTCTGAGACCCACTGCCGAGCCCAGTGCAAAGCTCGGAATAACTTCCATTGCCTGAACGGCAACCATGGACTGGGGAATATAAATCAAGCATCCTGTGATCGTAGCAAAAATCGTAATTGCGAACACAGAGTCAGACTGCATATAACCGGAACACGCAGAGAAATACGATAATCAGGCAGACGAAGGGGGAGCATCATGACGCGTCCCTTGAAGAATTTGTCCACTAAACTAGCCTGCAACAAGCGTCGATGGTATCGCAGCCCATTCAAACAACATGAACGACACACCCATCTCCTGTCGCGTAAGTCCCTTGACAGTGAGTAAATAGAGGGGAATCCACGTAATCATGCCAAATCGAACCATGTAGGTGAAGATGTCAATGCCGACCAAATACCATGAATTTCTCATTTTTGAATACGTATTGATAGAAAATCTTCCACGCAGACATATCCTTCGGACGATCATCAGACTTTTTTAGAACCTTCTCCGTAACAGATTCTTCATGAGAGATCTCATCGACCGTCGGAAGACCTTCCTCTACAGGGCGACGCTTCACCAGGAGTAATACGAGAACAACACAGATCAAGGCGACAACACAGGGAACAATGTAAGCAGCAATACGCCAATGTTCTGTTCCAAGGTACGCCATTGCAGCTCCGACAATCGGCGCAACAAGACCGCCGCCAATGTTGTGAGAAACGTTCCACGAAGTGCTCTCGCCCTCTCTGAGCGAGAAAACCAGTGCCCTACTGCAGATAATCGAAGGTCTACCCCATCCCCTGGCACAAGCCAAGCAGAACAACCAAACCCACGAAGAGATAGAAGCTCGTACTGAAGCCCATGGCTATATTAGATCAAAATGCAAAGAATCAGTCCCGTTGCCATAAAATAACGCGGGTTGGATTTATCCGCAAGAACGCTCATAAACCCTTTGCTCAGACCATATGTGATCAACATACAGCTGCTCAGCAGACCGATCTCCGTGGCACTAAGATTCATTTCCTCCTTCAAATACGGCGTCGAGAAAATGAAAATTGTTTCGCACGATATAGTACGCCATATAGCCGATAAATACACCTAACAGCGACTGCATTTTGAAGCGATTGAACTTTTTGACCGTTTCTTGGTCATACGTTTTTGTCTCGCATAGTGCTCCTCCTAAAAACTACAGCAAATTACGACATATATCCTCCTTCCATTATTTTGTATTCTTTATGAACGTCTATAAAGATGATATTATTATATCAATATCTCACTTTTTAGTGTAAGTATATTGTCATTTATTTCATAAACTAATGATAATACTATATCAAAAACTACCTTTGAGAATCATCTCAAAGGTAGTTTTTCCTATATCAAATTCTTTTCTCTAGCGATCACCTTGCGCATCTTGCGGATATTCTCCCGATAGACTGCTGGATTCGCCATAGCCACTCCCATATACAGGAGATCGACAATCGCTATGTGAATCAATCGCGACGCTACGGACTCTGACTGATACCGTATCTCGCGTCCCATTCCGTGCAGTGTAATATCAGCGCGTTTTGTAAGTGCCGAATGAACATAGCTGGTAATGCCAATGATCCCTTGCCCCGCTGGTCTTGGCAACATCAACACACTGCAGCAGTTTCTGCTGTAGTCCCGGTATGCGAAACCGCGATGACAACGTCATATTCTGTAAGAAGAGCTGCTGATGTTATCTGTTGATGCGAATCGGAATACGCCTGGACAGGGAATACCAAATCGTAAAAACTCTTGTCTCAATGCAGTGGCAAACCGTCGCTGAGTTCCCGAAACCATATACCGCAACACGATGTGCCTGACAGATTAGCTGAACCGCATCGATTCACATCTTCATAGTCCAGCAATTTTAACGTATCCTGCAGTCCTTCTGAAATGCTGCGAAACATCTTCTGTGCAATTGTCGCATAGGAATCACCGGATCGAACATCTTGATAGACGACCTCATCCGAAGAGTAAACGGCAGATGCCAGCGCAATTTTCAAGCCCTGCAGATCCACTGAACCCAAGTTTCTTGCAGAATCTGGAAACCGTAATTTCTGCGCTTTTCGTATTCGCTGCTAAATCTGAAAACCGTCTGTTCAAGAACATCCCGTGCATGTGCATCAACATAGTCAGCAATACGCTGCTCCGACTTCGTCAATGATCGATAGGAATTACGCAATAAGGGGAGAGTCAACGCACGATTTTGCGCCATCGTAGGATTCTCCATTCTGCTGTCCATATTTACTGTATAGAAATGGTCAGCTTCTCGCCGTTGATGTTCCACTCCTTGCTCGTGCCCATCGGCGCATCGCAGGAGAGGCTGTCGGCAAGTGTGATCTCGCGGATGAACGCCTCGTTCCTGCGCGCGATTTCGACGAGGCGCGGGTTGCCCGAGAGGTCGAGCGCAATGTGATCCGTCACCTCAAGGCCGCATTCCTTGCGCATCGTCTGCACCTTGCTGATGATCTCGCGGACAAAGCCCTCCTCGATCAGCGCCTCGGTGAGCGTGGTCGACAGAGCGACCGTCACGCCGCCATAACTCTGGCAGTTATACCCATCGCGCTGGGAGACCGTCACCTCAACATCCTCTGCCGTCACCGTGACATCGCCATCGGGCAGATGAAGCGTATAGCTTCCATCCCCGGCGAGAGCATCCTTGACCGCTGCACCGTCGCTCGCCTCGAGTGCCTTTTTGACCGCGCCCATCTGCTTTGCCGACCCTATACTGCGAGGGACGTGAAATTCGGCTTGACGTGATAGGCGAGGAAGTCCGACATATCGTCGCGGGAAGATGACCTCCTTGATGTTCAGCTCATCCTCGATGATCTTCACGAAGAAGTCCGGCAGTTCATGCGCCGCCTTGACATACATCTGCCCCACCGGCTGGCGGTTCTTGATGTTCGCTGCGTTGCGTGCCGCACGGCCGAGCGTTACGACCTCAAGCACGACCTCCATATTGTCCTCGAGCGCGGATCAATCCACGCCCTCGTTGGCCGTCGGAAGTCCGCGAGGTGCACCGAGATCGGCGCGTTCTTGTCCACGGAGCAGACGAGATTGCGGTAGATGCTCTCCGTGATGAACGGCATCATCGGCGCCGCCGCCTTCACCGTCGTCACGAGTGCTGTATAGAGCGTCAGATAGGCGTTCACCTTATCCTGCTCCATCCCTTTCGCCCAGAAGCGGCTGCGGCAGCGGCGGACATACCAGTTCGACAGCTCTTCGACGAAGGACTGCAGTGCCTCTGACCGCCTCTGGGACGCGATAGTGTCCGAGGCAGTCATCCACCGTGCGCACCATCGTGTCTCAGGCGTGAAGCACCCAGCGATCCATCACCGAAAGCTGGTCATAGTCCAGCGTATACTTGGTCGGATCGAATTCGTCGATATTCGCACAGAGCACGTAGAACGCGTAGGTGTTCCACAGCGTTCCCATGAATTTGCGCGCCCTCCCTGCACGGCATCGTCGTGGAAGCGGTTCGGCAGCCACGGCGCGCTGTTCTCATAGAAGTACCAGCGGATCGCATCCGCGCCGTGCCGTCCGAGCGCATCCATCGGGTCAACGGCGTTGCCCTTGGACTTGCTCATCTTCGCCCGTCTTTATCCTGCACATGGCCGAGCACAATGACATTCCGATAGGGGCTCTTGTCAAAGAGCAGCGTGTTGATGGCGATCAGTGAGTAGAACCAGCCGCGTGTCTGATCGACGGCCTCGAGATGAAGTCCGCCGGAAATATTTGTTTTCAAAGATTTCCTTGTTTTCAAACGGATAGTGCCACTGAGCAAACGGCATGAATCCCGAGTCAAACCAACAGTCAATGACCCGGGCACACGGTGCATCGTCTCTCCGCACTCCGGGCACGGGAACGTGATCGCATCGATGTACGGGCGATGCAGCTCGATGTCCGCCGAGCAGTCTGGCTGCAGCTCGCGCAGCTCTGCAATCGAGCCGACCGCATGTTCATGCCCGCAGGAGCATTTCCATATTGAGCGGCGTCCCCAGTAGCGGTTGCGGCTGATGCCCCAATCCTGCACGTGCTCGATCCAGTTCCCGAAACGCCCTCGCCGATGGACGGCGGGATCCAGTTGACCGTCTTGTTGTTCGCGACGAGCTCATCGCGCACGGCCGTCATACGGATGAACCACGAGGCGCGCGCGTAGTAGATGAGCGGCGTGTCGCAGCGCCAGCAATGTGGATAGCTGTGCGTGAACTCCGGTGCCTTGAAGAGCTTGCCGCTCTTTTCGAGATCGTCAAGAATCAGCGGATCCGCATCCTTCACGAAGACGCCCGGCCAATCCGCTCCTCGGTCATCTCGCCCTCGTTGACGAACTGGACGAACGGCATATTATACTTGCGGCAGACGCGGTTATCGTCCTCGCCGAATGCCGGCGCCGTGTGGACGATGCCCGTGCCGTCCTCCGTGGTGACGTAGTCGTCGCAGATCACGAAGAATGCCTTGTCGCGCACATCCTGCGTTGCAAAGGGATAGAGCGGCTCGTATTTGCGGTATTCGAGCTCGCTGCCCTTCATCTTGGCGAGCTCCTCACGCTCGCCCCACGAGCCGTCAAACACACTGTCCACGAGCGCCTCGGCGAGGTAGTAGACCTTGCCGTAAACGCGCAGTTTGACGTAGGTTACATTCGGGTTCACGCAAAGGCCGAGGTTCGACGGAAGCGTCCACGGGGTCGTCGTCCATGCGAGGAAGTAGGCATCCTCGTCCGCCGCCTTGAACTTCACGATGGCGGAGCGTTCGGTGACATCCTGTAGCTCTGCGCCACCCTCGTGCGAGGAGAGCGGCGTGCCGCAGCGCGGGCAGTACGGGACAATCTTATGCCCCTGATAGAGCAGTCCCTTCTTCCAGATCTCCTTCAGCGCCCACCACTCGGACTCGATAAAGTCATTCTCATACGTGATGTAGGGATGCTCCATATCCGCCCAGAAGCCGACGACATCGGAGAACTGCTCCCACATGCTCTTGTACTTCCAGACAGACTCACGGCATTTCTTGATGAACGGCTCGATGCCGTACTCCTCGATCTGCTCCTTGCCGTTGATGCCGATCGCCTTCTCGACCTCCAGCTCGACGGGCAGGCCATGCGTGTCCCAGCCCGCCTTGCGGGAGCACCTGCGCCCTTCATCGACTGATAGCGCGGCAGCATATCCTTGATGACACGCGTCAAAACGTGCCCGATATGCGGGCGTCCATTCGCCGTCGGCGCCGTCGTAGAACGTGAACGTATCGCAGCCCCTCACGCTGGTCAACGGCACGCTGTGCAATATGATTCTCGCGCCAAAAATCCGCAACGGCTTTCTCGCGCGCGGCAAAATCCAGATTTGTATCTACTTTTTCGTACAAAGGAATCCCTCCCGCAGCATACATAGTCATGCTATTCTAGCACGGGAACGGCGATTTTTCAAGGAACCGGCCGCACCTGTGCAAGATTTCCTTGCACCTTTATACAAAGAGTGCTATAACCTACGATGATAAAGCATGATGAATATAGGAAGCGGAGGGGATCTCATGCACACATTCAAACATTTACTCGCTGCCCTGCTGTTATGCACGCTCTGCATTATCCCGTACACGGTCTCTGCTGCCGATGCGAATGCAGACTACCGCGGGTATGTCTGGCGCATCGACGCGGCGGCGGGGGATGTGGCGGATCTGCCGCACAATTTCCGCACGGCGGCATCACCGTTCCAAATGCGGAACGACGCAGCGAAGTTCGGCGTTGACCCGAACTACACGCCCTCGCGTGAGGGACTGGACACCCTGCCGCTCTCAGGGAGTGCGGAGTTCTCCGCCCCTGCCTTTCACGCGCTGCTGAACAGTCTGCACGCGCGCACAGGGGGCGCGATCTGCATCGTCGATCTGCGGCAGGAGTCGCATGGCTTCATGAACGGAAATGCCGTCAGCTGGTACGGCAAGCACGACTGGGGCAACATCGGCAGGACGCAGCACGAGGCGCTGCGCGACGAGAACACGCGCATCCGCAGCGCACAGGGCAAGGACGTTGTGCTCGCGCACCTCGATAAGAAAAAGCAGCCCAAGAATCCGCAGACCGTCCGCGTCACGGAGGCGATGACGGAGCGCGAGCTGGTCGAGCGCGGGCGTGCGCTACGTTCGTCTCGCCGTCACCGATCACAAGTGGGCAGAGCCACAGACCATCGACGCTTTTTGTCGATCTCGTGAGGAAAAATGCCTGCGGATGCATGGATGCACTGTCACTGTCAGGCGGGCAAGGGACGCACGACCAGCTTTTTATGGCGATGTACGATATGATGAAAAATCCCTCCGTCCCGCTGAAGGACATCCTCATCGTCAGTACCTGCTCGGCGGGGCATACCTCGCCTACGACCCGACTGCGCAGCACGCAGCGACGGGATGGGAGGATGCAGACTACCATCACAAGACAGAGATGATCGCAAAATTCTACGACTACGTTCAGCAGAATCACGGAAACGGCTATGCCGTACCGTGGAGTACATGGCTGAAGAAGAATCCATAAGGAGAATAAGAACGCCCGCGCATTGTATTCGATGTGCGGGCGTTCTTATTCTTTTCTATTATTACTGCGGCTTGATATGCCCCGTCTGATAGGCGCGCAGGAGAGCATGGAGATCGGCGATCTTGCTCTCGATGGCTGCACCGCGATCCGTGTCGCGCACGAGCGAGTGCCGTGCCTGCAGCTCAACCGTCTGGGAAACGGACTCTATGTCGCGGTTCTCACGCAGCGCGTCGCGCACACTCGCCACGCGCTGATGCTGCAGGAGGCGCAGCCCGCGTGAGTTATAGATGAGCGTATAGCCCGAGATGCCCGTCTTGGCGCGGAACGGCGCGGCAAAGCCGCCGTCGATGATGAGGGCGCGCCCGCTGCCGCGCAGGGGGCTCTCCTTCTGCACCTTGACGGGGACGTGGCCGTTGATGATATGCCCGCGCTTCGGGTCGAGCCCAAACTCCTCCAAAATTTTTCGCAGACCGCCTCATCGTTCACGAGGCGGAAATACGGATCGGACGGTTCCTTCCACGTACTTTCATCGGAGATGAAGGAACGCTCGAACGTCGTGAAGGAGCGCCCTGACACGGGAGAATTGTAGCCGCACCAGAGGAAGTACATGAAGTCCAGCCCTCCTGCGTGTGCTCATTCCATCCCTCGCGCGCCTTCTCCTCGCAGAAGTCCATCCACGCGCGCCCGCGATAGGCCTGCCCTTATACGTGATCGTGCGGAATTCCCCGACTCCTCCATCGGCACACAGGCGTGAAGAGCAGATTTCCATTGTAGCACGTGTCAGATGCTGCCGCGCTCATAGAGATAGTCTACATGGCGCTGGAGCGCCTTGCTCTCGAGGAAATACGAGCGCAGATCGGCGATGATATTCTCCTCATCCTCCGTGAGCGCCCAGCAGTCAGAAGGATCGTCAATCGTCGGGAAATACGCGCTGTCGAGCTCCACGCGCCGCCCGCTGCCGAGCGTCACGCAGGAGAGATCGAAGTTGATCTTGTCCAGCAACAGCCGATCCTCCATCTGAAAGTCGGGATTGCGGCGGATCAGTGCGCCCTCGAGCTTGAACATCATCATCGTAACGGCACGCTCTGCCGCCTTGATGGGGTTCTCGTCGGGGTAGATGCGCGAGGCAAATGTCGTGAGCGGACGCAGACTGATGCCGTAGCCGCGCTCCAATACGTCGGTATTGCGGTAGCGGAGGCTATTGCGGATGACCGCTGCGATGCGAGACCTCGCTGCCGAGTGCCGCGCCCATCCATAGCACATCGTGGTTGCCCCACTGGATATCGACGGATGGATGCTCCATGAGGAGGTCGAGAATGCCGTCAGGACGGTCGCCGCGGTCGTAGAAATCGCCGACGATGTGGATGCGTTCCACAGAGAGCCGCTTGACCAGCGTGCTGAACGCCTCGATATAGTCTGCCGCCCCCGATCTCCACGATGGTCTCAATCAGCTGGCGGTAGTACGAGAGCTGTGCCTCATCGTGCTCGGGACGCGTGCTCAGCATCTCCACAATGACCGACTCATAGCGTTTCGGGATGTAGTTGCGCATCTTGCTCGCGGGGAATTTCCAGCTCATGAGCTTCGTCAGTTCAAGGAGATTCGCGAGATTCTGCTGATACCAGAGCGGAGAGGTCTTCCCCTCCGCCGTCAGCTGCTCCATCTTCTCGCGCGGGTAGTAGATGAGCGTACAGAACTCCGCGCGCTCCTCCACCGTCATGCGGGTCTCAAAGCAATAGTCCACCTTTTCCTTGATGACGCCCGAACAGTTGTTGAGGATATGAAAAAAGGAATCGTACGCACCGTGCAGATCACTCATAAAGTGCTCCGTGCCCTTCGGCAGCATGAGCTGCGACTTCAGATAGATGATCTTCTCGTAGACAATCTCCTTCGTCGGATACTTCTCCGCCATCAGGCGAAGAACCTTATCCTCCGCTGTTGCCGCTGTCGTCATGCCGGCTCCTCCTGTACTCTCATTACGAAATTTATTGTTTCTGTACTTTTCTGTATTTTATCATTAAACTGTGTTTACTTCAATTCAATATTCTTTTTACGCAAGAACTCCTCAGCGACCGCACGTGGCTCCCTGCCCTCGCTCTCAACGGCATGGTTCATCGCCGCCATCTCCTCATCCGAAATGCTGCCTTCAAGGGAGAGAAGTGCGGTACTCAGCTCGGGATGGCGCGTCAGCACATCCTCGCGTACGACGTTGCCGCAACGATAGGATGGAAAGAAGTGCTGATCGTCCGTGAGGACAATGGCATCTGCCGCAGAAGCTGTCCGTCGGTTGTAAACACGGTCATCACGTCCACCTGCCCATCCGCGAGTGCCGCATATTTCAGCCCGATGTCGAGATCCACCGTCCGCGCGAAGGAAAGCCCGTATGCAGCACATAGCGCAGGATAGCCGTCCTCCCGCTCGTAGAAATCGTACTCCGCACCAAAGGTCAAACGCGGTGCTGCGCGTCGCAGATCGGAGTAAGTGTGCAGATCGTACTGCTCCGCGACGGCACGGCGCACGGCGATGACCAAAAGGTATCGTTGAATCCGTACATGCCGACCCAGTGCATCCGAAATTTCTTCTCATAGTCCGCAGTCAGCTGCGGGAACATCTCCTCGCTGTACTTCGAGTCCTCCTTGAGCACCATATTCCAGCCCGTCCCCGTATACTCGGGATAAATGTCGAATGCGCCGCTCTCCATCCCCGGCTGGATGTTCGATGTGCCGCCGCCGACGCCCGCCGTAATGCGCGCCTCCAATCCCGTATTCTGCTCAATGACCATCTTCAGCATCTCACCCATGATAAGCTGCTCCGTCATGGGCTTCGTCGCGATGTGAATGACATCCGCTCTGCCGAAAAATCCATACGTCACACCGCTTGCAGCGATGAGAACAGCTGCCGCCGTGCCCGCACAGGCAACACGCCTTCTTCCCGCCATCCGCGTGGGATGCTTCAGCCATGCCTCCGCACGCCCCAAGACAGCATCTGCTGAGAGCGCGAGAACGGCGATGAGCAGGCTGCCCGCGATGGTGAGGGCGGGGTTGTTCGTCGTAATGCCGCGATAGATCGCCACACCGAGTCCGCCCGCGCCGATGAACGAGGCGATGCCCGCGAGGGCGATCGTCATCGTCGCCATGTTGCGGATGCCCGCCATGATGATGGGCATGGCGAGCGGCAGCTGGACGCGCGTCAGCACATAGAAATCCGACCCGCCAAGACTCGCTCCCTGCCTCGGAGAGGGCCGCGGGGATCTGCGCCAGCCCCGTATGCGTCGCGCGCACCATCGGCAGGAGCGCATAGATCGTGAGTGCGATGATCGCCGCCGCGTTGCCGATGCCAAAAAATGGGATGAGAAAGCCGAGCATCGAGATCGATGGTATTGTATAAAGGAAATTAACTACGCCAAGCGTCGGTGCCGCCGCACGCTCATAGCGATAAATGAGAATGCCCGCCGTACCGCCGACGATGATGGCAATGCCGATCGCCGCGCCCGAAATCCAAAGGTGCTCGATCATCAGCTGCAAAAAGAACGCACTGCGCTCCGTCATCATCAAAACACTGCATGCAGCAACGTCATGGTATCCCCCTCCCGTATCGTATTGGATTCACGAATCGAAAACCGTTGATCTTATTCCGCCGATTCCGCCGAAGCATGGGCAAAATAGACGCGCCGCGACGGCGCGGATGTGTTTTCTTTATACCATATCATTATAGGAAGTACAATGCCCCCTATCTATGATAAATGTTACAGTATGGAATGCCTGTAATCTTCTCCAAACGAACGCATCGCGTTTGTCTCTTCTCTCTTCCTATGGTATAATGCCCGTGTAACAATCGTATGGCAGGAGCTGGTATCCTTGAAAAAATTTTCTTTCTTCTACAGTCCATTTTGTCCTCAGCGTTATTGTCGCAGCGGCGGCTGCGGGCTTCTGGTACACGACGGAAAACGTGAGTATCGAGGCGGCATCCGAGATCTTTCTCGGCGTTTTTCCTCGCTGCATCGCCGATCCCATGGCTCGTGTCACGCTGGCTGATCGCCCTACGGATCAAGCGACATCTGCGCGCGGACGGCATCGTATGCAGCCGCATGAGCGCACTCACCGAGCTCATGCACGTGGATACCATCGCCTTCAACCGCAACGGAACGCTGACGGAGGGGATATCTTCATCTCGGCGCTCGTGCCCGAGGGCATGACGCAGAGCTCGCTGCTCGCACTCGCGGCGAGCGCCGAACGCGACGCTCTCCATCCCTACGCTCAGGCACTCTACCGTACCGCCATCGAGCGTGGCTGCATCTCACGCGACACTCCGCCGCACGCGAGGAGGAGAGCTTCGGCGTGGAGGCACTGATCGTACGTACGCCTGTGCGCGTCGGCAAGAAAGAGTGGCTGCAGGAGGAGAACATCGAGATCAGCGCGGCACTCCTGACGCGTGCCGATCAGCTCGCAACGAGCGGGCAGTCGCCGCCTTCGTCAGCTCAGCAAGTACGCACGCGGCATCATCGCCGTCCGCGACGATCTGCGCATGGAGCGCAGCGTGCACTGAACGCCCTGCGTCAGCGGGACTCTCCTCGTCCTCCTACGGGTGAGACGAAGCGTCTCGCCAACGCGACGGGCAAGGAGCCGCACATCGCCGATGTGCGCCTCGATCTCACGGAGATGGACAGAGCACGCGAGATCCGTTTGCTGCAGTCGCGCGGCGCCATCGTCGCCAGCGGTGGGCGACCCGATCGCCGATCAGGCCGCCCTGCGCACAGCGGACATCGGCATCGGCTGCCCGTCCACCCTCGTAAAAGCCACCCGCCGAAACAGCGGAGGAGGAACGGAGACGGATCCGCTGCGTGCCGAGCTGCTGAAAGCGGGCCGGACGGCACGGCGGCCGCCGCCGAGGTGGTCGAGCCGCTCATCCCGCCCCGAGGACGCTGCCTACTTTTGAGGCACAGACGCGGCGCAATCAGGGCAAGATCGAGAACTATGTCCCCGACATCGCACTGGACAGTGTCGGACTCGCCGCGTCTCGTCACCCTGCTCGACGCAGGCGAAGCGGCACGCGTACGCGCCCGCCAGAATACGTGGCTCACCGCACTTTTCATCGCGCTCTGCACACCGACGGCGGCAGGGGTTCTGCCGCTTCTCGATGGCCCGCTTCCTATCCGTGGGTTGCCGGTGCGCTCGCGGCGATGGCTCGGCGTACAGGCAGTCAACGCCTTGCGAAAAGTAATTACGATTTATTCCTAGATAGTTCATTTTATCAATCTAACTTGTATTTCAGTAAACCCATGATATAATGCAGTGGGAATCGAGGGGCTTTTGTCACACGCCGTGGACAAAAGCCGTTGCTGTTATTATCATAGGTATTATTTTTAGGAGGGATTTGGACATGGAAGCAGTGATGCTGTCGCGATGGCAGTTTGCAATCACTACCATCTATCACTTTCTCTTCGTCCCCGTCACACTTGGTATGGCGATCTTTGTCGCCCCTGCTTGAGACGTGCACGTCAGGACGAAACGGCCGGAGTGGAAGAAGACCTGCCGAAAAGCTGCTGAACTTCTTCGGTACGCTCTTTCTCATCAACTTTGCGATGGGTGTTGTCACAGGTCTGGTGCAGGAGTTCCAGTTTGGTATGAACTGGTCGGAGTATTCGCGCTTCATGGGCGACATCTTCGGCGCACCGCTCGCACTCGAGGCTCTCACGGCGTTCTTCCTCGAGTCCACCTTCCTCGGCATCTGGATGTTCGGCTGGGATAAGCTCTCGGAGAAGGCACACTGCGCCTGCATCTGGCTGGTCGCACTCGGCAGTAATCTGTCCGCCTTCTGGATTCTCGTCGCAAACTCCTTCATGCAGCACCCCGTCGGCTACGTACTCGCCAATGGGCGTGCCGAGATGGCGAGCTTCGCGGAGCTTGTAACGAACCATTACATCCTCGGTGAGCAGTCCCACACGCTCTTTGCGGGCATCACGACCGCCGGCTTTGTCGTCATGGCGGTCTCCGCATGGAAGCTGATGCACGACACGGAGTCGCGCTACGCGTTTACACAGGCAATCAAGGCAGGTGCCATCTACACGCTCGTCGGCGTGGTCGGCGTCATTGCGAGCGGACATTTCCACACGCAGTACCTCGCACAGGCAAACCCTGATGAAGCTTGCCTCCATGGAGGCCTCTGGGAGACGGAGGATCCCGCACCGTTTGCCGTTCTCGCCTACCCCAATATGGAAAAAGGGGCAGAACGACTTCGAGATCACCATCCCCTATATGTTCACGATCATGGTGCATGACGGCACTCGGGTGAGGTGCGCGGCATCAACGATCTCCAGAAAGAGGCTGTGCAGAAGTACGGTGAGGGCGATCACCGTCCGCACGTCACGATGCTCTTCTACTCGTTCCGCGCGATGGTCGGCTCCGGCTTCTTCATGGTGCTCGTCTCGCTCGTCGTGCTCTATCTGACGAAGAAGGAACAGATTCTTTTCGGCAAAGAAACTGCTCTATGCCCTACCGTGGCTGGTCGTCATTCCGTTTATCGCCAATTCCTGCGGCTGGATCGTCGCAGAGATGGGACGCCAGCCGTGGATCGTGGTCGGACTGCAGAAGACGGCTGATGCGGTCTCACCGAATCTGACCGCTGGGGAGATCTGGTTCACGATGATCGGCTTCACGGTGCTCTACCTGCTGCTGCTCATCACTGCGCTCTATCTCGCCTTCCGCTTCATCCGCCGCACGAAGATCACTCCTGCCATCGAAGGAGGGAAGCAAGAATGGACTACAATATTCTCTGGTTCGTGCTGATCGTCGTCCTCTTTACAGGATTCTTCTTCCTCGAGGGTTTTGACTATGGCGTCGGCACGCTCCTCACACTCATCTCCGACAAGGAGAGCGACCGCTCTCAGCTCATCCGCAGCATCGGCCCCTGTCTGGGACGGCAACGAGGTCTGGATGATTACGGCGGGCGGTGCCACGTTTGCGGCTTTCCCGCATGTCTATGCGACGATGTTCAGCACCTTCTACATTGCGCTCTTCCTCATGCTCGCCGCACTCATCCTGCGCGGCGTCGCCTTCGAGTTCCGCCATCATCGCGAGGATGAAGCGATGGCAGCGCCGCTGGTCGACGCACTTGCTTTCGGCAGCATCGTCCCCGCATTCCTCTGGGGCGTTGCGGTCACGAATCTGATCGCAGGGCTTCCCATCGGTGCGGACAAAGGTCTATCAGGGCGGATTCTTTGATCTCCTGACGCCCTACACGATCGTCGGCGGCATCACGTTCGTCCTCGTCTTCGCGTTCCACGGCGCGGCATTCTTGCAGCTGCGCCTGACCAGCACCTATCTGCTCGACCGCGCCCGCGCGCTCGGTCTGAGTTCGGCGTCGCTGCGGCACTCTTCTATGTGATCTGCATGATCCTCACCTGTGTTGAGACCGACCTCTACCAGAGCACCGTCGCCACGGCAGCTCTCTTCCTCTCGGCGCTTTCCTTCGTGCTCGGCATCGGCGCTCTCTACAAGCGTGCCCATAAGGGTGCGTTCATCCTCGGCGCTCTCGCCATCGTCGGCATCGACGGTCGGCTTTTTCGCCGGACTGTTCCCGCGTCTCATGGTCTCGAGCCTGAACTCCGGCTACAGTCTGACGATCTACAATGCGTCCTCGACGGAGTACACACTCTCCATCATGACCATTGCTGCCGGCATTCTTGTCCCCGTCGTCCTCTGCTATCAGATCTGACGTACTCACATCTTCCCGCAAGCGCGTTTCTCCGAACGATTCGGGACATCAGGCATATAAAGGTAAACAATGAAAAAGAAAGTCCATCCTGTTTCAAATGCTGCATTCGCAGCGGCGCAGCCTCTCCATCCGCGTTGCGGTCGAACTCCCTGCACGAGGGCTGACCATCCTCGCGGCATGGAATACGGCCGCCATTGTGAACACTGTATTTCTGGGCACGGCGGACTCTGCTGAAACAGCATCAGAGCTTCTGATGCTGTTTTTGTGCATTTTCGCCATGGCGCTCCTGCGCCTGCCAAAGAGCTGCATCGAGGCGCAGCCTCCGATGATCTGCGGCTCTTCTGCCGGCGTGCCCTCCATAGGGGAAATGCTGGCACATGGGCAGAGTGGTGGGTGTACTGACGCTTACGCTTGAGCGCGTCGATGCGCCTCGACCCTTGGTTTCGCACCTCCTGCCCACCATGATCGCAGGGTGTCGTCATCATCCCGCTCGTCCTGCTCGTAACGGCTGTCGTCGACCCGCTGTCGGCGCTGCTCTTTCTGGTCACCCCTGCCGATCGCACCATTTCTCCTCTACCTCATCGGCAAGGCGACGCGCCGTGCCAGCTGAGCGCCAATGGGATGAGATGCGTGCGCTGACGGACGGATTCGGAGATCTGGTGGCGCGGCGGCGACGCTTAAAAATCTTTCGCCGCATCGATGCGGAGGGGCATCATCTCGCCCAGATGAGCCATGCGTTCTCCGAGGCCTCGCTCGCGGTACTGCGGCTTGCCTTTGTCTCCTCCTTTTGCACTGGAACTGATTACAACCCTGTCGATTGCCCCTCATCGCAGTCTCCATCGGTCTGCGTCTCATGGACGGCGGCATGACCTTTCAGGCGGCGTTCTTCGTGCTCATCCTTGCGCCGCAGTTCTATCAGCCGCTGCGTGAGGGCGGCATCGCCTTCCATGCGGCGATGGATGCCGCGACGGCAGAGAAAGCGCTGCCCCTACCTCGATGCACCGCCGTCCATCACGGAACGCACGATCAGATTCTCCCCTCCCTCCGTACGCACGGAGGCGCTCACCTACCGCTATCCGCTGACCGACGAGGCCGTTCTGACGGATCTCACACTTCCTTTCCGCAGGAAAGTCCACCGTGATCGCAGGCGACAGCGGCAGCGGAAAATCGACACTGCTCCTTCTCCTTGCGGGGCAGCTCTCTCCTTCGGAGGGGAGGATTATGCTCGCGGACGGTGCAGGAACAGAGCATAGTTATGACCTCGCGCGCTCTCACAGAGGAGACACGCACTGCGCTCATCACGTATGTCCCTGCAGGAGCCACATATCTTCGGTGCGAGCCTTGCGGAAAACGTGACGCTGTGGACGCGGGACGCGGCGGATGCCGAAATCACGGCAGCATTGGAGGCGGTGGCACTCGGTGACTTTTTGCGCGCGCTGCCCGAGGGGCTGCATACGCGCCTCGGCATGGGCGGCCATCCGCTCAGCAGGAGAACGTCATCGCCTCGGTCTGGCACGCGCCCTCTTTCAGGATCGCCCCATCGTCCTTCTGGACGAGGTGACGGCGGGGCTGGATGAGGAGACCGAGCGTTTGCGTGATCGATGCCCTGACGGCATTTTCACATCACCGCACGATGATTCTAACGGCGCACCGCCCTGCGCTCATCGCATGGGCAGATCAGGTCGTGACACTGGGAGGCGAGGCATGATGACCACAATGCTCTTTCGGCTGCTCTCCATCTGCCGCACCTGCGGCGGCACTCCCTGCCCTCCTCGCGGGATTCCTCGCGGCCGCGGCGGCATTTGCCCTCATTGCCTCTGCGGCGTGGATCATCGCCAGTGCGGCACTCGCACCGCCCCTCTCTGCACTTGCCCTCGCCATTACCTGCGTGCGGGCGTGCGGCATCGGGCGCGCCGTCTTTCGCTATCTGGAGCGCCTGCTCTCCCACCGTCTCGCCTTCGGCTGCTACGAGACACTGCAGCAGGCGACCTACCGCCGCTCCGCCGCCGTCATTCCCATGCGTGAGGGCAACGTACGCGAGGGCGAATTCCTCCACGATCTGCTGACGGGCTGTGAGACCCTGCGCGACTTCTACCTGCGCGCCGTCCCACCGCCACTGATCGCCCTTGCCTTGGTGCTGCTCGCCCTGTGCGGCCTCCTGCCGCTCAGCATCCCTGCGGCCACAGCCGTATTCCTGCTCTTTCTGCTCCACTCGCGCTCCCCTCCTCCTCTGCGAAACGGAACTGCGCGCGCAGAGTGCCGACTATCGCAGCAGTCTCCCTCGATCAGACTCGACGGGCGCACCGAGCTCGCGCGCCGCCGGCAGCACAGCATGCACAGGCAGTGTTGGATGAGGCAGCGGTGACATTTCAGCGCGAGCGTACGGCACGAGGACGGCGGCGCGAGCAGCTCTTCACCCTGCTCGACGTCCTGCGGATCATCGTCTGGATCGCAGCCATCATCCTCCTCATCCCTCGCGTGATCGAGGGATGCTCACGGGCATCCAGTACGCGGTCTGGCTCGCCCTCGAGGCGGTACTCGCCGAGCTCCCGCCCGATCCCCCGCCGTTCTCGGCGCACAGGAATCGGGGCGTGCCGCACGACACATTCTCCCATCAGACGGCGAGCACACACAGCCCGCCTCCATCGCACTGCCTTCCGAAAAATCAGCAAACGCACCTCTGATCGAGGCGAAACACCTCGTCTTCGGCTATCATACGGGCATCCCCATTGTGCAGAACCTCAGCCTTACGATCCGCCGCGGCGAGCACACGGCCATCATCGGTGAGAGTGGTGCGGGCAAGACGACACTGTGAGCCTTCTGCTCCGCCTCTGGGGAGCCCGATGCGGGCACGATCTCTCACGATGGTGTTCCCCATACGAAGCTCTCCCCTGACGCGTCGCGCGCCTATTTTGGTGCCGCCCTGCAGGGCAGCTGGCTGTTCTCTGCCTCCACGGGACAACTCTTCTGCCTGCGCGGCGATATCTCACGAGGCGGCAATATGGCACGCACTTGAAACAGCACAGCTCGCGGACGTCGTGCGGGCTCTGCCCGCAGGGCTCGACGAGCCGCCCGGAATGAACGCCTCCCTGTCTTTCGGGGGACAGCGCAGCCGCCTGCTCACCGCGCTTGCACTCGCGGGCGATGCGCCGATCCTGCTCCTCGATGAGCCGACGGCAGGGCTCGATGCTGCCTGCGGCACACGCCTAATCACATCCGTTCTGGCGGATGCCGATGCACGCGGCGCAACGCTCATCGTCATCACGCACGATCTTCCCTTTTGAATCAAATGAAACAGGTGATAAAACTATGACGCCGGAAAACATTTCATGAACGCATCCATCTCGTCATCGACCGTCTCGAAAAACGCTCCACCCCACGAACTCTTTGCCGGCGGTGTGGAGGACTGGCACGCACGGGCGCGCCTCGCCCATTTTCTCGCACAGATGCCGGAGCAGCGCTCGGAGGCGATCGAACTCTTTCAGAGTGTTACGGATGCCGAGGTAAATGAGGAACTCGCGCAGGATGTGGAGGAGAAAGTCTACGCCATGCAGGGACTCTCGGCACTTGAGGCGGAGGAAAAGGAAATCACAGGAAGCGGCACTCGAGCACATCAATCTTGCGATTGAATGTGCCGAGGGGACGGATTTCCTCTACAAGTACATTCTGCGCGGTGAACTGTGGGCGGATCGGTGGAACCTCATGCACAAACTCGGCATGACCGAGGACGCCGAGGCGGAGGCCGATGAGCGCATTTCCGCCTTTGATGGACTGGAGGATGCCGTCCCGCACAACAGCTACCTGTACTACGGCTACCGATTCAAGGCACATCTCGCCGCCGAGCGCGGTGTCGTCCTCATCGCAAAGCGACCACATGCACATGGCGATTCACGCGATGGAGATCCCACCCGCCTACGAACAGCCGCTTGCCGAGGCATTTGCACAGACACACGAAAACGCCTCATGGATTCTGCGCGAGATCGACCGCGCCACCCCGATCCTGCACAGCTCCACTGGGACATATAAAAATGTATTGCTATTGCTTCACTTCTGCGTTACAATGAAATAAAAGGAGGTACTGCCATGCCCAAAACAGCAAGCATCAATATGCGCATTGACCCCTGTCATCAAAAACACAGGCAGAAGACGTATTTGCGCGTTTCGGTATCTCCGTGACGGATGCCATCAATATCTTTCTCCATGCATCCATCATGGAAGGCGGCTTTCCCTTTCAGCCCAAGCAACCGCGCTATAACGAGGAGACGCTGCGCGCCATGGAGGAAGCGCGTGACATCAGCGAGTGGAAAAGTCAAGGCAAAGCATTATACATCCCTGTACGAACTGATTGATGAAATGGACGCGAGAGGCAAAATGCTTGACCTCGTCTTCACCACACAGTTTCGCAGAGATCTGAAACGCCTACGCAAGCGGGTGCTCCAATAGAAAAATTAGACACCGTTTTGCAAGCTCTGCGCCGCGACGAACGCTTGTCCGCCCGTTATCGCGATCATGCTTTGACGGGAGACTACAGCGGTTTTCGGGAGTGCCATATCATGCCGGATTGGCTGCTCATCTATGCCATCGACCACGGGCAGCTCATATTAACTGCATCACGCACAGGATCACATGCTGAACTATTTCTAAAAGCAGAATACAGTGAGCTATTGCACAAAGATAAATTTACCTTCGTGCAATAGCTTCTTCTGTTTTTCACAATTAAGAAGAGAGGATGGCGTATTGATCCTATAAAAAGATATTACTGAACATACCCATACAACTAGAAAATACTAAACCCAAGATCGCTATAAGTGTAAATATGGAGATTTTTATAGATTAAGCTCTTGGAAGAAAAATACCAGAGGAAAAATTTAGACTTTTTGTATGAGATATGGTATGCAGGATACCAATATCTGCGCATGATGGAAAAAGAAAGAGAATGGCAAGAATACAGGAGATAGTTCAAGAACGTGGAACTAGAAAAATTTAAAAAGGCATATTCGAATATTAGGACAAAAGAAGAAGTGAAAGGTATCGCGATTTGTATATAAACAAATTTGTAGATCCGTATACACATGCGAAATGTTATCAAGAACGAATTGAGTGTTTGCATGAATTTCTTCCGATGGACTTTGTTATGAAGGATATTTATGGGATTTCTTAAAACTGAAAACCTACATTGGAGAAACACAAATCGAAGAGTATCGTAATTTCTTAAAGCAAGTATTTGTTTTTGGGGATAATAACTCTAGAGATAGGATTTTCATAAAAGATTATTGGAAATTTGGCAAAAAGGATATGATAGAACTCGACTACAATCTGTTACTAGATCATCTAGAATTCTTCCCGGAGGACATATATATCACAAACAAAGAATTAAGCTGGACTATTGTATTTACACATGAAGATGACTTGCATAGGAAAACGTCTTATTATGCAGGATGGGAGAAAATATAAGTATGCTACATAGACCAATTGGAAAATAGAGTAGCCATAAGCATAAAGAGCATAGATCTGAACGCTTCCAAACTAGCAGACAGCGAAAGGTATTTATAACAAATTAAGAGAGAGATGTGGATGAATTAGATGATTTTACATGGAAACAATGGGAGGGAAAAAGTGGATGTGAAAGATTATTCCTCTTACTGTAGAAATTGCGATGCAAGACATAAAGATAACAGCGGAGTAAACAAAGGGGATGTCTGAAATGGTCAAAGGAATATGCAAAAGAAAAAGGGATTGAAATCACTATAACTGTCGTAAACATGAAAGGAGTATAAAAATGCGTGGTTAGTGTACATATATACGTAGATAAAAACCGGAAAAATTTCTTTTGCTTAAAGGGCATAAAACCATGTTGGATATGGGCAATCTATGGGCTATGATTCCCCACAAATCGAAAAATCATTAAAAAAGATATCCTTATTTGTATAGAGGATAGCTTTCGTCTGCCTATCAGCAAGAAGTCGAGGGTTACCGATCCATTTTAAAAGCATCTCCATACAAAACGTGGAATAAATTTTTAAATACCATGATTACATATCAGTCCGTTACGAATGGAGAAAAAGAAAACCCTATAATATCAGCATGAACAGAAGAGACGAAAAGAGACATGCCTATATGGAGTCTCTTCCTGATTGTGAATTTACACTAACAGAAGAAGAGTTCGATGAATGCTTTGATGAGCTTATGAATTTCTTGATAGGCAAAGTGAGAATGATTAAGTGAAACTTGGAAGCAAGGCACAGGGCGAGAAGCTCACGGCAAAGGTCGGTGGAAATCTCAGCATCGAGACCTTACAGGAGAAAGAAACCTACGAGGAAGACAACCACACCCCCATAGAGTATGATCTTTTGGACTAACATCAATACGTTAGGGGATAATGCGAATGAATAAATTAAATTGGTATGATTTTACTGTAGGATATCTTATCCAAGCACACTATGATGTTGTAAAGGCAACACTTATAATAAATATCGATGTACCACGCACACTGGAGCACCCAAGACATGAAGAAGCAACATGCTTTGAAGAAACCTTTGCCAATGTCAATCTAATATTTGAAGAGGTACGATATCTCAAAAATATTGTGAGTGCCAATATGACATCAGATCCAAACGAAGATGCAGGTGATACTGAATATATTATATGTGCGCCTGCATCAGACGACTTATTGAAAGAATTGGGATTTGGAGACAAGAAAATTCAACTAGACTATGGAGATGGCACAAATGTCAGTCTTTCATGGAGAAAAGAACCTTTAATGTACACTAAATTTGAAACGGCAGAAACAATTTTTCACATAGTTTTTCGTGAGTTAAACATTGTTGAAACAACAGATAAATTGAACAAGATTTGGGCAAGAAGTGATGAAGAAAAAAGGCAAGAACTCCCATGAAATATGCTATTTATCTTTATTTCTTTGGGCAGCCGGAAAAATAGCATATTTCTATTACTATAAAAATTTGAAAGAAAATACGGCTACCGGAAATGGTATGTATTCAGTCATTGGTCTTCCTGCTTCATGCTTGCCGTTTCATGCTTCTGTATGGCGCTGGCTTTCGAGGCTTGTAGGGAAGGGATCGAGCGTACAAAAATTCCTTTGATGGGAGCCTACGATATTCACCTTTATATTGGGAGCAGTTTTTCTTCTTTGAGGCAAAAATTGTCTTAGAGGAAGAAAAAGTTTCGCCGTGAGAACAGCCCTTGGAAGAATTGTCTTATTATCGATATAGATACTGGATACGGCTTAGAAGTATATTGGCTTTATTGAGTGCTATTTTTATGGGTGGAGGTGGGTTCTTTATAGCGATAAGCAAGTAGCGGATACAAGCATCACCACAACCGAGAACAAATTCAGCTCGGCAAGCATCGAGTGCATCCTTTGCCCCGTCGGACTGTCGAGATATTAGCGTCAATGCAAACAAAGCCAATGGCAACAGTACAGAATCCGTGACCGCCTACTCCCCTGCCCTCGTTTCTGCTCAAAAACGACCTTACCCTCACCTCCGGCAAGGATATGGACATCATCGGGAGCAAGGCACAGGGGCGAAAAAGATCACGGCAAAGGTCGGTGGGAATCTCAAGATTGAGACATTGCAGGAGAAAGAAACCTACGAGGAAGACAACCACTCCACCGGCTTTTGTGTCTCGTGGAACGTCAACCAAACAAAAAGGAAACGACGGACGCCAACGGGGATACGAAGATAGACACGCTTCGTTCCTTCTCCAAGCCCACATTCAGCGGATCTTGGAACAAAGGAAAATATCGACTCCCACTATCGCAGTGCACGCGATCAGGCAGGATTCTTTCGCAGGAAGCAAAGGGCTTTGATATCTACGTAGAGAAGAATACCGACCTCATGGGCGGCATTATCGCGAGCGAGGCAAGTGCTGACAAAAATCTTCTTTCCACAGGGACGTTCTCCTTTAGTGACCTCCATAATGAAGCCGATTACAGTGCAAAGAGCATCGGAGCCACCTACCACAAATACGGCAACTATAAAAACATGACCGAGGACGAGCAGAACAAAGTCTACAACACCATCGGTCTTGCCCCGAACATCTCCATGCCCGTCAAGGGAGATGCAAGCAGTACAACAAAATCTGCTGTTGCTGCAGGAACAATCGATATCCGCGAGAATAAGTCGCAGGACATCTCTGCCCTCAGCCGTGACACAGAGAAACTGCCCTCAACGAGCTCGGCAGTATCTTTGACAAAAAGAAGATCGAGGAACAGCAGGAACTTGCCGCGGTCTTTGGTGAGGAGGCATTCCGGCTCGCTCACAACATGAAGGACGACGGAAGCGGACGAAAGATTGCCATTCATATCGCTATTGGGCGGCATCATGAGGTGCGATCACAGGCGCCGGCTTTTGCTTCAGGTGCCATCGGTGCAGGACTCAACGAGGCTCTTATCAAGAACCTAAAGGGTCTAGATTCCGACACGGCACAAATCGTCAGCGGCATCATCGGCGCAGCTGCGGCAAAAGTTGTGGGTGGGAATGCTCTGCAGGAGCAAGTGCTGCAGCAAGCGGGACGAAGTGGAACTATTTCGGCTCCGCTTATATTAAGAAACACAACGGAGATATAGCTGAAACGGCAGTTAAATATCTCGTAAAAAAGGATGGCAGCCGCCTCTCACAAGACGAAGCAACACATCTTATAAAACAATCTTGATGCTATAATGGGCGAACTAGAACCAGAAAAAGCAACTTCATACTCTTCACACGTAGAGAATTTTTCGACTATCGTTTACTTGGCAGATCGTCTAAATAGTTTAGGCTATACAAGAGAGAGTGTCGATCTTTTCTTACACCAATACACGAATGACACCTACATGGCTTGTCAGGAAATTTTTACTGACACATTAGTCGGAAAGGATGACAACTTCTTCAACAGCACCTACATGAAAATAGGATTTCAACCGCCCAATTATATCTATGATCGAAGTAGTTCACAAAGTAAAGAACATCGTGGAATCTATGGATGGAGATACACAGATGATGGTTTTCGTGCGGCAATCAACAAAAATGGAAATATTTTTTTAGACGACCAGCACAAACCTGTTGTATGGGGTGCTGATGTTGTAAATCGCCCATATGCAGCGCAATATTTAAAAAAATAGATCTTATTGTGAAAACTATACCATCATCTATAAATCATGATGATCCAGCGTTTTTCAAGAGAAGTGGACAACTGGCTAAAACATGATGTAAGCCCTGAAGATTCTTTTGGTGTAGGAAGGATTGTTAAAAGCCGTTCGAGTAGTAAAGCCACTCACAGAGCCGATCGTAAAAGATTTGAGTAAAGCCGCAGCTGATAGGATTGTGAACGAACTAAAGGGATTTCAAATTAAAAAGTATGGACAATTGGTAATCAAAAATTCTACTGAATAAAGCTGGCATGAGGCATATTCTAGAACGTCATCATCCGGCATTCTGGGCGGGTGAAACAGCCAACACAGACATTTCTCTCACCTAAGACTTCTGTAAAAAGATATTGAATATACCATTCAAGAGGTCATATCTCAGAACCGAGATGCACTCTCGAATATCACCTCTTTGCCGAAAAACAGACGAGAGCGTTATTGATGGCATAACATACGTTGTCGGATTTACAAAAAGGTAATATCTATCAATTTTATATTAAGCAATAGGAGGGCATACAACTTGTTTTACTTGCAGGTCTTTGTTACTTGATCACAGAAATAAGATCACGAACTTAGATCTTATTAAGGCATCATGGTTTCACTGAAGTAACAAATACAGAAGGGCTTCGAAAGATATCAAAGCTACATTGATCGAAACTATATGGATGGTGTAATTCTATTAAATTACAACGACCAAAAATTTTTACCTATCGAGATTGGGATTCAATTGAACAGCTATGGATACTCATCACAGTTGCTATTCAGGAAGTTTTTAGACAAAAAGCGAGGATGGTTGTATCTACCCGATCAGCCGGCAAAAATCACATTCAAAAGAGCGTGGTAACGATCTCATAGAGATGATACACTGAATGGAATGACAAAACATATATACTGCCGGAAAAAGGAGCTGTTGACAACATTGATCGAAGGCGTTATTCAATTTTTGAGGCAATTGATGAAACCGCTAGAGCTGCATGGGTATTTTAACGATGATCTCAATTTTTCAAAGAAGTTATTACATAGAGTTGAAAACCAGTTCAATAAATAATTTGGTAGTAATATCTAAGCCTGCAAATAAAAAGTCAAGCCCCTAGACGAAAAAGATGAGGAGTTGCGGCAAGTGAACTTTTGGCTACAGAAACAGGTCGCCGCAGGAGCGCCGACCGAACAGGTTAGGGGTGAAACGTTATTCGTGGTCTTTGGGACAGCTCGCTAAATACTCATTCACACGTCCATAGTAGATGCGCAGGAACTTATTTGCTCCCGCCGTCATATAGACGTAGTAAGGCTTTCCCTCGGAGCGCTTCTTGTCCATGAAGTTTGTAGACCGGATCATCGGGAGCACGCATCAGAGTCCTGAAACGATCTGAGACAGTGCCCTCCTAAGATGCGGAGAACTCTGCCTTGGATGTCTTGTTGCTCCTTAGCTGCATTGTACCGGACTGCTTTTGCTCCGGGATCAACACCCGCGAAAGCGGTCAGCGAGCCACGACGGGGAAAAACGGGTGATGTCACCGATCTCAGCGATCAGCTGGCTGGCAAGTGATCGACCGACACCGTTCATATCAATCACAACGGGGTATTCCGGCAGCTGCTCGGCAAGCTCGATCATCTGCGTGCGCAAGGCCTCCACCGTCTTGGACAGTACATTGAGCTGGGCGATGGAGTTCTGCACCAACATCTTCGTCGTTTTGTCCATCGGGAGCATCGCAATGAGATCCTTTGCCTTCTCCCAGAGCATCCTCGGTTTGTCCGGCTGAAAGTTATAGCCGTGCCGATGACACCATTTGCGGTAACGCTCCGTAAAGCAGCAGAAAGACTCATAGCGCAGACATAATCGACGTGCCGGAACGTGGCGATATAGTCCACCCATTTCTGCGAGCCGTCCGCTCTGGCGGGGCTTTCAAAAATAGGTGCTGGCACCGGATAGACCTAGTCGATGAGCGCGATGAGATTGTTCTTGCAGGCCGTCTTCTGCTTCATGCAGAAGGCAAACTGTCGATTCAAGGTTTTGAGTTGTGTACGTGTGGTATCCATGCCTGTCATGCTGGCGCAAATCGCACCAATTGTCAAAGGGCATAACGTGCAATCTTCTTGGCATCGGCCTTATCCGTCTTCACTTTACGCAGCGTGTTGTTCTCGAAAGTCCTTGATGAGTTTGGGGATTGACGGCGGCGACAAAAGACCGGATTTGGCAAGCCGTTGGAGCAGCGGCTCGTAGTAACGTCCAGTGTGCTCCATGACAATGCGCGTATCTGCGCTGAGTGTGTGGACAAAGGAAACGAGGTTGCTTGATGCCACTCTTGGTGTGGAGCACCTCAAAGGGGCGGGCAAGCAGCTTTCCTCCTGGCGCAAGGGCGGCAACCATGCTTTTTCCCCTTGGAGACATCAATACCGACAGCGTTCATGTGAACCCCTCCAAAAACAATAGATTTGCAGCAATGGTAAACCAAACTCCTCATTGCCGATTCGATCTATTGAGGGCTGACACGAACGTGCAAGAATGCAGTTCTACCTGCATAAAACGAACAGCTGGGAATGAGAGGATGGATGACGGACTTACTTTCGGGACGTAACGTTCCAGGAAGCACACGTCAGACCAATGCCCTCTTATTCTGACAGCTTAGGTAACGAGGTAGATAAGGGGCGGTCGCGAACCGCTCCCTGATCTATAAATCTATTGTAATAGGAAGCACTGATAGATTCGGCACTACTCATCTTAACGCATCTTTTTCACCCTGCTTTCCGTTAGCAAATCCTCCACATAGCCTTTGCTATGTGTCCGGTTTGCTGCCTCAATCGGACAAAAATCTACGTCAATCTGGCAGACCTCATTTTATCAGCGATTCCCTAATACTGAAAGTATATGGTGACTCCACTTGAAAAACACTCAAACGCCCTCTTTACTTTCATAGTCCCCTCCTCTCGCTCTCTTCTTTCTCCGTCTTTGCCGCACCGCCCTCCCAACAGGAGCGGCTCGGCGAGGAGCGTGTGGAGACGATTGTTCCCCTCCCCGTCTGCTGATCTTCTCGCAGATGAGAGCGTTCGATTTCACATCTCTCATATCACGATTGAGAAACCAATCAGAGCAATTTCGCTTCCCTCGAACGCATCGCTCGTCCCTATAAGGCGTTCTGCCAAAACACAGAGTTCCTGCTCTACCCTACTGTGTTCCTCCATCAGCTTTCCCGTCTGGCAAACGCCGTCAATCAGGTCTGTGAGTTCCGCGATCACATTCTCTTTGACTTCCACCAAGGAGTTCAGTGCCTTGACGAAAAGCTGTTTGGTTTCTGCCTCCGTCAGATACTTTGTGCTGCATGGCTTGGAGATTATTGCGGCTCTCAGCTTTTGTAAAAAAGAAAGTTTTGATCTCCTCTCCTTAGTTATACTCAAACGGTTCGCTTTACATCGTAAATCAAACAAGCTATACTGGTTCTAAAAGGAAGGAGTATGGTCATCATGTCAACTGTCCCCACTCAAATAAGAATTGACCAGAGCATAAAAGAACAGGCCGGCGCTTTGTTTTCTGAGCTGGGGCTAGATATGTCCGGTGCCGTTAATATGTTTCTGCATCAGTGTAGTCCTTCGTGGAGGCATCCCGTTTTTCTATCGAAATGCCTCATTATAAACAAAAGCACCTTGGCGGCTATGGAAGAAGCAAGAGAAAAATCTCCCAACCCTGGATGTCCCTAGCTATGACAACATGGACGACTTGAAGAAGGCATTGGAAGAATGACCTATACATCAAGTTCACCAACGTTTATAAGAAAAAGTTACAAGCGTGCCAAGAAACGTAGCTTGAATCTCAAGCTGCTGGATGATCTTGTCGAAGCATTGGGACAGGGGCACAAGCTAGATGCCAAGTACCGTGACCATGCACTTCATGGCAATGGGAGGGATTTCCGCGTGCCATATTCAACCGGATTGGTTGTTGATAGACCTCGTTGAAAACGACGTCCTAACCTTGACCCTAGTCGAAACTGGAACCCATGCAGACATATTCGATGAATAAGTTGTTTGGTCTGCTCCCTAGAGAACAGATGAGTAAAAGATCCCTCCTGTTGTAAAATAAAAATTACAGCAGGAGGGATTCGTCATGTCTAGCCTAAATAGCAATATCAAATTGGACAGTAGAGTACAACGGAATCAAAAATTATGACAGAAGAGGTTTCAAGGAAGCATCGAAGCATTCCTAGAGGGTCTCATAGGCAAGAATCTTGCGTGACGGCGTTTTGTGGTAGAATATGCGTGGGACATACAGAACCTCCTGGTGGTGTTTTGGCAAAGATATTTTACCAGATGGATTCTGTATGTTCTACTTTTTATGTGTCCGATTTCATTTTACAATGATCCTCTTTAATACGATAGCTCTCATCCATCAGGCGAAAGAGCTCCGGATAGTTCCCCTGCGTGACTGCCAGCGATTCAGAAACCACCATCTTTTTATTGCCGAAATAATTCATATCAGTGAAGCTAACGGGCTGCGCAGGAAGCTCCATCTCAGGTACTATGGAAAGCTCCTGTTTCCGTTCCATCGGCATGCCTGATCAGGAATTTCGCCATCCCTGTTTCTGGAGAAGGCAAAGACGCAGTTCATTTGGTTTTGTACCACGCAATGGATTCTCCATCGACAGTCAGGATCTCATCCCCTCTGCTAGTGCAGTGTCAGTTGTCGCCTTAATAAAGAAACGGTTTCCTGCATTCTCTTCATGTATACTGCGCAACTCAAAAGGAAACTTTGCATGAGGACTCATTTCACAATACAGATCGTTCAAGAAGCCGTCCCACTGTTCCGCAATACTGCGCCAACGTCCTGTCAGTGAAAATAAAGAGAATCTGAGGTCATCATGCCAACGGTGCATAACGATCGCAAAGCGATACTGTATCCCTCCCTGATCCTTCATCATTGCAAGCAGTGTCCCCCTGATGAGGAATTGCCTCAAATGTGACGAGCGGCCACCAATCACCATCACCAACCCGATCCCTACAATGATTGACAAGGCGCTCGTTTGTATGCGAGCGAAAAAGAAAATTGCGTCCAATCCGCCCTAATTTCCCTTTGTCTTTCTTGCGTTTTTCCAAATCCTCATAGATACGGATCTTAACCGCTTCGGGGTAACATTGGGAAGAAACACACGGGGTCTTGAGTCCGCTTTCACAGAGTCCTCCGCATTCACAGGGCGTATGTTTCCCTCACGGAGGTACATCGCTGGCTCCGCTGCAGCAATTTTCTGCATAGCCTCCGTGGTCTTAAGTTTTTCCCTTCTGTGACCACAGCACCTTTTCATCCGCCCCGACAAGCTGAAACGAAAATTCTACAGCACTCCCCATCTGCGCGATTGCCTCACCAGAAAGGCGATACCATCCATAGAAATACTTATTGTCGTGCATCTTCGATTCGGGACGAAGCGGTTTCGGAGTGCGATTGGCTTGCCATCAGCAAAAATTCGCGCGTGGATCCCAGTTGCTTTCTTGAACGATCCTTCGCCGCATCAAAGCGGATATAGTAAGCTGGCTCCGCTCCATCCTGACGAAATACCTTCAGTACGGGCAAATCCGGTCCCGCAACAAAAGCCGATAGCCCCATCCGGAGCACGATGTGCGATCACTGTATTCTTATACGAGAACTCTCCGGATGCCTCCACGCTGCTGCCAATGAAAAGAAGACCGCATACGAGAAGCCCTGCTACTTTCATCCCCTTCATCAATGATCCATCCTCTCCCATAAAACATATTCTTTTTCCCCCATCATACCGATATTTTTCTAAAAACGCAAGAAAAAAATTCCTCCGTGCGCACTATATCGTCACGGAGGAATTTCGTCACCACATAAAAGGTATAGACGGCGATATTGCTGAAGATCGAGAGTGTCTCTGCCCAGACGCCGATGACGAGGGGCAAAGGCGACGGCAATGACGCCCATGGCTCCTGCCGAGCAGGAGATGCAGCGGCGTGTCAATCATCGGCTCATCGGCCTCGACATCGCGGAACATTTCCTTGATGACGAGCAGATAGTAGTAGACGGACATCATCGACACGACAAAGCCCAGCCCTGCGAGCCAGAGATAGCCTGCATCAATCGCGGCGGAGAAAGATGTAAATCTTGCCGACAAAGCCTGCCGTCGGCGGGATGCCCGCCATCGTCAGGAGCGCAACCATCAGGATGCCCGCCGGGAGCAGAGAATCGATGCGCCAGCCCGCGCACGCTGCGGAAGTCCGCACCGCCGCGCTCCGTCTCGAGATAGGAGACTGGTCACGAACGCCCCGACGTTCGCCAAAACGTGAACCATCGCGTAGAAGAGCACCGCCTTGATGCCCGCCGCGTTCGTCGCGACCATCGCCGTCATCATGTACCCGCCTGCGCAATCGAGGAGTAGGCGAGCATCCGCTTGATGTTTCGTCTGACGGAACGCCATGATGTTGCCCCGACCATGGAGACACACGCAAGTGCCGCCATCAGATGCGTCCAGTACGCCGAGCGCAGGGGAAATGCGACGAAGAGCACGCGCAGGGAGGATCGCCACCCGCTGCCTTGGAGCACATGGCGAGGAGTGCCGTCACGGGCGCAGGTGCTCCCTCATACACTCGGGCGCCCAGAGATGGAACGGGATGATCGAGAGCTTTGAAGAAGAAAGCCCGCGAGGATAAAGACCACGCCGATGAGCCCGAGGGAAAGCACGAGGCCAAGTCCCTGTGCGATCCCTTGAAACATCATCGTCCCCGTCATCCCGTAGACGAGGCTCATGCCGTGAGAGGAGCACCGCCGTCGAGCCCGACCCGAACACCAGATACTTGATGCCCGCCTCTGCCGAGAGCGCGCATCCGTACAGATCGCAACGAGTGTATAGAACGAGATCGTCATGAGCTCCAGCCCGACAAACGCCGTCATGAGGTCGTTCGCCGAGGCGAGCAGCACATGCCGAGCAGGGGCGGACAGGAGGAGCAGATAGAACTCGCCCCTGTGGCGGATCATCTTCTCACATAGTCTCTCTGCAAAAGCACGGTGGCGAGAACGCCGACGATAAAGAGAATCTTGAAGAACACGGCATAGCCGTCAACGATGTAGAGCCCGCAAAGAACGCCGTCGCGCCCCTCCATCCGGCGGATACATCCGCACGGCGAGAGCGAGGACGCCGAGCGAGTCCGAGCGCGGTCACGCGGGCGAGGGCGCGGCGCGATGTCCCACGCGCATACAGAGGTCGATCAGGAGCACGGCTGCCATGAGTACGGCGATGCCCAGCTCGATGGAGATCGCGGCAAGATTCATTTCTGCATCATCACCGCCCACCTCCCAGAATCGTCGGTGCATCCTGAATCATCTCAGAAGCGGCGCCAACGGCGCAGTCCCCGCATCCACCATGCCCATGAGGGAGTCCCGGGAAGACGCCGAATCCGACGAGGAAAACGCCGAGCACGACGAGCGGAACAACGTCGATTTTCCGCTCATCGGGGTACTTCGCGAAGCGCTCCACCTTCGGGCCGAAGAGCACGCGCGCGAGCATACGCAGAACGTAGAACGCGGTGAAAGATGATACCGGAGACCGCAATCACCGTAAGGACCGGATATGCCTCCACCGTCCCCAACAAAGATGGTAAACTCCGGCACAAAGCCGATCAGGCCGGGCGAGACCGAGCGAGCACAGCCCAGCGAGCATGAAAGCCGACCGTGACATGCGGCATATAGTGCGCCAAGCCCCAGAGATCGCCTCACACGGCGCAGCTCTGTCTTTTTCGTAAACGTAGCCGACCTGCGAGAAGAAGAGTGCGAGCATGATGCCATGTGCCACCATATAGGCAACGGCGCCGCCGACGCTCACGACATTGAGTGCCGCGAAGCCGAGGAGGACGTAGCCCATGTGAGAGATGGAGGAGTAGGCGATCATGTACTTGATGTCGCGCTGTGCGAGTGCGATATAGGGATGCGTGATCACATTGATCGTGGCGAGAATCGCAATCAGCGGTGCCCAGAACTTTGCCCCGAGCGGCAGGGATAAAGAGGCCGACGCGGATGAGCGCGTAACCGCCGATCTTTTCAGCACCCCACATTGATCATCGAGATCGCCGTCGGTGCACCTGCGCAGCCGTCGGGCGACCATATAGCATCGGGAACATCGAGAGATGTGAGCCGAACCCGACGAGCAGGAGGAGGAATGCCGTCACCCTGCACCTGCCCACGAGATATGTCCCGCGAGAGCAGCGGCGGCGAGTGCCTCAAAGTCGAACGTCCGCATCCCGGACCTCGTACGCACTCACGTGAGAAGGAGCACACTGACGAGCATGAACGCCGAGCCGACGAGGGAGGAAAATGGTCATCTTCATCGCCGCGTGTTCCTTCGTCACACGCTCGGACGAGCCCCAGATCATCACCATCAGGTACGCGGGGATGACGACCATCTCTCAGAGGACAAGAAAGAAGAAGAGGTCACGCACGAGGAATGCCCCCGAGACACCCGCGATCACGATGAGCAGGAGAACGAAGTACTCCTGACCCGCTTTCCACATGCCATGAGCTGTAGACGGCCGCGAGCCCCACGACGCTCGACAGGGAGGAGCATCGGCAGGGAGATCCCATCCACGCCGAGCGAGTAGGCAACGCCGAGATCCGTGATCACGGCATGTACTCCGTGTACTGCATCCCGCCGAGCGCCATATCGTAGTCCGCGTAGACAAAGAGCGTCAGCAGCGTCACGATGATCATCGCCAGTGCCGAAAGCTGACGTATCGTATCGTGCAGACGTCCCGGCAGCAGGGCGAGGATGAGCGCGGCCACGAGCGGTGTGAGGAGAATGACCGAGGAGAATCGGAAATGTCATCGCAGAAGACCTCCTCCCAGATACATCAGAACCTGTACCGCCCAGTACAGCGCATAGCACAGGAGAATCACAACGCCCGTGTAGAACACGACGACATACCGCTGTGCCTGCCCGTTCACGTTCTCCGTCAGCACCTCGCTCATCGCCAGCCCATAGGCGCCAAGCCCATTCATGATACCGTCGAAAATCTTTTCATCGACCCACTTGAGGACCACCGCCGTGCCGTAGACGAAGCGCTCGCGGAAGTAGCCGTACAGCTCATCCACATAGAACTTGTTGTGAGACGACGCGATAGAGGAAGCCGAAGCTCCGCTGCTGCATCGCCGCGCGCAGACGATGTCGTCCATAGATCTGATACGCCGCGGCAAAGGCGAGGAGGGCAAGCACGGTACTCGTCCCCGCCACCGTCAGTCGATCGCCTCATGATGCGGCGCATCCGCGTGAGATCCACAGGGAGAACCCGCCGAGTAGCCCCACAGGGCCACTCACAATCGTGAGCAGCGCGAGCATAATCATCGGCCAGCGCATGAAGGCATCGACCTCATGCGCCTCGTGTTCACTGCGGCTTTCGCCGAGAAAGGCGACAATGAGAGACGCGCCATGTAGAATGCCGTGAGGAAGGAGGTGAACGTCGCCATGAGATAGAGCGGCGTGCTCGCGTGCATCGCCGCAGCGAGGATCTCATCCTTTGAGAAGAACCCCGAGAACGGTGGGATGCCGGAGATCGCAAGGACACCGATCAGCATCGTCACGAAGGTGAGCGGCATCTTTTTCCAGAGCCCGCCCATCTTGGTGATGTCCGTCTCATCGTGGAGTGCGTGCATCACCGCGCCCGCGCAGAGGAAGAGCATCGCCTTGAAGAAGGCGTGCGTCGCGAGATGGAACATCGAGGGCGGAGAACGCGCCGATCCCGACCGCGAGCATCATGTAGCCGAGCTGACCGATGGTTGAGTAGGCAAGCACCGCCTTGAACCGCCGCTGTGTCACGGCGATAACCGCCGCAAAGAGCGCCGTGAATGCCCCGAGCCCTGCGATGAAGTCCATCACGAGCGGACACTCACTGAAGATGAAGAAGGCACGCGCAACGAGGGAAGACACCTGCCGCGACCATCGTCGCCGCATGGATGAGCGCCGAGGTCGGCGTCGGGCCTTCCATCGCATCGAGCAGCCAGACGTGGAGCGGGAACTGTCCGGACTTTCCGATCGGTCCCATGAAGAGCAGCAGACCGATCACCGTCAAGTAGCCCGTCCCCGCGACGAGGACATACGCGGGCATCATGAGCCGCAGCTCGATGAAGTCCATCGTCCCGAACGCAACCTGCACGAGCAGGATGCCGACCAGCATGCCAAAGTCGCCGATGCGCGTCGTGATGAACGCCTTCTTCGCTGCCTCGCGCGCCGAGACTTTATCATAGTAGAATCCGATCAGGAGGTAGGAGCAGAGCCCGACGCCCTCCCAGAACACATAGAGCTGGAGAAAGTTGACCGAGACGACCAGTCCCGAGCATTGCCGCCGAAAAACAGCGAGATGAACGCAAAGAAGCGCCCCATCCCCGCATCGTGCTCCATATAGCTGACGGAGTAGATGTAGACGAGCAGCGAGACCAGCGTCACGATGACGAGCATGAGTGCCGTCAGCGGGTCGATCAGGACGCCCATCGCGAGCTCCACCGCACCGATGTGCGCCCAGACCGTCTTCATCACGTAGGGATCGCCCATCGTGATCTGATAGTTCACCGTGGCGAGTGCGACAAAGACGGAGAACGCAAGGGCCAGCGCCATCATCACAATCGCAATCGTCGCCGAGGATTCTTCTCCCGCCGCGTAAAGGGCGCGATAATGAGGAACGCGAGCGCAGGGAACAGGGGAATCAGATACGCATGTGTCAGAGCAAAGGTAAACATAGCACTCCCTTCCCCTAGTCTTTCAGCGTATCCAGCTCATCGACATTCGTCGTGAACCGAATCTGATACAGGCGGAATGCGAGAGCCAGCCCGACGGCGATCTCGGATGCGGCGACCGCAATCGAGAAGAGTGCCATCAGCTGCCCCTCCGCGTTGTGGGCATAGAATCGGTCAAAGGCAACGAGGTTGATGTTGACCGCATTGAGCATCAGCTCCACACACATGAGAATCGGGATGATGCCGCGCCGCGTGAGGAGCCCATAGAGCCCGATACAGAACAGCAGTGCCGACAAAAAGAGCAGATCAGGGAGACCGATCATGCTGCATCCCCTCCTCTCGCCAAAGAGCAGTGCGCCGACCATCGCCGCGAGAGCAGCACCGCCGTCACCCTCAAATGGCACGAGATACGTGCCGAGCATCAGCTGGGCGATCTCGTCTGCTCCCGTTGGCGCGGCAAATCCGCCTGCAGGGAGCGGGGCGAGGACAATACCGCATCCGATGAGGAAGAAGATACTGCCTGCCAGCAGCCCCGTCACGACGCGGCGAAAAGAGCTTCTGCGAGGGGTTGGACTGCGCCATCGAGTCCCGCCGCGTCAGCATGATCGCCATGACGATGAGGGACGGCGACCGCGCCGCTGTAGACCATGAGCTGCACCGCGCCGAGGAACTCTGCGCCGATGTAGAAATAGATCGCCGCCACACCGACAAACGAGAGCACGAGAAAGAGTGCGCTGTGCACGACATTCGGCGAGAGAACGACGCCGAGCGCGCCGATGATCGTCACGGCAGCGAGAAAGTAAAAGATAAAGCTCATGTCGTCCCCTCCTTCCGTCGTCTGCGCATCCTTTGCGGCAGCGTTTTCCGTGGCGGACGTGTCCGCTGCTGCTTTTTCTTCAGCGGTTTTTCCTCAGCCGCTTTTTCCTTTGCGGCAGCCTCCGCTTCGGCTTTCGCCTTCGCCTCAGCCTCCGCCTTTTGCCTTGGCGGCGGCCTCCTCTTCGCCTTTTCCTCTGCCGCCTCGACCTCCACCTGTGCGAGGAACTCCGCGAGATCGGCGCGATCCTCGTCCGTCATGGCATCGTGCGTCATCGTCTCCTTGCTCCACGTGGCGATGGCGTAGTCCTTATCCCAGACAAGCGTATTGACCGGACACGCCTCCACGCAGAGATTGCAGTAGAGACAGCGCCCCGAGTGATGAATGTAGGACTTCATGTGGCGCTTCTTCTTCGCATCTGGGACAATCGTCAGATCGAGCGCCTTGTTCGGGCACGCATTGGCGCACATCGAACAGCCGATGCAGACGCGCCAGTCCATCGCGAGATTGCCGCCGCGAAAATTATCCGTCATGGGCAGCTTTTCCTCGGGGTAGCAGACCGTCTCCTTCTTGCCCCCAGAGATGCTTCCATGTGACACTCATGCCGGTCAAAAAGGCCTTTTCCAAACATGTGCGTCCCCCCTTAAACGATACCGAACCAGAACATCAGTGCACCCGTCAGAACAACGTTCAGAATCGAGAGCGGGACGAGCACCTTCCAGCCGAACGTCAGGATCTGATCCACGCGCGTGCGCGGGAACGTCCAACGAAACCACATGATGAGCAGCACCATGAGCACCGCCTTGAGGGCCGAACCAGACGAATCCCGGCAGGAACGACGGTCCGCTGTAGCCGCCGAGGAAGAACGTCGTCGCGAGGATCGCCGCCGTCAGGAGATTCGCGTACTCTGCGAGGAAAGAACAGCGCCCAGCGCATCCCCGAGTACTCCGTAAACGGTCCTGCGATGATCTCGGACTCGCCCTCCACGAGGTCGAACGGCGTGCGGTTCGTCTCGGCGACCGCTGCGATCAGGAAGATGATGAACGCGAGCGGCTGCATGAAGATAAACCAGTAGTTCTGCGCCTGCATCTGGACGATATCGTCGAGGGCGCAGTGAGCCCGTCAGCATGATGATGCCGAGCAGGAGAAGAGGAGCGGCGCCTCGCAGCTGAGCATCTGCCCGACGATGCGCATGCCGCCGATAAACGAATACTTATTGTTCGATGCATAGCCGCCCATGAGGAACGGCAGCACCGCCTGCCCCGAGATGGCAAAGAGGAGGAACACGCCGACGTTGACATCGGCGAGCACCGCCCCCGCATCGAAGGGGAAAAGCGCGTAGACGAGCGCCGCGGGGACAAAGAGCAGCGCGGGCGAGAGTGCCCAGACCACCCTTGTCCGCACCGGCGGGCATATGTCCTCCTTGCTCATCAGCTTCAACATATCCGCAACGGGCTGCAGCAGACCGAATCTTCCGCCCACGCGGTTCGGTGCGATGCGCACTTGGATGAACGCGCAGATCTTGCGCTCCGTGTAGGTAAAGACAACTGCCGCCATCGAGATGATGCCGAGCAGGATGGCAATACCGACGAAGCTCATCACGAGATCCACCACGAACGGAATCGGGATCAGGCGGTAGATGAGCCCATCCAGCTCCATCGCTATCGCAGAAGAAGAGCTCTCCATCATTCGTCTCCTTTCTCAGCAGTCCACTTCGCCCATGATTGGGTCGATGGACGATAGGCGGCTTTGACCGAGTCGCCGATGAGCATGCCGCGGCACATCGGGTCGAGCCCTGCATGTTTACGAACGAGGGGCGGCGGATGTGGATGCGGTACGGTTTCGTCGTACCATCACTGACGATGTAGAAGCCGAGCTCCCCGCGCGTTCCCTCCGTCCGACTGAACACCTCGCCCTCGGGCGGCTTGATGACACTGGGCACCTTCTTTGCCATGAGTCCCCTCGGGCAGCCCGTCGATTGCCTGCCGCACGATCTTCGCGCTCTCCGTGATCTCGGCGAGCTTGACCCATGTAGCGATCCCAGTTATCGCCGTGCTCGCCCACGGGGATATCGAAGTCAAAATCATCGTAAACGCTGTAGCCGTCCACCTTGCGCAGATCAAAGGCGAGCCCGTCGCGCGCAGATTCGGCCCGTCATACTGCACGCGAGTGCCTCCTCCGTCGTCATGGGCGACGTGCCACGAATGCGGCGGACAAAAAAATCTCGTTGCCCGTGAGGAGACGGTTTGTACTCCGCGAGGAAGTCAGGCACACGGTCAACAAAGGCGCGGATCATCTCCGCCGCCGCGGAGAGAGATCCTCCTTTACCCGCCGATGCGGATGTAGTGAAAACGTCTGACGCGCCCGCAGACGAAATTGAAAAATATCGAGGATCTTCTCGCGGTCGCGGAAAGCAATAGAGACATCCCCGTCGATGCGCCGAGATCATTCGCGAGCGTCCCGATAAAGATCAGGTGACTGTTGATGCGGTTCAGCTCCGCCATGATGACGCGGATGTACTCCGCGCGCGGCGTCGTCTCGATCCCGCCAGCTCCTCCACCGCACGCGCATAGCCAGGTTGTTGTTCATGGCCGAGATGTAGTCGAGGCGGTCGGTATGGGCAGTCCCTGCGCATACGTCCGCGCCTCAGAGCAGCTTCTCAATCCCGCGATGGAGATAGCCCATGATCGGCGTCGCCTTCACGATGCGCTCGCCGTCCAGCTCGAGCTGCACCTGCAGCACGCCGTGCGTCGACGGATGCTGCGGGCCCATGTTGAGCGTATAGGGTCTCGGTACGCAGCATCAGGACTCCTCCTTCCGAAAGGATGGGACAGCGGGCGGCGGCGGCGGAACAAAGTCCTTGCGCAGCGGATGCCCGACAAAATCATCCGCATGGAAGACGCGCGCTGATCAGGGATGCCCCGTGAACACAATCCCCATAAGATCATACACCTCGCGCTCCTCGAACTCCGCGCCCGGGAACACGGAGGTCGCCGAGGGAGCACGGGCGCATCATGCGGCGGCATTACCTTCAGCGTCAGCCAGTGCAGCTCCGTCGGTGAAAAGAGATGATAGACCATCTCGAAGCGGTCTTTCCAGTCCACCGCCGTCACATTCTCCAGCCGCGTCAGCTGCAGTGTCCCGTCGTCACGCAGAACGCGCAGCAGGCCGAGGAGCTCCTCGGCGGCAATGTAGAGCGCGGGACGCTCCGCCTCCGCATCGTACTCCGCCGATGAAAAAGGCGACCTTGAGTGCCTCCAGCATCGCGGGCGTCACATACTTGTTCCTCATGCGTCACCGCCCTCTCTGCCGCCCGCTCTGCCCAGTAGGCACGTTCCGCACGGACGCGCTCGGGATGGAGGATCTTCTCGCGCAGCTTCAGCATGCCGTCAATCAGTGCCTCGGGGCGCGGCGGACAGCCAGGGATGTAGACATCCACGGGCGGGAGCTCATCGACTCCCGAGACGACCGAGTACGAGATCTGCAAAGGGGCCGCCCGCAATCGCGCATGCCCCATCGCAATCACATACTTCGGCTCGGGCATCTCCTCATAGAGACGCACGACCGCCGGCGCCATCTTCCACGTCAGCGTTCCCGCGACGATAAAGAGATCCGCCTGACGCGGACAGGGGCGAAACACCTCATAGCCGAACCGTGCGAGATCGAACCGTGCCGTCGCCGTCGTCATCATCTCGATGGCGCAGCACGCGAGCCCCGAGGACAGCGGCCAGATCGAATTGGCGTGCGCCCAGCGCAGCAGCTCATCCAACTTGACGACAAAGACATTTTCCCGCAGACACTCCGGGACGCGCTCTGCTATTTCCATGTGAGATCCCCCTTTCGCCACGCATAGGCAAGGCCGAGCACCAGAATCCCGACGAAGATAAACATCTCGATGAGTGCAAATGCGCCGAGCATGCGGAACTCCACCGCCCACGGGTAGAGGAACACCGTCTCTATGTCAAAGACGATGAACAGCAGCGCGTAGAGAAATACCCGCCCGAAACTGGACGTAAGGCGACCCGATCGAATCGACACCGCACTCGTAGGGAATGTACTTCTGCGGCGACGGCTTCTTCGGCTGCAGCAGGAATGCCGGCCCCAGTGCCATGACGGGGAAAATCAACGCTACGAGAAGAAAAATGCCCAAGCTCCCATATTCTCCCATACATAGCCCTCCTTATAGAAGAGTAAATAAATACATAGGAAAAAGTAAATGATTCAAAAACAATAATTCAAGGGCATATAATCGCGACTTAACAGACGTTGTATTTATAATTGTCAGTATAAACGATAAAAATCTATATATCATCATACCTGAAAAAGTTTCTTTTTACAAGATACAGCGTGAAAAACTTTTCTATCTCTTTGTCACCCGGACAACATAGATGCGCACAGTGCTTCTCTAAATATAAAAGCAGCTCGTGCAATGGGGAAGTTTCCTTGTGTCAGGGGATGATTACCGGAAGGTTGATCTTGTCCGCAGGGCGTATATAGCCTAATTCGAAAGACGGAACAGGCACATTGCCCATTCCGTCTTTGAGTGTCGTCATTTCTTCGCTTTTTATTTGAAATTCTCCTCCGCGAGATGCAAAGAGATTGTTCGGATCAGCAGTTTTCTTTCGCATACCGAGCAGTTCAAATGCCAACATTTCGGCGGGATTGAACTCCTTCGCGTCCAGACCGATTGTCGCCTCCACCTTCGTATCGCTTGCCGCCGAGATACGAATGACCGTGAGTGGGATGCCAGACTCCTTCTCCGATGCGACATTCTTCATGTGATTGATTGCCGCCTTGTCGGTTTGACATCGCCGGCAGTCACACGAACCCTTCTGTCTGAGAAGCATCCGCCACCTGTATCTGCTCCATAAGCGTATCGGCACTACCTGGGTCAACGAGCGCGATGATGCTGCGGATAAGATAGGAAGCCTCCTCGATTTGTTCAGGTCGCGCATTGTCGAATGCAATCATGACTCTGCCGGGTCTGTCCTTCGTGAATCCATCGACGACAGGGTCGATGCCTGCCGGATTTCGGAACATATTGTACGTGGGATCCGTATGGGCGGGCTGCGGCGGATCGGCGATCTTTCGGAAGGTCAGAGCGTCCTTGTCCAGATTGTATCTTCTCCGCCGTCTCTGCAATCTCTGTGTTGATGATTGTTACGACCGCCTCGAAGTGCCCGATAGTATCAAGTTTCAGTGGACAGGAGTTCCGCAGCCTGCAGCGGCGGTACAAGAACTTCTAAGCAGGGGATGTTAGTATCTTCTTCATCGTGCTGCCTCCTACTCGATATCTCTGCGTGCCCATGTGTGAATAAGGTGTAGACTTCGCCGTAGAGACCGTAGATCTCATCTTTCGTTTCAATCGTCGACAAGTTTTTCTTCCTTGCCGTCACTTACAATATAGTCGGCGCGCAGAAAAACCGTCGCTGTGCGGTAAATCTCAGCACGCCCGGAACCCTAACGATCACAGCCGTTGATAGCAGCCGTGGCGTGTGCCAATGTGCTGGTTGATTGTATTGTCACGGTATTTTTATCGTAATGTAGTCTTCGTAACTCATGGTATCAGCCGTTTTTCCGCCGATCATCTTGCTCGATAAGCAACCTCAACATCGGGATGTTGCACCTTGTCGACGCAAAAGGATCGGACGGTGAACTACCATCCACGGATCGAGTGAACCGTAAACTGCCGACGGTCCTGTGAGTCTGACAATGCGGCTAACGGGGTACTTAAGGTCTGGGTGAATCTGCTTACTCCCCACGAAGTCCTTTGCATATCGTAGTTCGTTCCATCACCTTTCAGCGAGGCTTTGCACGGATGACATCTTGGATCGCCAATGTTGCAGCATCCTTATGTCCACATCCTTCACCGTTTGGATGTTTTTCTGCCTGCGGTGCATCATTTCGCACCCTGTGGCTAAAAGACAGTCAGGAGCTACAGTAGCAAGCAGAGCCGCTGCCCTTTCTTGGCATGTGATTTCTCCCTTGTTTTTCTTCTACATAAAATCACTGTGGAAATAATTGAGGCTGCTGTATTGTTTATTTTATGCAGCAGCTCCTTTGTCCTATGGATACTGTTCTCACATTACATCGTGAGGCGCAGCGTCGAGATGTGAGCGCATCAAAATCTGTTGGAAGGCCATTTGCGTTCAATATGTGAAAATCGGTGAATTTAATCTCACGGATTGTGCCCTTTGCCTCGGGAGATGCAACCCCGATGGTTACCGGTTCGTTCGCGAGCGGTATACATCGTTCGACGAAATATATCATATTGGGGGAGGGGCACCGGCAGGTACTTCGCCTGCATCTGTGACCGCAGAAAACCCTGATGGTCGCACCCATCCAAAAGCTGTAATTTGTCGTGCTATTGTTCTTGAAGGAGAGAAAAGACAACCTGCTCGCCGCTGGATGTCTTACCGACATTTACCGTGAATGGAACGTTGCGCATTCCACGAGGCGACCTCAATGGATTTGATCAGGTTACCTCGACAATGCCCATCTACAGCTGTTTCCAAACCCATTCTCATTTCGTAGAACTATGAGTGCCGGATACGGGGACTTGTTTTTCTGCCTTGCTCCGTAAGAAGCCGTCCACGTGATGTCGGCTGCCATGAGGTGCACCGCGCGTCTGTATGTTGGAGACTGAGATGTTTTCGCGTTTCCAGATCGTTGGGTTGCGCTCTCTAGCCCTATGAGCGCTTTTCCATCGTGATCCGTGTTGTATTAATCGCTACAGCGGATGAGGACGTCCCATTGCACAAACGTCTTCGACGGCAGTGTTTCTATCTTTGCTGCTTCTGCACATATCATGAAAACTTGTTTCGGATTTCTCCACCTTTGCTGTCGTCGCTTTGCTGTATCCTTTGAGTCGCTTCCGCATCCCCCAGTGGAATGAGCAGCGCAAGTACCGTAACGAAAAGCTATTGCAACAGAATTCCATTTCCTCATAGTTATTCTCCTTCTGCTAAATAGCGCCCTGCCTAAAAACGGAAGCAAGACGGCTATCATAGCTTTCACAAAACTTATCTGCAGGGAGGATCCTCATCCGAATGATAAATAACAGAAGAGCGGTCATACGGTGAGGACCGGCATTTGTCACGAGTTGGAGAAAAAGCTCCATGCCCATCCGGTCCCTGAACAACATACGCCTTCCATTGACGAGGGAGAGGATTACGCCGCCATCCCTGGACAAAACTCCATGTCTTCATCACTATCCATTAACGTTAACTTTGTTAAATGTATAGTAGGCACCATATTCTCCCCAATCCCGGTTGACCATTAAATGTCTCCAATGACCATTCTGCTGACCCATGTTCTGAATTTCATCTGCGATTTTGTGATACAACGTCTAGAGTTGCACTCGCACCATCAACCGTTACATAAAAGCAATGTCCATCCTGAAATCGATCCTGCCGGGCGATTGTCTGCGCATGACGCCAATAGGAAAGCCACGATTCTTCTTCCGCATTAAATGCATCATTCCATCGCTTGTGAGAGAACAATCCCTTCATCGCGGTATTCATAATAACGGCACTTTTTCCCAACCGTTTGGAAAGGCGTATCGTCCTGAAACGCTGTTATATTCATTGGGTCATTCTCATGCGAGAGAATTCCATACGGACTAATGGTCGGATGTCCTGCATACTTTCTGTCATCCACCGCAGCGCAAGTGGTGTCTCGGCAGAGACAAGATGCGCACTTCCTCAAGAAAACAATAAGCGTCAAGATACAAAAAGGCTTAACCGCGCAGTCGTTTTACATCTCATTCAATCCCAGTTCATGATATGACCTCCTTAAAACTCTAAAGAACTTCTGATAAATTCAGCACCGCCATCTTGACGCATCTTTTTGCACTCGGTTTTCCCTGGCAAATGGACAAAAATCTACGCCAGTTAGATGGCTTTTGTAGTGCATTTATCGAAATAAATTATAACAGGGGTGGAGTTTTGTCAACTATATTAAAACAATAACCAGTTAGGGTGGATTACAAGACAAATTACACGGATAATTGAATGGAGCGTAAGCGCCCTCCATGACTCGAGCTGCTATTGACAGAGAACATGCCATCGATGTATCTTAAATTAAGAAAATATGTAGCTGTTACGAGCGGCTATGGCCATCCCTTCCGTTTGGGGACAATAAAAGATACAGCAGGTTGACCGTCGGCGAGGGTAGGAAAACTCACCGCTGCTCGAGTAGAGAGAAATTGTTTCGGCAGTTCTCTCTACTTTTTCTTTATCGAAGATTGAAGACAACAGCATTGATTGCGCTTCTACATAGAGGAAAGAAGACCATGCTTATTTGAAAGAAATGGGATTTCCTGCTATAATCAGAAACAATGATGGAGGCGTGTCCTGTCTGTCAGCGGCACCTCCGGCAACAAAGGGAGACTTTACACAATGCTGTTACACCGTAAATCCGTCGAACTGCTTTCGCACCTGCCGGTACATGGGATGCCATGACGGCAGCGATTGATGCTCGGCGCGGACGCCGTCTATCTGGGCGGCAAACATTTCAATATGCGCCTGCACGAGGGCGATTTTCAGCTTCGACGACGCGCGGCTCAGGAGGCGATTGACTACGCCCATGCCCATGACGTCCACCTCTACGTAACCCTCAATAACCTCATCAGCAACGAGGAGCTGCCGGCACTGCGCGACTATCTCGCCTATCTGGAGGAGATCCGCCCCGATGCGATTCTCGTACAGGACTTTGCCGTGCTCGAGCTCGTGCACGATGGGCATCACCGTGCCCCTGCACACCTCGGTCGTGATGAATACGCATAACGAATACGCCATCGAAAAGCTCAAGAGATACGGCATCACGCGCATCGTGGTCGGCCGTGGATGACGCTCTCCGAGCTTGCCCTCTTCCGTGCGCGCACAGGGCATCGAGGTGGAGTACTTCATGCACGGTGATATGTGCATCTCCGAGAGCGGGCAGTGCATCCACTCGGGCGTTCTCTTCGGACAGAGCGGCAACCGCGGGCGCTGCATGAAGATCTGCCGCTGGCCGTTTGCCTTCATCAACGAGGAGACGGGCGAGGTGCTCGACGCGTCCAGCCCCGGGCCGTACAAGCTGGCGCTCAAGGATATGTGCATGTATCGTGCCATCCCCACTCATACAGGCGGGCGTCTTTTCGTTCAAAATCGAGGGGCGGATGCGCGCACCTGAGTTCATCCGCCGCCTCGTCTCCACCTATCGCGCTGCCATCGACGCCTACATCGCCGATCCGAACGGCTATACGACGGATGAGGAGGGCTGGCGCAGCCTCTACGAAAACCGCGTGCGCGACTACACGACCACATTCGCATTTGGACAGCCGACAGCAATCGACATCGGCATGACGGGCGAGCGCGAGCCGCGCTTCTTCAGTCAGGCGATCGAGGAGGCAGGCTTTGCCGACGAGGTGCTCGCGAGGAAACCGCCGATCGCAAAGGGAAAATGAACCCAGCGTCGTCTGAGTGTCCGCGTCGGCACCCCGAGGCGGCGCGCGCCGCCATCGACGCAGGCGCCGATACGGTCTACGTCGGCGGTGAGGGTATTCCGTCCGCAGCGTCCGTGGACGCTGCGCGACTATGAGGCGCTCGTGCGCGACGCAGCAGGACGCGCCCACGTCATCGTGAATACACCGCGCACGACCATGCGCCGCGAATGCGGAGAGCTCGAGCAGTTCTTCACTCGCCCTCAATGACATCGGCGTGGACGGCGTCATGGTCGGCAACCTCGGCACGCTGGAAGCTCGCACGCACGCTCACGAAGCTGCCCCATTCAGGGCGGATCACTCCTTCAACCTCTTTTAACCATCTCGCCGCGACCTTCCTCCAGGGAAAACGGGCTCACCATGGCGACGGCATCCTATGAGCTGTCCTTCCGTCAGCTACGCGAGATCGTCGAGAACGCCGTCCTGCCGATTGCGCGGTCGTCCACGCGCGTACGAGTCCGCGATCTGCGACTCGACAACTTCCCCGCGATATCGCTGCCCGCATACAACGACCTCGATTCGCGCGAGCTGCTCTGACACGCACTATGCGTTCCGTGACGAGGCAGGCGGCGTCCATTCGATCACGCATCGACCAGTACGGGCGCAGTCACATCTACTTGCCAAGGATCTGTGCCTCTACCCCTACCTCGAAAAGTTCAACGGACTCGGCGCGTACCGCATTGAGGCGCAGGACTACACAGCGGACGTGACGGCGGAGATCGTCCGCATCTGCCGTGCGGCACTCGACCGTCTCGCCGCAGGGCGGCGACGGCTATCGTGCGGCGGGTTCGACCGCCTCCTGACAGAGATCGCGCCGCGCCCTCTTGGCATCGGCACCTATCGTTTCCGCCAGAGTCGCAATTCGATTTGAGTAAGAAGAGTGCATTTCATGGCAACAGATTCTATCAGCGAACACTCCTACATCGGCGCAGCCTGCGCACTGGAAAAGAAGAAGAAGTACATCTGTGCCCTGTCTGGGGCATTTCTACAACGAACCGCGCCAGATCGTACGCGGCTCCATGCAGTACCTCTACCGACAGCGAGGGGCGGGGGTAGTCTCGACTGCTTCGCCGGCGTCTCCGTCATCAACTGCGGGCACTGCAACCCCGAGATCAATGCCGCTGTCACGGAGCAGGTCAACACCCTCCAGCACGTCTGCAATATCTACCTCACGGAGAACTTCGTCAACCTCGCCGAGCAGCTCGCACGCATCACTCCGGGCGCACTGCAGAAAGAGTTTCTTCTGCTCCACGAGGCACGGAGAGGCGAACGAGGCGCAGCACTGCTCGCCGAGATCGCCACGGGCAGCAGTGAATTCATCGCCCTGCGCAGCGATGTGCCACGGTCGTGCAGAGCTGACGATGAGCCTGACGGGCATCGCCATGTAGCGCACCGACCCGAATCCCGTTGGGGCATCAGCTTTTGCACCGAACCCATACTGCTATCGCTGTCCCATGGGCAAAAGGGAATACCCTGCCTGTGACCTCGCGTGTGCCAATGTGGTCGAGGACATCATCCGAACGGTCACATCAGGGCGCCCCGCGCCTTTATCGCCGAGACCATCCAGGGCGCAACGCGGGCATTGTCGTCCCGCCGCCGGGTACTTCAAGCGCATCAAGGAGAGATCCTCGCGCACTTTCGGCACGCTCTTCATCGCAGACGAGGTACAGACGGGCTTTGCGCGCACGGGCAGGATGTTCGCCATCGAACACTACGATGTGCAGCCCGACATCACGACCATGGCGAAGGCTCTCGGCAACGGTGCGCCCATCAGTGCGTTTATCGCGACGCCGGCGGTCGCTGACAAGTACAGAAGCCCGGCGCATCGACCCTCAGCGGCAATCCCGTCTCCTCACGGCAGGGCTCGGCGTCATCCGCTATATCGAGTCGCATGATCTCATGGGGAACGCCGAGCGGCGCGGCAGCACAGCTGCGTGCAGGGCTGCGGGAGATCGCAGCGCGGCATCCCATCATCGGCGACGTCCGTGGCCTCGGTCTGATGGTCGGCGCAGAATTTGTCCACGCGGACAGATCCCCGCTCCCTGCCGAGCTGGATGCTGTGCTCGAGGAGCTCAAGAACCGCGGCTTCATCGTCGGCAAAAACGGCATCGCCCGCAACGTCATGGCATTTCAGCCACCGCTCATCATCACGGAGCAGAATATCAGCGACGTGCTGAATGCGGTGGAGATCATCTTGACGGGAGAAAGGACTCTAACGCTATGGCAAAACGCTGACATGAACTCACCGTCGCAGGCTGCCGACGCAGTCTCCCCATCCTGAACCTCAACGAACACCCTAGCGATCGCGGGTTTCGTCATGCTGGGCGACGTGGAGCTGTGCACGGCGTGTGCACGCGAGCTGGCAAAAGGTGATTCCGGCGGACACGGAGATCCTCATGACCGCCGAGACGAAGGGCATCCCCTGGCGGCGGAGCTCGCACGACAGCGAGTATGCCCTACTACATACGGCACGCAAATCCATCAAAGGCGTACATGGAAGATCCCATCTGGGTCGAAGACGAGATCCATTACGACGCTCGGCAAACAGCGCTCTACCTCACGGCGGATGATATCGCACGTATCAAGGGACGCCGCGTGCTCCTGCTGGACGACGTGATCAGTACGGGCGGCTCGATGAAGGCATCGTCCATCTCGCCGAGAAGGCGGGAGCACGTCATCGGACAGGGCGGCCGTTCTCGCCGAGGGCGACGCGGCACAGCGGAAAGACATCATCTTCCTCGAGACGCTGCCTGCCCTCTATACCCCCGCATAGGAAAGGGCATTTCAGTGCATCAATATCTCTTCTACATCGGAGATTTTTCCCATCCGTGCCTACGGCGTCGTGATCTCCTCTCGATCTTCCTTGCCACAGGGGTCGCCTACTACCTCGCAAAGGCGGATGGGCGCGGCTGCGAAAGTACATCACCGACATCGGCATCTACTGCGGCATCGCAGGGCTTCTCGGTGCGCGGCTCTGGGATGTCTTCTTCTTTGACTGGGACTACTATCAGCACCATCTAACCGAGCTGCTGAACGTCTGGCAGGGCGGCATGGCCATCCAGGGCGGCGTCTTTCTCGGTGTGCTCGTCGGCATCCTCCACAGCCAGCGCATCGGTCTTGACACCATCCACTTCCTCGATGTCGTCGCCCTCCGCCATCGTCCTCGGTCAGGCCCTCGGGCGTTGCGCAAACCTCCTCAACGGCGACGCCTTCGGTGCGCCGACCGGCGGAGACTTTGGCATCCCTCTGTCACCGCAACAACCCTCGCTCACCACACATACGGCGCACAGCCGCTCTGGCCGGCGGAGGTCTGGGAGGGACAGCTCGACATCGTCATCTTCGCGCTCCTTCTCCTCTTCCGTGCGCGCGGTCATGCACGCGGGCAGTGCTTCGCCCTCTACATCATGCTCTACAGCCCTCGTGCGCTTTGCGCTCGAGTATCTGCGCGGCGACTATACGGAGAAATACTTTGGGCTCTTCACGAGCGCGCAGACAGGAAGCCTCGCTTCGGGTTCATCGCCCTCGGCTTCTTCCTACTGGCTTGGCTGGCGCGAGCACGGCACAGTTCCCTTTGAAACAGAGCAAACCAGCGAACGCAAGAAGCCACGACGAAAAATAAAAATGGGTGCCGCACGAAAAGCTGAAACGTCTCGTGCAGCACCCATTTATTTTAATTTCAAGAAATCACTGATAAATTCAGCCACATCATCTTGACGCATCTTTTTCCCTGTGATTGAAGGTCACGTATCTCCGTGATGTCAACCCACTGGATTTTTCGATTACATCCACGGGCACGTTCAAAGCAAGCAGAGAACGTGCCATCTCCAGCATCCCCTCCGCCTCGCGGCGACCCCTCACGGCGACCCTCGCGGCGGCCTTCGCGCTGTCCCTCACGCCGGCCCTCCTCAAGCCCCTGGCGAAGGCCTTCACGGCGTGAGGTGGACATTGCACTGATGTAGTCGCGCATTGCTTTTTCCCCGCTGCTCGTACTGCCAGCGCTCCACATCACTCTGCATAAAGACATGCTCTGCTTGAATCGCCTCGTTAATTGCCGTCTCACTCATCGCCAGTTCCTCCGTTTCTCGTTCGTTCAGTTTGTTTGAAAAATAGGCAAGCCACTTTTCAAGACGCTTCATCTCCTTCACTGATTTCAGCTTGAAACTTCGGAATTTCAAGGAAATGAATCTCCAAATCTTCCGTCAGCCGATGTCCGCTCACAATGTCATAGATCCCGTACATATTATGGGATTTTCCTGCGGAAGCAGCTGAAAAGTTCAATAGATTGATGGTAATGGACGGGTTCAGATCCTGATACTCCATCCCCTTGTGAAGGGTCTGATACATCCGCGCCCAATAGTAGAGCGTCCTCTTTCTGCATATTGTAGAGATTCACAAGTTGAGACCTCTATGTTGATCTGACTGCCATCGCTCGCAATTCCATAAATATCGAGCTGTGACTGCTTGTCGTCTGCAAACCGTGGATCAAACTCACGGTCAATAAAGGTGATATCCAGTGAGGGACATCTTCTCCCTCGCGGTTCAAAACAGCGTTGAGAAAACTAAGAGTGATGCGCTTGCGTTCCTCTCTGCCAAAGATGAATTTGAAGAGATAGTCATTCAATGGGTTGTACCCTTGTCGATTCATCACAAGCGTCCCTCCTCGTTATCTGGTTGCCGCCTATATTCTATCTTCACTGCAAACACAAGGAAGCACTGATAAATTCAGCACCGTCATTTTTATCAGCGATTCCCAAGAAAAACAGAGATGAACATACGATTTTTTCGATCATCGTTCCTTCACCTTCCCCAATGCGCCGCGCACGAGTTCCGCCAGATAGGTGCCGTCGGCGCAAGGGCACGCGAGTCGACGCGGAAGGTCGGGATTGTGAATGGCGGCAGAAAGCCTGTTCCGACGAGGACGAACATGCCCGGCACCTTTTCCTGATAGAAGGCAAAATCCTCACCGCCAAGCGATTTCGGTGCAGGTACGACATTCAGCCCGTGCTCCTTCGCCTTCTCTGCGGCGTACGATGCCCAAAAGCCATCGTTGCACGTTGCGGGAGGTCCTTCGTACCAATCTGTCTCCACTGCGGCACCGTAGGCTGCTGCCAGCTGCTCTGCGAGAGTACAGACACGCGCGCGGATGTGCGTACGCTCCTCTGCATTCATGCCGCGTCGTCCCCTCGACGAGTGCCTCCTCGGGAATCACGTTCCACGTATTCCCCGCCGCAATATGCGTGACACTCACAAGCCCTGCGGAGAACGGATTGAGATTGCGTGCCACAACCGTCTGCACGGACTGGATGAACGCCGCCGCAGGACAATCGGATCGACGCCGGACTCGGGATGTGCGGCATGCGTCCCCGTACCGTGAAAGCGGAAAACAAAGCGATCCACCGCCGCCATCACCGCTCCCTCCGAGACGCCGACCGTGCCGACCTCCGATGAGGGGGCGAGGCGTGCAGACCGAAAATCGCTGCAACGTCCTTCAACGCGCCTGCCTCGATGAGGCACCGTCGCACCGCCCGGCGCCTCCTCTGCCGGCTGGAAGAAGATGCGCACGCGCCCCGTGAGCTCCGCCTCATGCTGCTTGCAGGCAAGAGCGCCGACGCCGAGCACCGACGAGATATGGAAGTCGTGCCCGCAGGCGTGCATCCGTCCCTCTATGCTCCGAGCGATACGGCAGAATCCGTCTCGCTCCTCGATCGGCAGGGGCATCGATATCGGTGCGCAGTGCAACGAGCGGCTCCCCTGTCCCGACCTCCGCGACCAGTCCCGTCTTGAGCGGCAGATCCAGAATGCGGATCCCCGCACGCTCCAAAGAGGCGCGATCCGCTTCGTCGTCTCGACCTCCTCGTGGGAGAGCTCGGGATGACGATGGAACCACTCAAATTCCTCTACGATGAATGCCTCTATATCCTCAATTGCTGCCATGATATTCTTCCTCTTAATCTCCATGTATGTGTGATATGTTACGGTGGAATTATATATTGAGAAGTCTATCGTGTCAACAAAATTTTGCTCGCCTTTTGTAAAAGATAACGGCACTGTAGCTGTTCCACCTGCGGTACATCCGGCACAGATCGAATCGCAGAGGTCCATGAAAAGCGCTGTTTGGCGGCTCATGGATAAACGACTCATGCACCGTAGGGACAACCTCTGCCGAATCAAACGGATGCCATCAAGCAGTTTGAAGGCAGGCGTATATATATATCTACAGGGTACAAAATGAATCCGATTATTTTTGTACCGCACTCAGGGAGTTAAAACGTACTGCGCTAAAAATTTTCTGCAAACGTTTTCCGTACGCGTCTGTATATACGCAGCAAAAATGACATCGGGTCGCAAGAAATCAACCTCTGCACTGACATATTTGCTCGACAGGGAATATGCCCACCAAGACGGCGCACCATATCACCAACCACCCAGCCCTATCATCATGGTTCAGTATTTCACCGTCCCCACTTCAGTAGCAAGTACAGACTGTCCCAGCCTCCCGTACATTGTCTCCTCGTCTACACACAGCTCTTCCAGAATCTACGCAGCAAGGCATCCGTTTGCTCTTTTCGATCGAAGATACGCCCTATATCATCAATGAATTTACATTCATCTTCTACCGTTGCATCTTTCATCACATGATCTGCCGTTGCGATCACAGGGTATTTATGCCAGCCCCTCGCCACCACGCCCTACCTCCCATACCAGCGCGGCGTAAACGATGCCTTCAGCGCCAGAACGAAGTCCGGGCTCGTAGGGCAAATTAGCCTGCTCCCTCCCAATATTATTGCGAACCACACAGGCTCTACCCTGGTAAATTCCTCTGGATATTCCTGTGCAGCCGATAGCGTAGGAAACCCCGCTCGCACTCAGCGTCGCACCGACGATCCGATCGCCCTGCTCGAGAATCAGTAATGTCTCCACGCATTCACCTCGTCCACAACAATCTGCTGCGGCGCGCGCTGAAACATCGTTTTCATGTAGGAGCCCACTTGCATCATAGGTATCGATGACGATGGGATAATGCAGGATCGCTCCTCCGCTGTTTCTTCCACATGCACTAGTACATTCTCTCCGCCATTTCGTGGAAAAATAATCAGCAGAGCAGGAAATAGAAACAGCAGCAGAATTTTCATTCTGTCATCCCCTCAAAAAAGTGGCAGACTGCCAAAAAGACGGTCTGCCATACCAACGATCAAAATGCATCAGAACGTATACTTCGCGCCGATCATCAATGAGCGCCCAAGTTCAGGGAAAGCAGCAGGCCCATAGTAATCCGATCCTACGGTCTCATACGCTGTATTCGTCAGATTTTCGATTGATGCATAGACCGTCATGTCCTTATGCAATTTATAGTTGATGTTAAAATCCATAATCAATTTACGCTTCGCGCTGAATGCCATCGTATTCATCCCCGTATACCATGTTCCGGAGAGAGAAGCATTGAGCCGCCTGTTATCATAGGCAATATCAAACTTGTAGACATTTGCCGGACGCAGCTCATTGATAACCGAATTGACGTTTCCGTCCGCCAAACTCAGGTCAGGGTCAAATGTCATGCCATCCTTAGCCAAGTAACGATCATACGTGCGGAAGTAGTCTGCACTGACCGTCAGATGATTGTCAAAGCGATGCTGGAGTGTCAGGTTGAAGGACTTCTTCACCTCATTGGCATTGACTGGACGATAGAACGAATTATTTGGGTTACTCGGGTCGAGGCACGTTATAGCCGACGACCGCATTGCTCATCCTCGTGTAGTCATAATGGACGGAGGCGGATGTCTTCTTCGAGAAGTCATGGCGCAGCCCCATCGTCCAGACATCCCCGCGCTCATCTTTCAGATTGGCGCGCAGCTCATTCCCATACGGGTCTTCATAGGTCGTCGTATAGTCCCTAGGCCGCAGTGGACGATGCACACGTGTATAGCCAAAATACGCACTCGTCCCTTTTTCAAATGCATACTGCATATTGAGTGACGGCGTGAATACACCGCATGTCTGACCGCTATTTTTATGCACATTATTCCCATCGACCTCACTGGTATCTGTGTAGCGGGCATAGCGGAGAGAAGGTGTTATCTCGAATTTATCCGAAACAAAAATCTTGTCCTGCAGGTAGCTGCTAATGGATGAACGCTCCATCTGCGACACCGTGCCATCATCAAGATCATGATTATCGAACTTCGAGCGGTCATATGTCCATGTCGTCAGCAAATTGTGCTTGCCGTATGACTTGCCGAGCTGGAGCTGCAGCCTAGTTCTCCATGGTAGAACCACTGCTTTTGGCTGCGTCCGACATAGTGCTGACGTACCCACTCATCCCATGCAGGCATGCTCGGCGAAATACTCGGATCACGTGCATCGCCTGCACCGAATGCGCCCCAGTAGCGTTCGTGCTGATTGTAAATACGGATAAAGCTTTCCATACCGTTATCACGATGGAATACATAGGTCATATCATTGTTATTCTTATTATACGCATTGTATGCACCAGTTGCGGCCCATGTATATCGTAGATTTCGGAACCCCGGATTATCTGCTTCACCTCTTTTACGATATAGCTGCCAGTCCGTAATGATACGATGCCAGTCCGTCGGATTAAAATATCTGTGATCCGGCGCCGTCAGTGGATAGTCGTCGTCACCATGCATGTGATTATGAGAGAAATAGACAGCATGATTCTTGTCGAAGTCATAGTCAATGCGGATATTGGCAGCATCATCCTTATAGCCGGTATTCAGCCAGCGATAGGTGTTTCCCACTTAGTCCATCCTTATATTTTGCATCCCCGCTCATCTCTCGGCTAAGTGAAACAAAATACTTGAGCCGATTTTCATTGAGGCTACCAGAATAGGTAAACTTATAGTTATGACGATTCCATGAACCGGTCGAGATATCGAGTGTACCCTCCGTCCGTTCTCCGCCCTTTCTCGTAATGATATTGATGACACCACCTGTCGCATCCGAGCCATAGATGGATGCGCCACGCTCTATGATGACCTCGATCTGCTCAACCCCATTCATGTTGATGATCTGGTTGATATCAAGCATCGCCTTCGTCCCATCTTCCGAGTAGGCGCTCAATACATTGGCCACTGAATTGTCCACACGGCGTCCATCCACAAGCACAACGACACGCTCATCGCCATTGATGCTCAAGATGCTATGCGAGTCTTCGATCCCCATCTCACCGCCGCGATAGCCGGGCTTACGCACGAGAACGCCGGGCACCGTTTGTCAGCGCATCACTAAGTTGATTAAAGTGACGTTTCTCAAGTGTCTCGCGATCGATGACATTCACATCGCCGCCCGTGCGATAGTAGGACTGTGCCGTGACAACATTGCCAAACGGATCTTTGAGTGCGCCGGAGACCTCAATATCCTTTGTTGTATACGAAGTTGACGGCTCCATTCTCGCGGTCATCTGGGATACCGCTGTCCCTTGTGCATGTACACCTACCTCCGTACAGGACAGACGACAAGAGAACGCCAAGTGCTGCGCACTTGCGAGTTTTCCTTCTCATTTTCTACTTCTCCTTTGACTAAACACCAACAAATACACCTATACATCATAGAAACAATCTTCAAATATGGGTACACTCACATACTTGTCCTGTTTCCAAAATGTCCGCCAGAATCCGCCGTATCGAAATGCGAGCAGGTGTCACATAGAACTTCCTATGCTCGAAAATACGACGCAAAACGATATGGCCTCGTATCCCCGTTTTAGTTTCATAAATGATACGAAATCACAACCATTCCCTGTCCTCCAAAGGGTGAATTCTCGCTCGAACACCATATAGTTCATAGATAAAATCATCGGTGAAAAATCTCCTGCGGCGTCCCTTCCTTCAAGATCATACCATCCCTCATGGCAATAATACGATCACAGTAGGATGCAGCAATATTGAGATCATGGACAGCAGCAATGACGGTCAAATCCATCTGCCGAATATTTTCCATAATTTCCAACTGATATCGAATATCCAGATGATTGGTCGGCTCATCAAGGATTAGACAGGACGTTGACTGAGTAAGCGCCCGCGCAAGCAATACACGCCGCCGCCTCCTCCCGAAAGGCTGGAAAATGGGTGCTCGGCAAAATCCTCCATCCCGATGAATGTCAGATAATGTTTCGCTGTTTTGTAGTCTTCTTCATTGTAGCGTTCCAGTATACGCTTATGCGGACTTCTCCCCATCAATACGACTTCCACCACAGTAAACTCAAACGAAAAGGCATTATGTTGAGCAAGTACCGCCTGTCGCCGCGCCGACTCCCGTATGGACAGTTTATCCAATGGATCTCCGCCAAGAAAGACGGTTCCTGCATCTGGCCGAAGAACACGATAGATACACTTGAGGAGTGTGCTCTTCCCACTTCCATTGGGTCCGATAATACCAACAAACTCTTTATGCTCTACGGCAAATGATATCTTATTTAGAATCTGCCGTCCGTCAAAACTCTTTTCGAGGTCTTCTACGCGAATCTCCATGCTTTGCTCCTGTCACCTATACACCGCTGCCAAAACCATACGTCTTCTTTATCATCAGATAGATAAAACAGGGTGCACCGATCATGGAAAACGAGAATACCGATGGGGAGTTCTGTCTGCGGAATGATGACACGACACAGCACATCAGCCCAAACGAGAAATATTGCCCCAGAGAGCGCCGCGATCGGCAGGAGTTTTCTATGATCTGCTCCGACCAGCATGCGGCTGACGTGTGGGACAATGAGCCCAACAAAACCGATCATCCCGGCTGCATAGACGGCAAAACCTACCATAAGCGCACTCACAAGCAGATAGCCCTGTCGATACAGATGCAAGTCTACCCCAAGCGTCACTGCCGTATCGTCACCGAGCAGCATCAGATTCAATATCTTTGCCTGAGTATAAAAGAATAATGGCACCACGATGCTCAGCGGGATCATCCGTGCGTGCGTCGGCCAGCTCGCCCCCGCGACACTCCCCATCAGCCAGTAAGTAATCGACTGAATGCCTTCCTTTATCATTGGCGAAGTAGACAATGAAACTCGAAAATGCACTGCATACCGCACTGAGCGCCATGCCCGCGAGCAGCAGTTTTACTGGCGTTAGCACGCCCGCCCTATATTTGCAATGAACACAATCGCGAGAGATATCGCGAGGCTCCAACAAATGCAGCGATCCGACAAAGTTTTCTTCCAAGAGAAACCCCGACACCGAGGAGGATTGCTGCCGCTGTCCTAGAGAAGCACCGGAGGAAACGCTAAGGATATAGGGTCGGCGAGCGGGTTTTTCACGATCGCCTGCATAATGACACCACAGGTGGCAAGTCCCGCTCCGATGCACGCCGCCATCAAAATACGAGGCATGCGCAGCAGCCAGACAATATCATGGAGTGGCCCCTGTCCCGGTGCATCAATAGGGATACCGCTTCGCAGAGAATCATAGATGGCAGATATAATATCACCGACGGACAGGGATACGGTTCCGAACGTCAATGCCCCTGCCATACTGATAAACAGAATAACGCACAGTTGAAAAAGGATGATTGCTTTGCGCCAGTTTTGTACGATCTCATAATTCTGGATACACCCCTTTTTGATGGCTCTGATGCCAGCCAGCGTATTCACACCTGGTGTATACATATACCAAAACGGCAACATATAGATTCTCTGATTGCGCGATGCTTTCAATGAGTTAAACCGGACATTTCCTAAAAACTGTTCCGCATGTTTTCTATGCTGCGGATTAAAATATACGACAAATACGACATCCGGATCATACGCAAACAGAGTCTCTTCTCCCACACGTCTTCCGGCAACAGGCATATTTCCTCCCAGACGTTTCACCATATCGCCTACTAACCATCTGTCATCGTAATTTGTAATTGTTCTCCGTTAATTTTCGATAACCTAACACTTTGTGGTGTTTTTCCGGCAACTAGCTCAGCATCCTGATCCAACTCTGCAGCAGATGGCACGAATCATCTCGTCTGTCTGATCCTTCACAGCAAAGATACGTCCCAAATCATCAGAACTTACACTCGTCTTCAATCGTTCCATATTCCAAGACGCTGATCTCGATGTTGCGGCAATATATGTATTGACACCGCGCTCCTGCCACCATGATACCGTTCCAAAGCGGGACAATGTAAATGCAGACTGCCAGCCCAGCATAAAATCCGGAACATAGCCAACCACCTGCTCCCTGTTCATGCCATGCGGCGCAATATGCGGGACGTTCTCGATCTCATCCGGATATGTCTGTCGAGAGTCTGTCACCGGACTCCGCTCGATGCCCCACTGATCGACGCTGCAATAATTTTCTTGCTCTGCCTCAATGCAAGCAAGGGATTCCAAAATGCTGCCCTCACTCACAAAGACGCGTGACGGTATCTCTGTCAAATAGATCGAGCGTGGCTGCTTTGCCGTGTCAAAGGTCTGTATCTCTACGAGTTCACGCCCGTCTGGTGGATCAAATGCCTTTGTTTCAGACTCACTCTACATATGGAGGGCGCTCTCTCCCGAGCAAAAGGATCACGACCATAACGAGAACAGCCAATAAGACGTCGAAATTCTTCTCCATAAATAGAGTCTTCAAACACGATGGCAAGCAGTCGCCCCCGCTTGCCATCGTGTATCTACATTTTAGAATGTGATTTTGCGCCAATCACAAGCGAACGACCGCGCATGCACGCAGACCCGATGCCATTGCGTGCGTTATACGTCGTTTCATAGGTTTATCTGTGAGATTGCTGACCACCATGTATACGTTAAGAATCGCTCGCCACCTGATAGTTGATGTTCCAATCGAGGAGAAGGAATTGCCGCGAGGTAAATGCGCTCGTGTTATTCCCCGTATACCAGTTAGCAAGTAATCCAGTATAGAGCCTGATTCTCATAGGAAAGATTCCAGCGCATAATGATTTGCGGGACGCAGGCGGTTGATCTGCACTTGATATCGTCAGACTGACATACCCCCAGTTCGGATCGATTCTCAGCGCCGTCTTTGCAGACCACTTATCATACATGTGATCATACGAAGCGCCTGCAGCGTCACATGTGGATCGAACTGATGATCTAGCGTTATGTTGAACGAGGTCTTCTTTTCCCGCGCATTGACTGCCGTTGCTGCAAAATCATTCTTTTTGACCGACCAAATAGGAAGGGTCGCAACAGCATTGGTCATATCTGTCCAGTTGTAGTTCACGCCGATGGAGGTCTTATTGCCAAGCAGCTTTTGCAGACCGATCGTCATTACATGACCTTCCTCGTCCTCCAACATGTTCGGATATTCCCCATTTGCAGTCGAATAGTCTCCCTCACGCAGTGGGCGGAAAAATACGCGTCCAGCGCAAAAACACTATACTCATCGTGTCGTCGAACATATACTGCGTATTGAGCGCATAGGTCAGTGCACTTGTCTTGCCCTTTCCCTGTTGCGTATCGCTAGAATTTGTATTCTCAAAGGAACTGTAATGCGAATAGCGCAACGCCGGAGTAACATCCCACTTGTCCGATACATGGATCTTATCCTGCACATATCCCGTTATTGTGTCACGAGACAGATGTGTGACGGAATAATCTCCCGCTCTCCGATTGCGCCAAGTATAATGTTTCGCCTTGTCATAATTGAAATCTGCAATAACATCATGCTTGCCAAGCGACTTTTGCATATTGCACCTCTATTCCGTTGTTTTTCTTCACGGTGCCAGTCTGTGACAGGCGACACGCCCCCCGTCTTTGCTACCCATTCATCCATCGCCTTTTTATCCCCACCTGGGAACGGCGCCAAATGTTCTTTCATCCACGCATACATTTGCTCATAAGTAGTTCCTGTCGGGAACGTATTGTTGTATTCATCATAACCTACACCGGCACCATTTCCACCGCCGCCGCCGAATTTCGAAAATTGAAATGCAGCGCGCCCCTATAAATATGGTTCTGATAATAGGCACGGACGAAGCTCTCCATTCCTTTATCTTTATTGAAGGTATATACCAAATCCCAGTCGTTATTATTAAAGTCGTTGGAGATGTCATATATATCGTGTCAGATAGATATTGTGATACCCCGCTGACGCTGATCCGTCCACCATTGCCCTTTTCTATGAGCTTGTGGTTCGAATCGTAGCGCCCAACAACGACCTCGAATAAAATACGGTACCAATCTTCATTCCAATACTTTGCGCTCGGTGTGTGCAACAGGATAACCATTCCGTCCGCTTTTGTGATTATACCATAATCTCAAGCTATGCTTTTGTCAAAATCCTTATCGATTCGAATATTTGCGCCGTCTTCTCCCATAACGAGACCCGGCAGGCGAATGACATCACCCGTCTGTCCGTCCTGAATTCTGTATCGCCGGACATCGTGCGATTCATCGAAACAAAATAATGCAGAGAGTTATCGTGATCCAGAGAACCGGAATAGCTAAATGAATAATTATGCTTATTCCACGACCCGCTTGCCAGATCAATCGTCCCAACTGTGCTGTAGCCACCCTTGCGCGTAATGATATTAATTACGCCGCCGGTTGCATCCGATCTGTAAGCTGAGGCGCCGGGCCTTTTGATCACTTCCAATCTTTCGATATTTTCCATATTCGTGACCTGATCGAGATTGACGCCTGTAGATTTTGTGCCACGTCGACTCGAACCACTCGATACGTTGGCTCGCAGCATTGTCAACGCGGCGCCCATCGACCAGAATAATGACACGCGAATCACCATTGATCAGAACACCATTGTTATACGCACATATCCATACTCACCGCCGCGATACCCGGGGATTTTTGGAAGGTCACGCCGGAATCCACTTAATTGCCCTCTGTCACATCTGTGTAATGCCGCTTCTCAATTTCTTCGCGTGATTGACCTTCACATCACCGCCTGCTGCGGTAGTATGACTGTTCCGTTACCGTGTCATTGAACTGGTTGACCGTCTGCTTTGCCTCTACGACGATATTGTCAATCGTATAGTGCTGGAGATTCTCATCGTGTCCTGCGATACGCAATGTTCTGACTTCATACCACCTGACAAGCGCGGCCAGAATCGACAGAGTAAGATTCCTTTCATAAAAATTTTACCTCCCTGTTAATCGGACAGTATTTCCCTGTCCCATATTTCCATTGCTTTATCCTGTCTTAGCGATAAAGCAAAATACAGCGTGATACATTTGCATGCATTAAAAAGCAAACAAAAAGCCTTCTTGCTTCTCTGGCAAAAAGGCATACGAAACACATAAAAATAATCGTGCCTTCCTGTCTCTCGCTAGGGACGATACAGCGTTCCGATCGGGCAGTTCTTCTGGTCTCTGCTTCCTCGTCTCCCTCGCCTTCCCAGTTTCCCCAGTGACGTTATGAGGTTGACTCCACATTACAGGCGCGGGACAGCGCAGGTCTCACCTGCTTCTCATTAAGCGCAATGCGCACCTGATTGGCAAAATATTCAATTGTGATTTTATTTGTACTAACTTTCGTTAGATTATCATATCATAAACAGTATGTCAATATCGGAAACATTGATAAATTCTTTTACTTTCATTCCACCCCTCCGCAGGAGTAAAATTAGGGGTTGACAAGGCTGTATTTCATCTGTTATAATTCGTCTTGTCGTTTGGACATGAGCGACAAACAAATAGGTTTATAGCTCAGTTGGTTAGAGTGTCTCGTTGACATCGAGGAGGTCATGTCTGCAATCTTGTTAACCCCACCATTTGATTTTTCATCCGCAGTTGTGCGGATTTTTCTTTAGGCTCACTTTAGCTCAGTTGGTAGAGCATCTCCCGTCACATGGAGGGGGTCAGTCTCGAAATCTCAGTGAGCACCATAAAGATATCTGATGCCGTCCCATGGGGGATGGTTTTTGTGCGTTCTCCCATGCTATAATGAGAGCCAGACACGAATATTCTAGGAGGTATATATGATGGCAACCAAGCGAAATTCGCCCCATGGATCTGACGGAGAATGTGTTCATGCTGATCAGTCAGGACTGGCTGCTGGTCGCGCCGTACAGCGACGGAAAGGTCAACGGCATGACGGCGTCGTGGGGCGGTCTTGGCTTCTAGGCACGCCCGGTCGCCCTGGTGTTTTCATTCGTCCGACGCGCCACACGAAAGAGTTCGTCGACGCATCCGACGGCATCACACTTTCGATCTTTGAGAAGAAATACAGCCCAGCTGATGCAGTATTTTGGGAACGGTGTCCGGGCGCGACGAGGATAAGATCGCAAAGTACGCGCTGACGAAGAAGGAGCACGGTGCTATACTCTACTTTGAGGAGGCACGCCTCACCATGCTCACGAAGAAGCTCTATGCGCAGAAATTTGATCCCTCCTGCTTTTACGAACGCCGCGGTAAATGGGCAGGAGGATTTTCCCTCAAACCTACTATCCGAGCATGACTATCACACGATGTATATCGCGAGATCGAGAACATCCTTCTAAAGGAGTAACTATGCCAACGAACGACAGGAAACTGCCGCAGCAATTCTCGCCGCCTCCTCTTGCCCGCGATATGAACGAGGAGGATGTCGAGGAGCTCCTCGCCTCAAGCGACGTGCGCCTGCACACCTATCCAAAGGACACGATCATCTTTCACGACGGCGATACGCCCCTACCCTCTACATCCTGATTGCGGGGAGGTGCACATCCTCGAGCGATACGCGCCTCGGGGCGCCAGATCTTCATCTCCGAGATCAATCAGCCGGGCGATATGTTCGGCGAGGTCTACGAGGCTGTCGCAGCTGTCCCTACGATATGTACGTCACTGCCGTCACCAGAACGACCCTGCTCGAGGTATCGAGCCACCTCTTCACGCTGGACATCGGCAAGACACCGCACCGCCCGCCCTGCTCGTCCAGCGCAACCTCATGCGTATTTTCGCCGCCAAGGCGTACGCAATGCACACGAAACCTCAAAGTCCTCGCAGGCGGTACGCCGCGCGAGAAGATCGTCGCTACCTCCTCCCTACATCGACAAAAAGGGATGCGCCACGCTCACCGTCAGCCGTGAGTTTATTGCCGCCGACCTCGCCGTCAGCCGTCCCTCCCTCTCACGCGAGGCTGAGTGCAGTGCGGCGTGAGGGCATCCTCAAGGCGGCAGGGACGCAAGATCCGCATCACGGATATGGAAAAATTTGAGAGCTCCTATGAACTAAAGAACCGCCAACGAAACAGTTCAGCTTCGTTGGCGGTTTTTGTCTTTTGATGCATTACCGTGCGGCACATCGAGCCCGTGTCACACCTGCAGTCCTCGTCGCTGTTCGTCAGGCCGAGCGCCTAGCAGCTCCATATCCTGCGCGATCGTCGTGCCCGAAGTCGTAGCATACTGCCCGTGATGGAGGCGGATGCTCGAGAGGAACGCCGTCGCGCCGTTCTCCGGGAGCAGCTTACGCCCCTGCGCCGAGACAGATGTTTGCCGTCGGATTGATAAAGCGGAAGATCGCCACCGTACGCAGGATGTCCTCCCCGAGAGCGGAGCGAGATGCTCCCAGCGCCGTCCCCGGAATCTGCCATCAGCGAGTTAATGGGGATGGACCTCGATGCCGAGCCTCCTGCAGGGCGAATGCCATATCAAAGCGATCCTCCCACGTCTCGCCCATGCCGATGATACCGCCCGAGCAGACACACATCCCTCCGCCTGTGCCGCCTTGATCGTACGCGGATGCGGTCGGCGTACGTGTGCGTCGTGCAGATCTGCGGAAAATACCGCCTGATGTCTCGATGTTGCTGATGATAGCTCGTCACCCCCGCCTGCGCAGGCGACGCAGCTGGCTGCGCGTGACGAGACCATGCGACGCACAGAGATCAATCGTCAGCGACTTCCGCATCGCCCGATAGGTGTCAAGCGCCTTCTCAAACTCTTCGCCCGAGAGGGCCCCGCCCGAGGTGACGATGGAAAAACGGTTCGCCCCCGCGTCCTGATTCGCCTTCGCATGAGCGATGATCTCCTCCTGCGGGAGGAACGGATACGTCTCCACGCCCGTCTTGTGACACGCCGCCTGTGCACAGTACTTGCAGTTCTCTGCGCAGCGGCCGCCGCGGCCGTTGACGATCGTGCAAAGATCGATGTGGTTGCCGCAGAACTGCTGCCGCAGACGATGAGCCCCTCCTGCGGCTCCTCCAGCGGAGCATCCATGAACATCGAGCGGTCGTCCTCACGGCGGACGCGGTAGCCCGCGATAATCTTCTGCGTCAGTTCAGCAATACGGCGTTTCTGCGTAAAAAAATCCCTGCCTTGTCATAGATCACACGTATGAGGTCTATTATAGAGCAGGAATTTTATTACGTCAACTAAATATTGTCTATTGGTTTACCTTTGTTCCATGCGCATCCCAATAGCTGTCCAGTGCCGCCGCAACGGATGCCGTATACGCCGATAGATCGGTCAGAGGCGATGCGAGCACCGCGTCACGCAGTACTGTGCGGCGTGTACGCAGAGCGGCGACATCCTCCGCGAGTGCACAGGCAATCCGCTCATAGGCACGCGCATCGGACGCGATCCACTGCGTCTGCCCCGCCGCCGCGAGCACGGACGCACTGCGCCGCGCCGTGTGCGTCTCCCCGCACAGTGTCACAACGGGAGTGCCATGGAGGAGCGCCTCCACCGCCGCAGCCGGCCCGGAAAAGGGGAAGGTATCGAGGACGACATCGACAGAGCCATCGTCCAAAGCTCCCGCACCGCCCGGCTTCACAAAGATGCGCTTCATGGGCAGCTTCAGCCCGTCCAGCATCTCGACAATCGTCGTCACGCGCAGAGGGCTGTCCTCCGTATCCTGCAGGACGAGCTGCGCCCGGGGAGCTTTTTCAGGATGCGTCCCCACACCCCAGTGCCTCTCGTTGATGCACATGAAGTCCCTGCGTCACACCGAAGGTCACGGTGCACTGCCGCACACTCCGCGAGAGCGCACAGCGCAGGTATCATCCGCCGCATAGCACAGCGCATGCGGCAGGCGCAACAGCTCCTCGCCGTAGAACGCCTCCGTCTCCGCAGGAGAGAGCAGCTCATCCGTCAGGAACGCATCGACAAAAGGCATCCCGTCGTCGAGGCGCATCCAGCCCCGCCATCTGTACGGGCGCAGGGCGCAGCGCGAGCACGGGGAGCGTCGCACCGCCGTCCTGATGCCCGCCGAGGTCGATCAGGATATCGAGTCTCATCCGCACGGATGCGCTCCGCCTGCTCCTGCGGCGTCCCTGCGCGAGCACGGCAGGTATGAACGCCCGCCGCCTCCCACGACGTCGGTGCATTCGTGCGGTCGGTGAGCGCAGCTAGGCATAGACATCGTACTGCTCTGTCAGATGCGTTGCCAGTGCGCCGTAGAACGCCGTATGGTCAAACTGCGGTGCAAGAAAGCCGATGCGCAGTCGCGCATGATGAGCGGGGCACGCGGCGGCGCTGGCTCCTCGCGCTGATAGAGCGACGCACACATCGCAAACTGTGGTCGCAGCTCCTTCGGTGTCAGCTGCGCCGCCGCATGACAGAGATAGAGGTAGCGAGAGAAATGTTCCCGCTGAAGGCGCAGGCTTTGTCCTCGGTCGCCGCCTGAAATACGCGGCAATCGCCCTCCGTATCGGCAAGTGCACGGGCAGACATCCCCATCATCCTCAGAGAAGCGCCACTGCTCTTCAGCGGATCTCCTCATGTGCGCGCATATAGAGAATCGCCTCAATCGCCTCGTAGATGTACCCCGTATGAATATCCTCACGCAGGGCACCGTAGTCCTCAATCCAGCTTGCATACGTCGCTTCGCTCCAATCTAAAATAATAAACTGTCTCAGGCGGACAGCCGATCCGTAGGGGAAACCAGTCGCCGTTGCCCGTATGCACATAGCCATAATTCTCCCCGACGTGCGCACCATCCCGCGCGTGTACTTAAAGACGGGGAAAAGCGGCTGCAGGATACCGAACTGACTGCGCGTATGTCCCGTCAGCGTCATGTGGGACGCGCCCATCCGCCGCCGCATCGTCGATGAACTCAGGATGATGTGCGAGGAGGGTAATTGTCACCGCGTGCGCAGGAACGTCCTCCATCGCCGCCGCAAAGAACGCTGCCTTTTCTGTGTCAAACGCATCTCCGCGCGCAGGGATAATCCGTCCCTGCAGAGATAGAGCGCACCGCAGCCCGGAACGCGCTCCGCCGCATTGAGAAGGATACTGGACATGTCCCCTGCGTGCCATCTGCGTGACAATGGGCAGCTGCATTCCGCCGATAGTACTCGTGATTGCCGATAGCAGTACCAGATCCCACGCGGAAAATCCCCAACGTGAGCCCTCAAGTACCGCAGCGAGCTGCCCTCGTTCAGATGCTCCAGCACAGAGAGATCGCCCGTTACGGCGAGCAGATCAGCTCCTCGCTCGCCGTTTCTCTGAGGAGCGCATCGAGCTCCTCCACGGAGAAAAACGCGCCAAGATGCACGTCGCCGATCTGAGCGATCACTAGCCCATCCGCCTCGGGCGGGAGATTCCGTATGGGGATACGGTAGTCACGGCGCACGGTCGCCGTCCGCTCGATGAATGCGCCATAGCTGCCGAGCAGCGCTCCCACCGCCGGATAGAGTGCGGCATATTTCAGCACGCGCCGCCGCGCAGGACTGTACGGGACGCCGCGCAGCCTGCGGCCCGCCGCACGCACGAGGACGGCGAGCATCGTCAGAAGCAGCGTGATGATCTGTGCAACGTAGCCGAGGAAGATCGGCAGGGCGATCATCCCCGCCCAGCCCTCCGTCCGATCGCGAGGCAAAAGAAAGAGCATCGCGCCGACGCCGAGGACATCAAAGAGGACGACCGCCGCACGCGCCGCGCGCGAGCCGCCGTCCCTCCGTCAGGTACCGCAGAAAAATACCGACAGCCCCTGCGATCAGGGCGACGGCAGACACGAGGATCAAAACAAAGATGGGCAGAGTACCTCCCGTCAAATTCCCGTAATCATCGACACGAGCGGTATCGTCGCCACCGAGATCACCGTCGAGAGTGCGATGATCTCCGTCATGAGCGGATAGGCGACCTTGTTGTAGAGCAGAGCGACCATCGCCACCATAGCCGCCCGTCGGCGCGCGACGATAACGAGGCTGCATCCGAGGATGTAGGGATTCGTGACAAAGAACTTCATCGCAAAGAGAATGGGGATCGGCAGCACTACGGCCTTGAGGAAGGCGTAGATGAGCAGCTTGCGATCGGTCAGCATGTGACGCATGTGGATGTCCTTCAGCGAGGCACCGATCATCATCATCGCGAGCGGAGCCGTCATTTGCACCGGACCATCGTGAACGCCTGCAGGAGGAGCGGATTCGTCGGAATCTCGCCGAAGTAGATCACACAGGCGATCAGCGAGGCAATGATGCCGGGGTTCAGCAGCATGCGCACCATCTCAAGGCCACGCTGTTTGCGAATACTGATGGAGGACACACCGTAGATAAAAAGAGCAGATTGACGGGGATGAAGAACAGTGTCATATAGACGACTGCCTGATCGCCGTACACACCCCTGTACGAGCTGGCAGCCCCCATGAAGAGCGAGTTGTTGAACCAGAACGAGAGGTTCACCGCGCTCATGCGCCGTCCGCGATCAGCGCAGGAGAATCGGCAGCAGGAAAAACCGACGGCGCACATCATCACGAAGGAGGATGGCGTAGTCAATATAGGTGTCAATGACCTGCGCCAGATTCATGTGATCCTGCGCGTGCATCGCTGAGGAGATGATGAGGCAGGGCACGCGATGCTGACAATCAAGGAGGAAAACTGCTCCTGATTAGTTGGAATGATGATCTTGTAGCGGCGGGCAAGAGCCCCCGCAAAGATCATCAGAAAGAATACGATCATCTGCCCTAAAATCAACATTTCTACATTACCTTCTTTATTTTCAGTTCGTAAATCTGGATATGAGTTTTCATGCAAGCCATTAATGTTTTTCTTCCAGCGCGGCCTTAGGAACTGTCCCGCATAGGACGCTTCACCTTCACGACCTCGGGCGTTCCCTGTGCGACAATCGTGTCGTCGCCTGTGCCGCCCTCGGCCGAGGTCGATGATGCGATCCGCCGTCTTGATGACATCGAGATTGTGCTCGATGACGACCACCGTATCGCCGCCGTCCACGAGCCGCCGCGAGGATGAGGAGCAGCTTATGGATGTCCGCGCGTGCAGTCCCGTCGTCGGCCTCATCGAGGATGTAGAGCGTCTTGCCCGTGCTGCGCCGCGCCAGCTCCGTCGCGAGCTTGACGACGCGTCGCGCCTCGCCGCCCGAGAGCGTCGTCGCGGGCTGTCCGAGGCGGGATATAGCCGAGCCCCCACGTCGCGGATAATCTCGAGCTTGCGCGCGATGCGCGGCACGTTTGCGAAAGAACGCCACCGCCTCGTCTATCGTCAGCGTCAAGCACCTCGGCGATGGTCTTGCCCTTTGTAATGCACCTCGAGTGTCTCGCGGTTGTAGCGTGCGCCCTTGCAGACTCGCACGGAACGTAGACATCGGGGAGGGAACTGCATCTCGATCTTGAGGATGCCGTCGCCCCGACACGCCTCACAGCGCCCCCTTCACATTGAAGCCGAACCGCCCTCGCCTTTCAGCCAGCGCATGCGCGACTCGTCTCACCTGACTGAACAGCTCGCGGATCGCATCGAACACGCCCGTAGCAGGTCGCAGGATTCGAGCGCGGTGCGTCCGATCGGCTGCTGGTCGATGCTGATGACCTTGTCGATGTGCTCAAGACCCTTGATCTTCTTGTGTTTGCCGGGCTTTTCCCTTCGCGCTAGAGCCGCGAGGGCGACACCGCGATAGAGGATCCGTTGACGAGCGTCGATTTGCCTGAGCCGGATACACCCGTCACGAGCGTAAGCGTCCCGAGCGGGAACTTCACGTTGACATCCTTCAGATTGTTCTCCGCGCCCACGATCTCCAGAAAATAGCTGTTCCCCCGCACGCTCGGCGGGCACGGGGATGAACTGTTTGCGTGAGAGATACCGCTTCGTGATGGACGCGGAGTTCTTCATGATCTCCGCCGCTGTGCCCTCCACGACCACCTTGCCGCCATGTTCCCCGCCCCGGGTACCGATGTCGATGATGTGATCGGCGGCATACATCGTATCCTCGTCATGCTCCACGACAATGAGCGTATTGCCGAGGTCGCGCAGATGCCGCAGACGTCGCGAGCAGGCGGTTGTTGTCCCGCTGATGCGCCCGATGCTCGGCCCATCGAGGGATATAGAGCACGCCCATCAGTCCCGAGCCGATCTGCGTCGCGAGGCGGATGCGCTGAGCCTCCCCGCCCGACAGTGTCGACGCAGCGCGCGAAAGCGTCAGATAGTCGAGTCCCACATCGAGAAGAAAAATGCAGCCGCGCGTGAGATCTCCTTTTAGGATCCTCTCTGCTATTTTCGCCTCACGCGGTGAAAAATCCTGCTCTGCCGCCATTAGAAATCGCGTCCGCCTCACGAATCGTGAGTGCCGTGAGTGCGGCGATATTCTTCCCGCCGACCGTCACGGCGAGTGCCTCGGGCTTCAGCCGCGCCCCGTGGCACGCCGAGCACGGCGTATCCAGTCATATAGTCCTCGTAGCTCTCGCGCATCTCCTCCGAGTCCGTCTCGCGATAGCGGCGCGTGAGCGCGGGCAGAACGCCCTCGTACGGGACATGATACTCCTTCTCCTCACCGAACATATTCGTGTACTGAAAGGAAACGTACTCATCCGACCCATAGAGCAGATCTTCTGCGTCTTCTTGTCCATGCGGTTCCACGGCGTGTGCGCGGCATAGTCGCGCCGCCGGAGAGCCGTGATCGCCCGCATCCCGTAGGAATTTGGGTTTTTCGAGAGCGGTGCAAAGACCCCATCTCGCCACGCTGAGCGTCGGGTCTGGGACGACGAGCGCAGGGTCAAACTCCTTTAGACTGCTGAGCCCTGTACAGACGGGGCACGCGCCGAATGGGCTGTTGAACGAGAACATGCGCGGTGCGATCTCGGGCAGCGAAATGCCGCAGTCCACACAGGCGAAATTCTCACTGAACATGAGGAGCTCGCCGTCCACCACCTGTACGTAGACCACCCCTCACCTGCGTGGAGCGCTGTCTCCAGTGAGTCCGCCAGACGGCTTCCATGCCCCTCGCGGACGACGAGGCGATCCACGACGATCCTCAATCGTGTGCTTTTTCTGCTTTTCGAGCGCAATCTCCTCGCCGAGATCATGCTAGCTTCCCCGTCGATGCGCACGCGACATAGCCCTCGCGGCGAATCTGTTCGAGCACCTTCTTGTGCTCGCCCTTCTTGCCGCGCACGAGTTGCGCCATGATGAGGAGCTTTGCTCCTGAGGGCAGCTGCACGATCCGATCCACCATTTGATCGACGCTCTGTCGCGTGATCGGCTTGCCGCAGTTCGGGCAGTGCGGGCGTCCCGCGCTGCATAGAGCAGGCGCAGATAGTCGTAGATCTCCGTCACCGTCCCGACCGTCGAGCGCGGATTGTGACTCGTCGTCTTTTGGTCAATCGAGATGGCAGGCGACAGTCCCTCGATATTGTCCACATCAGGCTTGTCCATCTGCCCGCAAGGAACTGCCGTGCGTAGGGCGGACAGCGACTCCACATAGCGGCGCTGCCCTCGGCATAGATCGTATCAAATGCGAGCGAGGACTTTCCCTGAGCCGGAGAGCCCCGTCACCACAACTAATTTATCGCGTGGTATCTGCACGTTGATATTCTTTAGATTATGGGCGCGTGCCCCTCGATCTTGATATATTCGTTCATTCGCTTTCGGTGCTCTCCCCATGGTCAGAGACGAGGTAGATGGTCTCATCCCCTGCAGATATTTCGTATCTTTATGCGCGCTGGCTTTCTACCGATGTGATCGTTCCATCCCAAAAATCCGTTGTTTTCTCCCCGTTCACACGCACATAGCCCGCCTTGTCAATTTTGATCTCCTCGTCGCTATGCCACACAGCATCCCTCTCGGCATTCACCGCACTCAATGGCGACGTATTCAATCGCTTCAAGCCCCTCCTCGCTGAGCAGAATCGGTCGAAATGCTTTCTTTGCGAACTATTGACATACGCCCTGTCATTGTAGGCGGCAATCTTCTGTGCTACGCGGTCACTCGTAAAGGAATGGATGCGTACGGGTGTAAAGGAGCTCGCCCGCACCGCGCTCCACGGTAAACGCTGCCGCGTCCTCCACGACGGTATCGTCGAGGAGAGGCTTTAGATCGCGCAGCTCGATCTCCACAAGCGTCGAATCATCCTCGCGGATAAAGCGGCGAATGGCCGCCTCGTCCTCAATGTCGATGTAGTAGACAATGACCTGCTTCACCTCAGACGGCAAGTCGGGCACTGCCTGACGCAGAATACGGTTCATCAGCTCCCTCGGTGAGCAGCTTCGTCGTGGAGTCCATGAGGTTCGGCACATAGACGGGGACGATGCCATGACGGCTGTCCTCAATCACGCCCTCCCAGAACTCATCGACGGCATCCTCGTTGCGCAGCCCCGGGATGATCTCCTTGATCTTCTCCATCGTCTGAACGGGGTTAGCGATAGAGCTGTACGCCGTCCTTCACCTCACACGGAGAACTCCGCCCTGCGGCGGCGAGGCGGTCGCGTGCGGTCTGCACGGAGTTCAGTCCCACATCCGCATGGATGAAGCTGCGTCCGAGCCGTGCGGCGACCGCAGCGGTCACACCTGAGCCGCCGAAAAAGTCCGCGACGAGCATGCCCTCATCGGAGCTTGCCTTGATAATGCGCTCCAGCAGAGCCTCGGGCTTTTGGGTGGCATAGTCAATTTCTTTTCTCAGTTTTGCCATTGGATTTTACCAATGGAATGTCCATCCATGTATCATCAACATTTTTATCTTCTTGATCGTAATATATCAAATTTCCATTTTTCATCTTTTTGTTGAACAGCTTTTTCTGAACCGAATCCCAAACACGGGCAGTTTTGCTTTCTTTTTATTTTCAACTGAATACGCAATTTATTGAAGCAACTATGAGTCGCCTCTTACATAATATAATATCACATCATGGTTCGATTGGTATCCTGATGTTTTTTTCCTGCAAATTTATTATAATGCCATACAATTTTCATTGACGAAATTATCTTCCCCTGAATATCTCATCCATCAGCACCTTGACATAGTGCCCGATGTGCCAATCCAGATGCACATAGATGCTTGCGCGGTCACTCATCACGCTCTTGATGGCGACGATATTTTCATACATCCAGTTCAGATACTTTTTCCTTGTCCCAGACATCGCCGTACATCTTTTTCCTCGAACGTGCGCAGGGCATCATCTGTCAGCTCCGCCTCCGCCGCACGCAGTTCCTCCGCGCATGCTGGATTCCGCCGCAGATAGATCTGCTTTGCATAGTCCGCGCCGCTCGCAAACGGCGGATCAATATAGACCAGATCCACCTGCCGTCCCTGCTCGCGCAACAGGCACACGCCGAAATGCACTCGCCGCGAATGACGAGGTTCTCCGACGCATTCCCCTCGACACGCTCCGTCTCTGTGACCTCATAGACGGGCATCCCGCGCCGCAGATCGTCGGAGAGCACGTCCTGCCGGCGATAGCGCAGGGTGCGCCGAAAATTGTTCAGTACCGCTTGCCCCTCAATTGGCTCGGGGAAAAACGGGACATATCGTACCGCCATTGTGCTCTCCTCTGCTGTGTTACGATCCCTATATCACATGCGTGCTCCACGCAAACACCTCCGTTGCGCCAGCGTTCGTGCGCTGGCTCCACTAGGGTTTGCCTAGGAGCATCGCGTCTGTGTTCGTCACGACACGAAAAACTCCATAATGCGCGAACGTGTCTGCTGCATTCGCTCGCATCACCATCGTGTCCCTCAAGATAGAGAGATAGTCAAAGTTCGGATTCATCTCTGAACTTTGTCTCCATGAATGTCCTGCGCTTCTGAAAGCGCGGGTCGCGCGTAGATTTCACCCTTCGTCTCGATGATGAGGGGCGCGTGCGATCCTCCCCGCTGTGCGCTCGATGAGCAGGGAAGTCCGGCGTCAGCGTCCGACATAGCGCCAGTCCGCCGTTCCGCGTTGCTCCGTAGCAGCTGGATGCGAGACTCCGTGAGACTGCGGTCGCCGTTGTAGTAGACTTCGATGTTCCGCTCCGCGAGCAGCCGCTCCGGCAGAAGTGCTTGGAGAAAATGCCGTTCAAATGTGCTGTCCATGTGGTACGGCAGATAGTGAAAACTGCGCTCCTTGCCGACGGGCAGTCCCGACTGACGGCGCAGCTTCTCCGCCTCCGCCGCCATACCGACGCGCTCCATGGTCTGAATCGCAGCCTTGACATCCCTGCGGCACTTCAAATTCTCCGCGATCATCCGCGAGAATATTCGCCTCGTGCCGCTTGGTCAGGGTAGTATCGCTCCGGTTCGTGTGTCAGGATGGTGCGTGGGAAATCCGCGATCAGCAGCTCTGCCTCGGCGGGGATCTCCTCAATCGCCACCTTCGTATGCCATTCCTCGGCAAAGGCACGGCGAATGTTCGCACGCACACGGCTCTGCAGAGACAGAACGGCGATAGAAGCGAAGGCCGTCGTACTCCTCCGTAATTTTCGCAAAGATTTCGCGCAGCGGCTCCCTCATAGGCGCGCAGGTCGCGCAGTGTGAGTGTCCTGAAGCTCTCCTTGCGATCTGCTGCAGACCAGAGCGAAAAGACCGCGCTCGCATCGCAGGTCAACGGCGGCTCTCAGGGCGAGCCGCGTCTCCCTGCACCATGCCGAAAAGGTCGCGCCCGTGAACGTCTCCGTGCGTACGGTGTCGGGCGTGAGCGCACGCCGTATCTCGGCGGCGATGTCCTTTTCACACGGCTGTACTCCTGCGTGAGCTCGACGTGCATCTGCACGAAGAAGACGGGCGGCAGTCCCAGATGCTCCATGCGGCTGATGCGCCCCCGCTGTTCTATGGGGACGCCGCCGCCGTGCTCGAACTCTGCGACGGTCGTGCGATGCTCCTTGGCAAGCTGTTTTTCGAGCAGTTTTTGCATTGATCTGTTCAGATAGATGAGTGCCGTCTCGGGCGTTCCCTTGGTGATCTGACGCAGACAGCGACAGGAGGTCTGGAGCACCTTGTTCAGCGGACACGCGCCCTTCTGCGCGAGGATCACGCCCGTGAGCGAGCGACAGTCCCAGCCCTCCCTGCCAATCTCGGCGAGCATGACGATGCGCACGCGCGAGATTGGCAGGTCCAGTGTGTCAAAGGCGAGCTGCGCCCCCTCGGCGGTCTTGTACGCCTTGTTCCCCCGATGGAATTTCAGAATGCTCTCTGCGGGGGACAGCCCCGCCTCCTCGACGATGGCAGAGACATCCGCATAGGATTCCTCTAGATTTTGTATATTGCTGAAGAAGATGGCCAGCTTTGCACATGTTCCATCGGCGTATTTCGTATCACGATAGCGTGCGAGGAATTCGCGCAGTCCCGTCTGCATGATCGTACGGCTCTCCATGCCCTGCTCTGCGCAGAGCACGGTCGGCCGCTTGAGAAAGTTGCCGATGCCGTCAACGAGCCGATAGGAACATGCAATGGTCGGGATCTCTCACCTTGAACGTGAGGTTCTCTGTCAGTCTCTATTTTCTGCGGCTTTAGCGAGGTACGGCGTGCCGGAGAAGCCGATGACGCCGCGCACGGAGCTGTCCGCGCGCGTACTCCACCCCGTCACGACGGCGCGCAGCTTGATGTCGTCGTCCGCCGCATGATGTGCCCTCGTCGATGAATACGGCAAGCCCCGGCAGTCTGCCGATGCGGCTCTGCAGTTCGTTTGCAAGGCGTTCGCGCTCATCGGACGTGTCCGCAAAGAGGGCAATGCTTCCGTCTGCCACGGTCACACGATCGAGGATGACCTTCTCCGCGTTCGTGACGGCGACGAGTCCGATGAGATCCGGCTCTGCCTGATGCAGTGCGATTTTCTGCACGTTTGGGTTCTTCGCCCGCGTCGAGTTCTTTTGACTTTTGCCCGCGTCCAGCATCTCGAATTTGAGCAGTCGACGCACCTGTGATGCGGCCCGGCTCGGCGAGCGACCCATGTCGGTCGAATCGCTGGATCGTGCGCAGACTCGGCACGACGGAGGATTTCAGCCCCGAGGGGACGAGGATGACGAAGTTGTGGGCAAAGGCAGGGTTCTTCGGCTCAGTCATGGCGAAGTAGAGGTCGAGGCAGATGAATGCCGCCATGAGGAAGGTCTTGCCCGCGCCCATCGGCAGTCCGAACAGATACTCCGCGTAGCTGCGTCCGCCGAAGATCGTGTGCAGGACGGCGGGCGCGTCGATCCGCTCCGGCTGTGCGGTCAGTGCGGCGACAATGCTGCGCGCACGCATTTTGCCGTCCTCCATCGCCGCGAACTCATAGAGTGCGGCGGCGGCGGGATCTCTCGCAGATAGGTGCGCACGGGACGGGCAGCGGCAGGCAGTCCAAGTCAAGAGTTAAAAAGCCCTCACAAAAGAGGTCGCAGAGAGGCGATTGCCACCCGCGACCTTCAAGAAGAGATATGTCTTGATCGCCGCAATCTGCGCGTCGCGCAGCTCGCCACGCTGCTCCATGTAGGCACCGTGCCGCGCATGGGGCGAGTCCTCCGTCGCATAGAAGGCATCGCATCTGCGCTGTATCAAATCGTAGAACAATCGCCTCCCCTTTCCTGACGTCGACGATTCACACCTGTTGTGCGTCTCTCATTTTCTTCTTCGGCAGTTCGCCCTCGAGCTCGACGATCGCGCCACGCAGCCCGCCGCACGTTCGACTGAGGGCGCGAGACTGCCTGCATCTCGCGCAGGAGGCTCTTGACGAGGTTCTCGCGCTCCTTCTGCCGAGTTTTTCTTCGCCTTGCCGTCCTTCTTCCCGTACGGGCTCTATCCTCAGCCGCGACAAGCGTCATCTCGATGAGCGGGATCGATGGGCTTGACGATGGTCTTCGGTACGATGCCGTGCCCTCGTTGTACTCCCTGCTGATCGTGCGGCGGCGCTCCGTCTCGTCGATGGCGCGCCGCATCGAGCCCGTGATGACATCGTCGTACATGATGACGTGCCCGCTGGCGTTGCGGGCGGTACGTCCGATGGTCTGGATGAGTGCAGTGTCGGAGCGCAGGAATCCTCCTTGTCCGCGTCGAGAATGGCGATAAGTGACACCTCGGGCATATCGAGCCCCTCGCGCAGGAGATTGATGCCGACGAGCACGTCGAACTCACCCGCGCGCAGATCGTGAATGATCTCCGCGCGCTCGATGGTCGCGATATCCGAGTGGAGGTAGCGCACCTTGACGCCCGCCTCCCGCAGGTACTCGGTGAGGTTCTCTGCCATGCGCTTGGTGAGCGTCGTGACGAGAACACGCTCATTGCGCTCGATGCGCAGGCGGATCTCACCCATGAGATCGTCGATCTGTCCCGCGAGCGGGCGCACCGACCTCGGGATCGAGGAGCCCCGTCGGGCGGATGATCTGCTGAGCGACCTGCTGTGCCTGCTGCATCTCGTATTTTCCGGGCGTCGCGGAGACGTAGACGATCTGATTGATGCGCGCCGCGAACTCCTCGAACGTCAGCGGACGGTTATCGAACGCGGACGGCAGGCGAAAGCCGTTGTCCACGAGCGAGACCTTGCGGCTGTGGTCACCGCCGTACATGGCGTGAATCTGCGGCAGGGTCACATGCGACTCGTCGATCAGCGATGAGGGAAGTCCTCGGGAAAGTAGTCGAGGAGGGTGTACGGAGTCGCGCCCGGCGCGCGGTGCGTGAGGTGACGCGAGTAATTCTCGATGCCGGAGCAGTAGCCCATCTCCTGCATCATTTCGAGGTCATAGTTCGTGCGCTGCTCCAGCCGCTCGCGCCTCAAGGAGTTTGCCCTCACCCTTCAATACGGCGAGACGCTCCTCAAGCTCCGTGCGAATGTCCGCCATGGCGATCTTCATATCTTCACCGTCTGCGACGCAGTGGGACGCCGGGAACACTATGGAGGAAGACGCTCGCCGTAGACCTCGCCCGTCGTCACGTCGAACTCGATGATGCGCTCCACCTCGTCACCGAACATCTCGATACGCACGCCGCGGTTGTTGTACCGCAGGAAAGATCTCGACCACGTCGCCGCGCACACGGAAGCGTCCGCGCTCAAACGCGATATCGTTGCGCCTGTAGCGGATGGAGATGAGCTTCTGCAGGATCTCCTCGCGCGTGATCGTCCGCCCCTTGTGCACGGAGAGAGACCATCTCACGATAGCCTCTCGGCGAGCCGAGGCCGTAGATGCACGAGACGCTCGCCACGATGATGACGTCGCGCCGCTCAAAGAGCGAACAGGTCGCGGAGTGGCGCAGCTCATCAATCTCTATCGTTGATCGACGCATCCTTCCAATGTAGGTATCCGTCTGGGCGATGTACGCCCGGGCTGATAGAAGTCGTAGTAGCTGACAAAGTAGCCGACGTAGTTGTCGGGGAAAACGACTTGAACTCGCTTGCGAGCTGTGCGGCGAGGGTCTTGTTGTGCGCGATGACGAGGGTCGGACGCTGAACGCGCTCGATGACCTTTGCCATCGTGTAGGTCTTGCCCGTGCCCGTGGCGCTGAGCAGCACCTGCGCCGTCATACTCGTTCTGATGCCGCCGGCAAGATCGGTCAATCGCCTGCGGCTGATCGCCCATCGGTTCGAAAACGGTGCGACGACCTTTGAATGGGATCTCCCCTCGAACTGCGTTGTATTGAGTTTTGGCACCATCGCCATGCGTTCCCTCCTTCACGAAAAAGCTATTCCTTCATTATATCGCATCCGCTGGCGATGCAATAAAAGCGCAGAGATTCCTCATCGCATCAGCGATTTCATGAAAAAGCACCCATACGGGTGCTTTGAGCATCATCTTTTACAGCTTGCTGGACATCACTTGCCGTCATGATCTCGACGACGGTGAGATCCTTGACGGTGTTGAGGTCGATGAAGCCGCCGTCCGCGAGCTGAACAACAGGCATCGCCGTGACACGTGACCTCGTCGACGTAGACGATGCGCCCCGCTGTGCCGTCCGAGAGGCGGAGCCAGCAGCCGTTGAGCGCGGCGTTCATCTTACGCATGAAGAGAACGGCGTACTCCGGAGTCAAGTTTTCCGTCCAGCACGTCGGCATAGAGTACCTTGAACACCTCGAACGGGGAACGCTTCGCCGCGTAGTCTGCGGGCTGGAGGCCATCGCATCGTAGCAGTCGAGGGATGGCGAGCACCTTGCCGAAGGTCGTGATCGCATCCCCTTTCAGCCCCGAGGGATAGCCCGATCCATCGTCGCGCCCATGGTGCTGGATGATTCCGTTCATGAGGTCGGTGCGCCCCCTCGAGCTCGCTGTTCTCCTACGATCTTGAAGCTCTCTGACAACGTGATTTCTTCAGGATGTCGAATTCCTCCTCGGTCAGGAGTCCCTTCTTCTCGAGGAGTTCCTTCGAGCCACCTGCTTTCCGATATCGAGGAAGAGCCCGGCGAGCACCATGTTCTGGCGGTCAATGCCCACGAGCCCCATCCACTTCGCCATGAGGCCACCGAGGATGGCAAGATGGACGCAGTGATGCAGGTTGTAGTTACCATCCTGATTCATGCTGCGCATCATGGAGACGGCCGTTGCTCCCTCCTTGTAGAGGTCGCGCAGGCGGCCGCTCGACATCACGTCCTGCAGGATGCTCATGTTGAGCTTACCGGTCTCCGCCGCCTCGGCAAAGAGTTTCTCCATCTCGCCGTAGACGTAGCGATAGCCCTCTTCGTATTTGTTGTCCAGTTTGATCTCGCGTTCAGCGTACTCATCGCCGATGACGGCCGCCTTTTTCTGCCTGACCGCCTTTTTCCTTATGGACGGCAGCGATGATGCTGTCCTCGTCGACGTAGACAGAGGCGATGCCCTTTTTCTTGAGCAGCTTGATCGTCTCTTTGTCCAGTACCGTGCCGCCCTCGACGAGCACATCCTCACTGTTCCATCGTAGATCGCGTACGTCCGATCAGCATTTCCGGCAGAAGGCTTCGTACTGCAAACGCTTTCTGCATGATGTTCTTCCCTATCTCCCTGATATTACCTTCCTGATGCTACACCTTACTCACAACAATATTGACCAGCTTGCCGGGGACACAGACGACCTTGACGATGGTCTCTGCCCGCCGTGAGTTCCTTCGCGCGCGGCAACTCGGCTGCGAGCTGCTCCAGTGCCGCACGGTCAGGCCCCGTGGCGACCTTTGACGCGGTCGCGCACCTTGCCGTTGATCTGGCAGGACGATCTCACCTCATCCCGCACGAGTGCCGCCGCATCGTACTGCAGGCCACGTCTCCTCGTGAACGTTCCCGCCGAGCCCGCCCACAGCTCACGCCGTCGATGCGGTGCAAACGGAGCGAGCATCCGCACGAGCGCACTCCGCGTCTCGTGCGCGAGCGCCGGCGTGAGCTTTTCGTCCTGAAATGCGTAGAGCGCATTGACCATCTCCATGATGGAGGAGATCGCCGTGTTGAACATGAGCGGTCAGCGCACATCCTCTGTGACCTTCCTTGATGGTCGACGGGAGCACGCGCGCAGCCCGTCTCTCTCTGTGCTGAGCGTTGCCGCATCAGGAGGCAGGCGCGCCCTCGATCGTCTCTGCGAACTCGTCCGAGGACGCGCCACACGCGCCCGAGGAAGCGGTACGCCCTCGACGCCCTGATCGCTCCAGTCAAGATCACGATCCACGGGCGCGGCAAAGAGGAGTGAAGAGACGTGCCGTATCCCGCACCGTAGCGGTCAATGATCTCCTCGGGCGAGACGACGTTGCCGAGCGACTTTGACTCTGCGCCATCCTTGATGACCACTGCCCTGCGTGCGGAGAAGTTCCGTGAACGGCTCGTCGAAGTCGAGCATCCCTGCCAGCACAGATCTTCGTAGAAAAGCGCGCATAGACGAGGCTGGAGGATCGTCGCCCAATACCGCCAATGTGACGACCGACGTGGTGCCCAGTAGTTCACCTTGTCGCGGTCAAAGGACGCCTGCAGTTCTTCGGATCCGTATAGCGGTAGTAGTACCACGAGGAGCAGATAAAGTGTCCATCGTATCCGTCTCACGCGTCGCATCACCGCCGCATGTGGACGCTTCGCTGGAGGAGTGTTCGCTCGACGAGAGAGGGTGAGACGCGCCCTGCGCGAACGCGAGACGTCCTCAGGGAGACGCACGGGCAGCTCTGCCGCGGGAACGAGTACCTACCCGCATTTCGGCAGTCGATGATGGGGATCGGCGCACCCCAGTGCGCTGGCGAGATGAGCCAGTCGCGTAGGCGATAGTTGACGCGGCGCTGGCGTAGCCCTGCGCCTCCGCCTCGTCCATGATCGCCTTGACATGCATGCGCGCATCTCCATCCCTGAACTTGCCGGGAGTTGATGAGGAATGCCTTTTCGCAGTGGCGCCGCCGTCATGTCCTCGAGACGTGGCCCCGTCCTTCGAGGCGATCGCAGGATCTTGCGGATGCCGTATTTCTCCGCGAACATCCAGTCACGCTGATCCCCGGACGGACTGCCATAACCGCGCCCTGTGCCGTACTCAAAGAGGACGATAGTTCAGACCCAGATCTCAACCTGCTCGTTGAACGGATTCAAAGAAAGCAGAGCCCTGCTGATGCCCTCCGACTCACCTCGAGGCGCTCAATGTCGGACTGCGTTTTTGACGCGCGCACAGAACGCACGGATCTCCTCGCCTTGTCGCCGACGGCGCAGATCTCCTCGACGAGAGGATGCTCGGGCTGAGTGCGACAAAAGGTCAGCGCTGAACACGCTGTCCGGACGCGTCGTAGATGGGAATCTCTCGCATCGAGCGCGGGCGCAGGCAGGCGGAACTCAGTCCCTCACCGCGTCCGATCCAGTTGGCCCGCATCGTCTTGACGCGCTCAGCTGGGCAGCCCGGGAGTTTATCGAGATCGAGCGAGCAGCTCATCGGCGTAGTCCGTGATCTCGAAGAACCACTTCGCGTGCGAGATCCTTCTTGTGCTACCCCGGACTTCGTACAGCACTTTTGCCGTCCTCGACCTGCTCGTTCGCGAGCACCGTGCCGGTATCGCACCAGTTCGCATGATGCCCTTTTCTTGTAGGCGCGGCCTTTCTTGTGAAAGCTCGACAGCCACCGTGTCAGCGGTAGTAGTCTCACGGCAGGTGATGACCTCGGGCATCCCAGTCGTCAGGCCAGCTCTCAGCGCACGCTCGTTTGCTTCCATGTTCGACGGATGTTTCGCCTACGTCCACTCCGCCGGATGCACCTTTTGTTCTGATCGCTGCATTCTGCGGGCATGCTGAAGCGAGCCAGAAACCCCATCGGATGCAGGATGCTGTGCCTCCATCGTGCGGAAGCGCGCAATCACATCGCCGATCGAGTAGTTGCGGACATGCCCCATGTGAAGGTTTTTCCCGACGGATCGAACATCTCTGCGCCAGTACTCGGTTTCTGTCGCATCCATCTCCGTGTGGTAGCTGTGCTCCGTCTCCAGATCTTCTGCCACTTTGCTTCAATCTCCTGCGGACAATATCTCCACTCTACTCGAGCTCTCCCAAATATCAAATGTCATTACTTATCGAATGGAGCGGAGCACCGCATCCAATTCCTCAACGCGTTTCGGACAGTGCCCAGCGCCAAAGCGCTCCTGCACTCTCCGGCGGGCCGCCTCGAATGACGAATCGCATCGGACACAGGCTCGCGTGACTGCCCCTCCACATCCGGTCGCACAAGGCCTGCCGTGCGCCCTGCTCGAAGTCTGACCGTCTCGACTGAACTCCTGATTCTGCGTTAGCATCTGACTCGATCTCATTCACATTATGCGGAGCTCAGCTGCCACGCTTTCATCGGACGCCTCCAGCCAGCTCGCGGGTATTCTCGGAGAGCTTGCGCATTTCTCTGCGACGAGCGGCGACCGCGTCCCATCTCGCCCGCACGTAAACGCTGCCACTCGATGGCGGCGCTGAGCGCGAGACAGGTTGATCTGCGCGGAGATCTCCGTAATCCATGGTGCACGCCGACCTGCCTCGATCTTCGTGTTGCTCCCGGCAGATGCTCCAGCCTCGGTGTGACTCGAGCGCTTTGCAGCCATTCAGGAGTTCCTGCGATACATTATTACGCCCGCCGATGCCGTCGCTCATCTGGGTTGACGGGCGGAGACGTTCCTCGACAGCTCCGCCATGCGCGCGCTCATGACATCCGAGAGCACTGCCATCTGCTTTTGCGGTGGCTTCAGTCGAACTCCTGAATGATTTCTCCGCGCAGTAGTACAAAGCATGATCGCACTGGCGATTGATCTCATGCTCGAGATACGACTCCTGGCAGCAGCAGCATACTGACGATGAGAGCATGATCCACATAGCCGTCACTGGAAACGCGCGTGCCACGAGACCGGTGAGAGAGAAAATCTGCTGTCCGGCGCTCTCGTTGGTGTGCGGCCCTGCCGCACTCTGCCGAACGCCGAGGAAAGCCTGCCGGTGCGACTACCGTCGGCGATCTCGCTCCCGCGAGTTCCGCTGCAAAAGCTCAGACGCCGCAGGACGCGGTCGTTCAGCACGGCGCCGATCGGCGCCGACTTTCGCCACCTTTGCGCGTGCGGCGTACTCATCCTTCGGCGCGTCTTGATGCAGTTCTCCCGCCGCGCCGAGAAAGGATCTCTTCTCCCGCACGTAATGTCACAGTGAGAGGTGAACCGCTTCTTCCGCCGCACGTCAAACCTCGTTTGCCGCACAGAGCTGGAACACTGCTTTGCCGACGTGCGAGGCATAAGGTATAGCCAGCAAGCGCATCGCCAGAGTGCATTCATCGCCGGAAGTTACGGAAATGCTTCCATCGGCACATCAGCAAAGGCACAGGGATGTCTCCTCTGCATCGGCAAGCGTCTCACTACCGCGCGGTCAGGTCGCATCCGGAGCTTCGATGATCGTCCGCTCGCTCGTCGGCTCTGCCGCCTGCGCGTCACGAAAATGCAGCGATAGTCAGTCCATGCGAAACTTGACGACGCGCACCACGGCGGCCGGTTCCCGAGAACCTGCTTCTGCCGTTATACTCATCGCGTGTGCGTCTAACCTGCCCGCTCGCGCTGCCGCCGATGTAAGCCAGGGCAGAGACTCACCGTGCATGAGAGCGCTTCCAGCACTGAAAATCGACCCACGCGCCGTCACCGTCTGTCTATAGAGCATGAGTGCAAGCATTGTCAGCGCATCGAGACGGAGACGCGCTGTGCGTCAAACGCCCTCGCGGATTTTCTGTACGCGCTCGTCCGCAGCCCCACCGGTACCGCGCCAGCGTCTCCTCGCCAGCAGGAATCTCGTCATCATGTGGTCGCGCGATCGCGCGCTTGCTGGTGGAGCCGCCTTGGCAGCTTTGCGCGCCCGGTCATCGCGTCCGCTATAGTGGTGGAGCGCGTCCTCGGCGTAGCGTGCAGCCGCGTCCCCGCACGAGGAGATGAGCAGAACCTGGGGCATCGGGATAAGCGCTGCCGTCCGTACTTTTCGCGCGCGCAACTCCGCCAGGAGATCGGACGAGACGAAGTCAGACGACCGCACAGCCACCCGTACGGACATCATCCAGCAGAGGTCGCGCAGATGACTCTGCCGTCAGCCTCGCTGCGAGAGACAGGCCGGACTTCCTTATCGCCTGCACCGACGCTGCGCAGGTCACGCGAACGCGCTACGCGGCTTTCAGCGGCGAGTCGCCCCTGCGGGTGCCCCTGCGCCACGTTTTGCCCGCAGCAATGCGGTCGGCGAGCTGAAACCTCCGCCTCCTCTTCACTACATCAAAGAGCCCAAACATAAACATCTCTCCCTCACGAAAACTCCCCATTTTCACCTATATCATCTGGCCTGCGCCTGCGAAAGCGAGTAAAGAAGCATGGGGACGATGGAGCATGGGACGCCCAGATAGAGCGCGCAGAGCGCAAGCCTGCGGGTAAATGCCTATACCGCCAGGAGGGCAGAGCACCTTGCGCCCAGATCCCGAAACAGCGCAGACATACGGGAAGAGCGGCATCCGAGCAGCGCAGGAGCGACACTGTCCGTCGGGCCGCCTCGACGCCTCCGCCGCCGCCGGATCACCTCGCTCCAGCGAGATCGAGGATCCACGGACCGCGCCTGGAGAACCGAGGAGTTAGCGGAGCAGATAGGCGAGACGCTCGACACCACGTAGGATGCAAGCGCCAGAGCGCGATCACGCCCCAGCACGCACCGAGGCATACGATGGCACGAGGAAACCCACGGCTGAGTGCCCACCGAGCGCACCGCGGCGCCATTTCCCATCACGCGAGTGCGCTGCACGTGCGTGCCACGCCGATGAGCAGGACTGCAGGAAAAGCGCCGCCGCCAGCAGCGACAGGCGAGAAACCGCCTTGCCCCCAGACGTGCAATCCATCCGCGCGGCTCGGTGCGCGCCGCGAGACGTCTCTGGAGAGAGACGCACGTGATCCCACGGGAGACTCGAACTGCGAGACAGCGTAATCGGGATGATGTAGAGCAGCGACTAGATGCGCCATGTCACATTGCTGCCGCCGTACGGGCAGACGTCGCGCGGGATCCGCCGTCTCGCCGCAAGTCGATGGATCTCCGTCCGCGCCGAAAATTGACGAGGATAATGACCGTCGTCAGCGCAATGCTCGCGCCAGCGCGCGCGACGTCACCAACCGCCACGCGGCAGAGACACGCACAGCTGATACATAGCCTCGCTCGCCGATGAGGCTGAGGCAGACTCGAGAACGCGAGCGACACTGAACGCCGGCTTGTCTGTCGTCTTGACGAGGGCGAGCCAGAACTCGCTCGCCGAATTATCAAGCAAAAGCAGTTGAGGGCGACGGCGAACAACTGCCCGCAAATCGTCCGACCTCCGGCAGAGAATATAGCCATAGTGATGCCCGCGACGTCATCTCCAGAAGTCGTAGGGGTACCCACGTTGCCCAGTAGGATAGCCCGCACACCCGTCAGGAATGTTCTCCGCGCGTAGGCGACGAATGAGCCAGAGAGCGGGCTGTCTGCACTGCCAGCTCTACTGCAAGCCATAGAGCATCACAGCGAGCAGTCGATGGTGCCGCCTACAGATAGGGAAATGCCACCGCCGCAGTCGCGCAGCTCATGCGAGGACGCAGCCTGTCCCATCTCCGCTCCCCGATCACACCGCGAGAGAGATGAGCTACGATGTCCTGTGCTTTCCAGCCTCCGTTTCATCGTCGACTCGCCCAACGACTCCGTACATATAGCTTTGCTCCTCGAACTATATAGTGCACAGTAAAAATAGCGCTCTCATCATACTACAAGGCGCGTCAATTATATATCATTTATTTGACAAATACAATGTCTTTTATTATAGATCTATTACATGAAACGCGGAGGCACTCACTACGAGAATTCCCAGCCATTGCCCAAATTGCCTCGCGCTCCGTCGTCGGGCATCACGCGACGTGATCCATCGCCGCCTCGGCGAGCGTTCAGCCGCGCAGAACCTTAGTCCGTCAGCGTGCGTCGCCAGCCTCGATTGACAGTGCGGTCGCCTGACCACACCAACGCTGACGATATGATAGCAAGGCACCCGCGGAAACACCACTCCGCGCCCAGAAGTACTCAGAGCGGGCATTCATCGCGCAGGCTCCGGCTATCGCGCGCGTCTCGATGACGCAAACTTCCTGGTCCGCGTGACTTGTTCCACGCGAGCTGGCGCCTGGCGACGTGCCGCCGCCAACCAGCCGCCCGCGCGCCAGCAGACTATCACGGCATCGTCTACTGGCGTAAGACGATTGGACAAGCGCCTGCCGCCTCCTTCGTCGTCACGTCACGCCGTCTGATCTCGACTTGAGCGGTGAGGCGGCAACCGGCACAACGAGTACGGGCCTGCAATACGCCGATCCAGCCCGAAAAGTCTGTGCGTCAGCTCTCCGACCGAGCTGCTCGGCGACGCGCAAACTGGTCTTGCGCATTTTCCGGCCGGGCGAGGCGATGACCGCAGCTGCGGGTCGAACTACCGTACTGCCTCGCGCATGGCGTCGGTCGAGTACTTCCAACCGCGGGTGAACAAATGAGTACGGATCGTGATCATGACCATCACGGGGAGATACCGGAGGCGGTGACTCCTGTTTCGCTGGTCGCGTATGAACCAGCGTTCTCTGGGCCTCATCCTACGCGGAGGACGAGGACGGGGTGCGCACGGCTGAAGCCCGCCGCACGCAGCGGAACACTACGGTGCGCGCGCCTACGCGCCCCTACGCCATGCATCGAAACGCGGATGGCTCTGACGGCGCTGCAGCTGACGACGGCGAGCCGGGTGGAACGGCGGGCAGCCCGATCCTTCGGCGATCATGGACGCGGGTACGGAGGCGGTCGCTGTCGCTGCCGTCCGCTACTTCGGCGATCGGGTTTCGGTGCTGGCGGACTCATCCGCGCATATCGCCCATGCGTGGCGGGGCCAGCCTGACGCTGCCCCTGCCACAGCATGACGCCTCCTGGGTGCCGAGCTGTCCGTCATGATCGACTACGCGGATCTTGCCAGGCCACGAGTACGCCTGGGCATCCGCGCAGAAGAAATCCACCGCAGGGGAAACAACATACCGCAGAGCGCAACACAAAGTATCCTCCGTGTATCCCGCCTGACGACACCGCAGCATGCACGGCGGCACTGACTGATCCACGAGTGGGCGTGCGCGTCTGGCCACTATGGGCGTGACTTATGCATTGGGAATTCCATGAATAGACAGAGGGCGGCTGCCACAAGGAAAACTTCAAAGAGCCCCTTCTCTGTGCCCATGATCCACCATTATTACAGATCCCACCCTGCACCTCCGCAGGGATGGCCTTTTCAACAGTCGATATCCTTACCGAGGATTGATGCCCAGTGCATATCGATCACACCAGACTCTCCCAGCTCCGGCGAGCATCCGATTGAGACTCTCCCGCGCTGATGCGGGAGTAGTCTCGCGAGCCCCGTCTGTGAGCTGCACGGAGATCAGCGTCGTCCCATCCTCCATGTCCCATCCTGCAGTTGTCTGCAAGATTGGAGGTTGTCGACAGAGTGCCCCTCTTTCCAGGTAGAGCACGAGGTCGCGGACTTGAGGGACAGCTGCTTCTGCGCGCATGCGCATCCTGACCAGTTTGAAGTAGCGCGACAGTTGAGGATGCTTTCGAGATACGTACTTCAGTACGGGAAACCGATGGCGCAGACTCATGGCACTGGCAGCACCGCACTGAAGAGATAGGTCGGCTTCCTCCGTAGATCACAGCCCTCGACGACTTCCTTCGTCGCAAGACGCAAAGGCCAGAACACGCCCTCCTGATGCATCGTGAATTTGACTACAAAGATATGCCCTGGAGCGTGCACAATATAGAAATAGCGCTGGCGCGGCCTCACGATAGAGATACATGCGCCGCATCGTGCAGGAAATCAATTGGCTCGGAATCGACACTGTTCCTTTGATGAGCGCTTCCTGATCTATCTGGCCCCTCCACGATACCGTATCGTATATATTTATAGTAATGAAAAACAAAAACTTCATGTGATATCTGCCAAGACATACAGAGCAAATTTTTTCTACTATAATTCTACGGGACAACGTTATACATGGAAGCGGAGAGATGGCTTCGCGAAAATAATAAAGGATATCTCGCCACGCTCGGCGAGAATTCATCCGGCGCGACATCTCGCATACCGAGCCGGAAATGAAGTGTTCAAAACGACATGAGAGCGCATCGCCAAGCAGAACTCTACACCTCTACGTCTGTTCTGACACTCGCCTTCGTCGCATGGACGATGTGGGCGACCGCGCCGCTGAACTCCGTCGGATTCCATCTGACAACGATCTTCTACGCTCGCCAGTGCTACGAAGCCCGTCGGCAACGGGACGCCCGACCCATACCCTACCCCTGCCAGGTCTCGGCGGAGTGCAATTGACGCTGATCCTGACGGCCTCTGCCTTATCCTCTGCCCATTGGCCTGATATGGCGTCACGACACCTCAGACGACCTAATGACACCTCTGTCCTGGTCTGTCGCAGCATCCCTTGGCATCGAGGTAAGGAACTTCCGTCCTCCCGGCGGCAACATCATTTCTCTTCCCAAAAAATCCGAGAAGGGCCTGCCCAGACCAACGCGGGTATCGGCAACCTGGTGTCTCCGCCATCTACCTCACTGCACTGATGGCTCCTCGGCCTGAGCTCTCAGTGGCCTCTGCACTGCCTGTGAACGGCATGAGGCCAAGGAGGTTCACTCCCAGGAGTTGTCTGCTACTCCTGGGTAATCCTGACCAAGTGCCAAGCCTCCCATCCCATCTGGTCTCTGCATGGACAATCTGCCCATCCTGCGCCAGGAGCCCACGCATGATGTCCATTCTCAGCAACAAGCACACACGTATTGCTCTGTGTCATCTACACCAGCGGATCTGGTCTGGTTCATCGAAGCACCCGCCGCACCCCAGCGCTGCCTGTCAACCGGGCGAGTTCCCCGAGGTCCTCCTACGCCGCATCCCTAAAGGCCGTCTATCGGTGCTGGCGACGCCCCATCGGCGGCTGGGTCGTGACAAGGTCAACAGTACTGAAGGCTCGCTAATTTACCGCTCATCTTGATGCTCGTCGATTCGCATTGCGACCGCTCGCGGGCATCCAGTCGGCATAACTCGCCTCTTCGGGTCGTTCGTGCCTGACAGGCTTCATCACACGCCGATGCCTCCGCATGATCCCATCTGTCTCTACAATCCTGTGCACCCTCGCCTGCTCACTGGCTTCACAGCAGCGATTGCGCATTATTGCGCATTCTTCATCCCAAAACTGTTCTATTGGCGTGAAGGAATTCCAGGGCCGTGCCGCTACCCTGGGCGTCTAACATCCCATTGCTTTCACTGTGCCAATCTATCGCCATCACGTGTTCTTCCACGCGCAAAGGCGCAGGTACCGGCGCGAGGCTACGAGAGGCCCGACAGATTCAGCACTTTGCATAACGCAGAACTGCCGTACCAGCGACCAGCATAGTTTCATCCGCCCCATCTGCGCACAGCCCCATGGCGCATAGCCGGGAGGAGCAGATACAGAGAGGAGCAGGTACGGAAATGCAAAAGCAATCCGAAACATGGCGGGACGACGACATAAGACACTAACTACAAGATGAAGCTCCTGCTGACATCGGGCAGACCCTGATGGAGAGCGGGCGGACTGCGTACGCACTCATTCAAGTGACAGGAACGGGATATGGCGGTGTATCCAGCATCCTCGCTGAGAACATCCAGTCCCACGTCACCGGCACCACGCTCAGGCCCGTCCGCGACGGCGAAAGCGCTCCACCCAATTCCAAATGCATGAAACATGCGTCAACCTCGCCAGTCTCGCCGCCATCAGCAGCTCACATGAGTGCATCCTGCGCGGCACACGCCCATCCTGCTATTGATATGCCATCACGCGCATCCGCGCACGTGCGCTCTGCCATCCCACTGGGCATCGCTCGGCGCCGCCGTCGGCTCGGGCGGTTTCCGTAGTAAACTCTTTGGCGATAGTACGCTGGAGGAGTCTCATCGCTACCATCGCGCACCTGGCTGATTTACTGCACACCGTCTCAGCAACAAATACTGATTTAATCTACGCCTGCGCCATGATTACGGCTTCGGTCGCGTCCATCTTTGGCTGGCGATCCGCCGCACTGGCCTGGATAATGTGGCAAGCACGCCCGCGTGTACCATCTTCCCCATGCCCGGCTTCCTCCACAACGCGCAAGCGACGTACTGAAACCGCTTTACGACATCAGGCATGACGCGCGCCATGGATGCCACCTATGCCCACTATCGGCGGCCTGACTCGGCATCGCCTTTGCCATCCTCGTCGCGGGCGTGGAACATCTCCGATGTCCAAGCATCCAGCCTCCATGGACACCTGGCAATTTCAATCAGGCGATCGGCAGCCCAGCTGCCCGGCGGCCCGCCGCGTTCAACATACTAGTGAAACTCCTCGCCATCGTCGCTACCGAGGGTATCGCCACCATGCCCATCCGCAAACGTCTCATCCGAGTTTGACAGCTGCAGGCGCCTTTGTCTCCTTCGTGGCGGCAGCGTTTGTCGGCATCGCGGCACCAAGGTCATCCACATCAGTCCACACGCCGAACACCCTGCCCACATCCCGCCCGTCATCCCCCATCCCTGCGTCCTCTACCGCCTTCGCCGTCCCACATCCAGACCATCAGTCGAAGACCGCTCGAGGCACTCCGCCCCGCGCCAACGGCATCATCGGTCCTCGCCGTCGTGTCGTCGGCGTCCCATCCCGAATATCTTACCCAGCGGCGCATCGAACAGCAGCAACAGCGCGAGATCGACGCTACCCATCAAGGCACGCATCCGAGCACTGATAGATCCATCACAAAGCAAAAAGCGCACGATTCCACTGAAATCATGCCCGATGTATTTCGCAGCGCATGCGCCGAGCAGACTGCCGACGATATCCTGAGATACGTCCCAACTCACATATCCCAGTGTACCGACGAGCATTGCGTAGCCGACCAGCTTATTCCACCCTGCGAGATTGCCATCCCTGCCGCTGTCGCTTACCCGCTGATATTCGGCATTGACGTGCAATGAATATCCTCCAGATTAAAATGGAGCAGCTCTCACCGACCAGACAGAAACAGCATATTCACAACGACGACGATCAGACAGGAACACAAAAGAGAAGTGGCACTCGTCAAAATCTCGTAATGGATGCGGGAACGCTGATCACGAAGCAAAACATGTAGATAAAGAACGTGCCGACTTTCCCTGCGCCCGTTTAGTGAGGACGCCTGTTTTTCAAAGAACGTGGCAAAGATCACAGAGATCAGCGCAAATCCAGACATACTGACTGCCGAGAAATGTGTTGACATCTCGTAAACCAGCTGACATCGAGGGAATCACCGCGCCGAACGTCACCCCAAATGAATTTCGACACGGTAACAACAACGGCGGCATAGGTCATGCACATCGCAATATCACGCAGAGAGATATCCTTACGACCCCAATACTTTGCCGCGAGCGTCTTCCGTCGTCGGATGCGCCATGCTGCTCTCACTCATCAATCAGCGGATGCGTGTAGATGCGGCGAAAAACGCCTACCTGCAATACCGAGAAGAACTCAGGAAACAAATTGCCATGTCGAGATTGTCCGCGACCGTTGCTAAGCCGAGACAAGCGATCCACTGACCTTGAAACGCATCGGCAAGCGCGTAAAAATCACGCCGCCGCCGATATACGACCCCGTCATCATCGCCGCCACCGGCAGCCTCGTCGATAGCAGAGCCGAGAAGTACGCAGCCGATCAGCGCCCCGCAGACATTCCCTGCCGCACCGATGAGAAAAGATAACGAGCAGACGCCCGTCTCCCGCCAGATCTTCTGCATGTTGCCCTGTAAAAGGCGCAAAGGGCAACCGCAATCGGAACAGCACAGCCCCAGACGACATCATCGTAGAACCTCGCATGAGTGGGTAGGACCCCGCATTGACTAAAACAAGGCAAATGACGAGCGCAATCACCGCGCCCGTGATGCGGGAAGCCCACACTACGTCTGCTCAAGATAAATCGACGCCGCCACAGCCAGCAGCATAACGCCCATGAGCACCCATGTATTCTCCGGGCTGACCAGTGTATTCATAGATATCCTTTCATGGATCGACAAACATCGACCAAACAATATCACAAATTCCTCAGTTATTTCAATCATAAACGCGCGGAACACGCGTGAAATGAGGCAGAGAACTTCATAGTTGATCGTATGCGCCCATGCAGCCGACTCTATCTACAGACAGTGTCCTCTGAGCCAAAACAGCGTGGCACATCCCCCACCGAGCCGGGAATATCCAGACATCAATCATGAACTGATCCATGGCTATCCGCCCCGCGATAGTACGCTTTCCGCAGAGACTCGACCGCCCCACTTCCGTAGGCACGGATGTAACTCGTCCGCATAGCCAACCGTCAGGGGTTGCGATACGTGTCTCACGCTCAGCTATGAACGTCCGCCCATAACCGACAGACTCCCTGGAGGAATCGTTTTCAATGAAGACAACGTGCACAGAACTTCATGCAGGGATGCAGATCCATACTGTCACGACCTCAGCGGAGTGCCAAAGTCCATACTGATAATCCCGCGCGCACCATATCGAAATCCGGGCATCAGGGTATTCTAGAACTGCGCCGAGGCCGCAATGTGCTTTAGAGGAACATGAATCCCCATCGCCCTGATCGCGTCGCACACGCCTCTTGGAAAAGTCTGCGATCTGATGCGCCGTAGGATTGATCCGCTGTATCTGCCAGCCAAAATGCGACGACAGTCCTCCAGCTCCACATTGGGCTAGCGCGACAATGCGCCGTGCCATATCCGCCGAGTCTGGAGCGACGCCGATGCGTCCATCCCTGTCTCACCCTTCAGGTGCACCTTGACCGTCTTGCCTCGGCGCACCGCTTCATGGGACAGAGCCTCAATGAGATCCATCTGACAAAACCGTCTGTGTAATATTATCGTAGACAATCTCGCCCGCACCTTCTGCGCCAATCAGCCCTAGGATCAAAAGCGGCGTCAAATCCCGCCGCCCGCAGCTTGAGCGCCTCCGAGAGTGTCGCCACGGCGAGGTAATCCGCGCCTCATCGAGCGCCGCGCCGGCGCGCAACGGCGACCGCATCTACGCCCATAGGCATCCAGCCTTTGAGTAACAGCACAGAGTTTTGTCTTCTCCAATACGCTTTGCTTGCGTATCTCGCGATAGTTGCGGGCGATTTGCGCTCAGATCAACCTCTGCCTACGCATGCAGTATCGCAAAAGATAGCATCCCTGCCCTTCTAAAGAATCACCGATACATTCCGCCGCACTCATCTCTTGACGCAACTCTCACACATATGCGGGCGAAACCTTCCACAGAACACGACCTTTGCGTCCGATTTTTCCTCATTCGGATGATCATAGCTTTCAATTTCCACAAGTTCCCATCAATGCCAGCAATTCCCATTTCTCTACAGGATTAACAGGAGGGCATATCAAATGATGGACTCGTCGGCTATATATGAATAGAAATTGCATACAGAGATTGATATATATCACAGCATCGGGCATGTAAATCAGAGTTTTTACTCATACTATGCGAAATAATATCATTCTTTTATCCTTCATAATTTGCAGGAAAAATCATGGAATCTGTGAGTTCAAGTTCCACTTCACTCGACATTTCTACTAAACTCTCAACACTTGACAAAAATATCTGAATTATGCTGCCATATCACAACTCAAGGCATACCTCTGAGATTACTTTAGTCAGCTCACCCTTCCGTATTTCATATCGTGAGTAGTAGGAGGACACGACTGTAGTGCGTATAGAGCGAAACTGCAAGAACAATGGAGTTCAAGTGTCGGCATGACTCCCTCGCGTTGAGGCAAATGCGCCGTGCCGGTCATACGGTTCTGATCGAGGAGAGTGCTGGTGCGCAGCGGCTTCACGGATGCCGACTACAAGGCAGTCTGGCGCCGAGATCGTCTCTGACAAGAAGGCTCTGTTTGATCGTTCGAAATGATTGTTAAGTGTAAAAGAGCTGCTGGAGTCCGAGTATGACCTCTTCCATGAGGGTCAGATCCTCTCACCACCTCCATCTCGCGCAGCAGAGCCCGAGCTCACGAAGGCACTCTTCCAGAAGAAGGTTGCCGTACGGCTCGAGACGGTTCGGCAGCGCTGCGGTCTCCCCGCCGCTCGCTCCGATGAGTGAGATCAGGTCAGGGCGTCCGTCCAGATCGGTGCAGTCTCGAGAGCTAGTTACGGCGGCGCTGAGTAGTCCTCGGCGGTATCAGCAGGTCTCGGCCGGCCGGTCGCCAGTTACCATCGGCGGCGGCAATGTCGGAACGAATGCAGCAAGATCGCGTCTATCTCGGCGCACGCGTCACGATCATCGACTCCTGATCGAGCGTCTGCGTCAGCCTCCTGACGATATGTTCGGCGGCCGCTGTCACCGAGCCTCCTCGAGCACAGACATCGCAAAGGGGTCAGGAGTCTGACCTTCCTCGTCGGCCTGCGTCTCATCCCGCGCACGTACCCCGATCCCGGGTCACCGAGGAAAATGATCGAGACCCAAGAAGAAGGGCTCCGCTGTCGTCGACGACGCTATCGACCAGGCGGCTCGATCGAGACGTGCGACCACCGCACGACTGCATACGAGAACCCGACGTTCGAGTAGCGCGGCGTCTGTCCACGACCCGTTGCAAATATCCTGGCGCTGTCTCCCCGTACCTCGACGCTTGTATCAACGCGACGATCTCCCCATGCGTTGACATCGCAACGAAGGGCTACAAGGCTGCCTTCAGCAGGTGCCTCGTCCTGAAGTATGGTCTCAACACCATTGACGGTCATCTCACGAACGAGGCTGTCGGCAAGGCGCTCAAACTCCCGTTCAAGTCCATCGACGAGTCTCTAAGTAATTTGAGAACTGACTGCTGAGGCTGTTTCACTCTCAGTATATCAATATGTGAAACAGCCCTTTTACAAGTCTTTGTTTTACAAATATTTTGAAAGAAAGGCGTGAAGGCTTTATGTTTTTAAGAAAACATCTGGAAGACCTCCAGTGCCCAGCGTAAGGACAGCGGTCGCTCCGCACGCTGAGCACAGTGGATCGACCTTCCTGGCATCGGCGGCATCATTGGCTCGCTCGGGCGTGTCTGTTCTGACTGGTATCGGTGCAGTACGCTATGCGCCCGGTATTGTTCTTTTCCTTTATAGCAGCAGGTCTCCTCTGTCTGCTCGTCGGTCTCGGCTCTACGCGGAGCTGGTATCGCTCATCCCGGCGGCGGCAGCGCATGCCCTCATACGTTTGCATCCTCGGTGAGGGGCATGGCGTTCCTCCGCGGATGGTCACTGCTCATCGGCTTACATCGTTACTCAGCGAGTGCGGTCGCCGTCGGATTCTCCGCTACTTTCTCCGGGATGATGGCGTCTCGGCATGAGATACCGAAGCACCTCAGCAACAGCATGCCGGAGGGCGGTATCATCAATCTGCCCGCCGCCGTCACTGCACGCCCATCATCGGCGCCATCCTCGCTCACGGCACGAAGGAGAGCCCCGTCTCAACACGATCCTCATCTCGCCTCACGCTGTGCGCGATCGTCGCCTACGTTGTGCTGCACGTCGCCCGCGCAGTAGCGGGCGAACCTCGATCCGTTCCTCCCGTTCGGTGCCGGCGGCATCGCGGCGGGGCGCAGCGGTCGTGTTCTTCCCTTTATGGGATCTCGATACGGTCGCGACTCTCCGCCGAGGAGTGCAAGACACCGGAAGAAGAGTCTCCCGATCGGCATTATCGCATCGGTCTTGTCTCGCCTCTGCATCTACCCGTTGTGGCACTTTGTCCTCACGGCGATGATCCCTCACACGGATCTCGACCGCGCAGATCCTGTCGCCTACTGCCTGCGTCTCATCGGCTACACGAGTCTCGCAAACCTTGTTACGGTCGGCATCCTCTTCGGTACATGATTACGACCCTCATCGTCTACATCTTCGGTCAGGCACGCGTCTTCTTTCGCCAGCGTCGCGTGACGGCTTCTCCCAAAGTCGATGGCAAACATCCATCCGAAGTATGGCACGCCGTACTTCATCACGCTCGTCGGCTCGGCGCTCATCGCGTTCATCTGCAGGCTGCGTGCCGATGCTCTACATCGTCGAGCTCGCGAACACCGGTGTTCTTGCGGCATTCTTCATCGTCTTTGTCCGGGCTGATCCAGCTCCGCCGCAATTCCCCTGATCTGCCGCGCACGTTCCACTTCCCGGCGCTCTACCTCTTCGCACCGATCGGCATGGCGGTCTGCCTGTACCTGATCTGGGCACTGTCGGCGGTCACGAACATCACGTTCATCGTGCTGATGGTGGTTGGCTTCTTCTTCTACAACAGCTATGCGCCAAAGCATCGCTGCTGGGATAAGAGCTCTCAAGCAGTGCGAACGGTGAATCATCCCTACAGTGACAGCACCGCATCGTCCGCAAGTATTTGCTCCCTAGAGATGGCTGCTGCAGGAAGACGAAAAGTCGTCTTCTGCAGCGCGTTCTCACACTGTTGGTATCGAGAACGTCTGCCAATCTTGCATCTGATGAACTTATAAGGCATAATAGAGAGGGAGGAAAAGCGATGCACCCGATTTATTTTTACTTATGACAAGCAGGACGGCGTCCCGTAATTGAGCATCTGATGAACTCACGCACGCAAGGACAAAGACAGCCGCATCAAACTCAACAAAATAAATGATCTACACTCGAAGCCTGAGCCGCGAAGCGGACACGCCTCGGAAAAACCGCGTACGTCAAATATATTGCAGGCGACCTGTGGAATCTGCGTCCTCTGCGTGACCGCATCTTCTTTGTCGCGTGGCACGAGGGCAGTTTTGTTCCTCCATCATTTCATGAAAAAGACGGTGAAGACCCCGCGTGAAATCGAACAAGCAAAAGAGAGGAACTCAAAGAACTGCGAAGGAGGAAATTCATCATGCAGAATAACAGCGCTATCGGCGAACTTGTGAAGTTCGCCCAGCCGCATCTTCACACCAGAGGAGATTGCAGAAAGCGACCCGCGTGTTGCAATTTTATCGAGGAACTCCATCCGCGCTATCGTCAGGAACGGCGGTATCACACAGAAACAGCTAGAGGAGATGAGCGGTATTACATAGCCTGTCACTGCCCGCCTTGAGCGCGGGACAATCCAGCCCAATATCTCTACGCTAACGAAACTCCTTGCACCACTGGAAGAAGCTTCGCAATCGTCCTCGATATAAAGGTTGATGGTTTAACTCGCTCGAATTCGACGGTTAGAAATGCAATTTGGCATAAGACGCAAAAATGCAATAGTGAGGAATCTCACAATCTATCATCCACATACAAAAATCAGAGTAAAGGTATCCACTCGAACACCGCGATCTCGATCAATACATAGCCAGGAAAAATGGCCTCCCAGTTGAACATCCAAGTCAGGGAAGATATCGCCCTTCTTTCCCACATAAAACCGCCCTGATGCCAGCACCACCGAGCGGCAGACATGACGCGAATCACGCCCCCAATTCATGTAAATTCTACCATGACGCTCAGGCTCGCGCATCACGCCGCAGATCGAGATTTTACTAGCAGCAAACACGATCCGACGTGACATTGATCTATGCGGGTCAATGACACTGCCCATACGGACTATCGCAGGAACCATCCCTCGAAGAATGCCGCGCCTCCATTGACGAGAAAGGAGGCCATCTACCGCCGAGGATAGCACCGCGAACTTTGACGCAGGGTAAATCGCAGTAGCACCGACTGGAAGTCCGGCAAACTATCGGCACCATCATCACGCGCGCGCAGCTCGCGGGCACTATCTCTGCTCGACTAGCTGCAGAAATGCTCGATCACGCGCCTCAGAATGCGAGCGAAGCACTCGGGCTTATGGGATGATATCGACCTTGAGACAGGGGTACTCCATCTCCCCAGTCAGAGAATACAAGCGGGGTATTTTGATACGCCAAACAAAAACAAGCGCACGGACATTTTATGCGGATGCGCTGCTTCTCCTATTTGCGTGCGCTTAAAAAGAGCAGACGAAAGACGAACTGCGTTTCGGACAGGCGCATCAAATCGCCCATGAGGAGCAAGGACGCGGATCGCGTGTTCATTCCTCCTGCCAAAACGGCTATATCCCGCCATCCCGGCGGAACGCCGTCCGCCGCTCTGCGTGCTCATCCGACGAGATCCCTACGCACAGCGAGAACGTGCGTTACGCGCTTACAGATTAGGCTGAACTCTACAGCTTCCCGCCACACGCACGCGACACGGCTGATCGAATCCGGCGCGAAGCCCGTTGATGCTGCCGCCCGCCTCGGTCATGCGGACGCGACGATCACGCAGAATCTCTATGCGCATGACACAGACGACATGCAGCAGGAGACCGCCCGCATCTTCGAGTCGCCTTTGTGACATGTGTATGTAGACAATTTGTAGACAAACGACGTGTTAGAGGAGCTGAAAAGACTAGAAAATACGAGTACTTATTTCTATTTCTTTGTATTTTTAAGGCATACATATGAGAAAAGACAATGTGGACACCTGATTACGAGGGAAATCCACCATGGCACATCCACTCTGACCACTATACGTCCTCGCCATACTCCAAAAAGATCGGCGATCATTATGGGGGTTTACTTCCCGATCTTCCCGGCTGTATTGCAAAACAGGCGCCGCCGCAGATGAAGCATCTCGCCGCGGCTGAAGAAGGGCTCGCCCTGCATCTATGGGGAATGGAGCAGGACGGCGATGATTACCGAAGCCCAGTACAGTCGATACTCTCCAAAATGAAGCAGGGTGACGTGCGCATGTCCCCTCGATGCAAATATAAATTTCCATGCGTGCCGAGATGAATCATCGCTCCGTGAGACGCCTCACGATTCCATGGTATCTCAACGAACTCGCTGAGAAGCATCGCCTTAACTTCTCTCGAGATTTCCAATCTGCACTCGCGTGACCGCCTGTCTGTTCGACAGGCGACCATATTCACAGCAGGACTATGGCACGACGTTTATTTTTGTAGTTAAAATAGAAGTGTTTTGAGTAATGGTGAGGAGTGACATGAGCGAGCGGTACGGGTGGATTGGTGCGGCATGTGTCCGTGCGTTCGTCCTCGTCTGCGCCGCCGTGCTCGTGCTCACTGCGACTGCAGCACCGTCTGTCACGCGTGCAGGGCGCATTTCCCTTCGCAGGCGCATATACGGGCAGGTGTACTCGTTGCTGCGGTCGGGACGCTCATCGTCTCGCGCAACGGTGCACCGCGCGTTCTCTCCCCTCCCTGCCATCGCGGCATGGCTGGTCTACGAGGAGATCATCGCGCGCGGCATCGCGTGGCAGGATGTGCTCATTGTCTCTCGCTGTCACAGCGCTCATAGTGCGCTGCTGATGCGCGCGCATCCATGGAGTCGCATGATCGACGCACTCGCCCGTGATTCGCACGAGCTTCTGCTGTCACTCGCACTCGGGACGCTGACGCAGGCAGGCACAGGCGGCACGCATTCTCCTGCCGTCGCCGTGGGCACTCACGATGGGCGGCATGCCTCCGACCCGCTGACGTACTTCACGCTCGTCGATGTTCTCCTCGTACTCCTGCCTCATGTGCGGCAAAAAGAGCTGGCTCTGCCCATTCGGCATTGGCATCGTTCTGCTGCTCACATGGGCGGAGGGGTTCTGGGAAAATCCTGCTGCGCAGTTTTTGCAGCCCGAGCTTGTCGCCGCTCATGGCAGGAGGACAGGACACACTCGATGTTCCCGCCGCCATCGGGCTCGGCATAACACCCTCATCGCACTCACGGTGGAGAGCGCGCCGTGCTCTCGGCAGAGGAGCGCGTCCACCCGCCAAACCCGACACGCCGCTCGCACGGCTCTTTGTCGTCAGCGGCATCGGCAGTCTCCTCGGCGCATTCCGCTCAGCATCGCTCCGATCTCTGCGGCGCGCCCGCTGCGGAGGAGCGGCGCATCGGCGGCATCCCGGCCACGGCAATGGGGACGGCTCTGCTGCTTTTTCCTGCTGCCCTCTGCGCGCTGCTCGCTCGCGCACTGGCGGAGTTCCTCGCCGCACCGGCGCTTGCCCCTTGCCGTGCCGGGCGCCTGCGTCTGCGCCGTGCGCTCGCGCAGCTGCAGAGCGCAAACGCTGACGCTGCTGCGACGTCACTGTCCTCGCCATCTTCGTCCTCGCGTCCTACGACCTGCGGACGGGCTGACGCCGTCTGTTGATGGGTGCCGCCTGCGGCAGCAAGGTATGGTCATGCCATACACCGCAGCACGATCGTGCTGACGGTCATTGCCCTTTATTCTGTCGCAGCTCTTCCATGGCTGCCGTAAAGCTGCATGCGGAGGCCTCCGCGTGCCCGCAATATGGGAGGTACATTTTCTGCGTAAGGACATTCTTTCTAGCGCGGCCCACTCGCCGCAGCCGCTGGACTTTTCATTCTGACAGCAGCAGCGCTGACGCACGCTGCGTCCATGACCCAAATACGGCGACAAAGGCAGACAGCAGAGCGCGGCACGGACACGTCGACAGACGATTTCGCGCACGGATCAGCAACTCCTGAAGCAGGCGGAGGAGGCAGAGGAAGCCGAACAGCATCCGCCCTCAGCGTCCCTCAAGACGCCTCTCGAGGCACGATACGCGATCATCGGAACACCGCTCGCAAGCCAGCAGCAGTGCGTGGACTATCCTCAGCGTGAACTCCCTATCCCGCCATCTCGGTCTCACCGAAGGAGCTCTGTCTCTCACTACTGACGAGGAGGGGAGCGCGAGGGCATCCGCCCGATGTCGCATTCGCACAGGCACGCTCAAGGAAACGGGCTTCTTCCGCTACGGCGGTACGGTCACGCCCGACCAGAACAGTACTGCGTGACTGGGAACGACGAGCTTGGAGGTCATAGGCGCGTATTTTGCCACCTCGCAGCCTCGGTGTCCGCGCCCACATTCAGCATCTGTCGCTACGCCTCACGCGTCAGCTGGCATTCTGTCGCCGATTCCGCGCTACAGCCCCGTGCGCAGTGTCTACGGTACGGGTAGCACTCGGCACTGGCAGGATCTGAACGGCCGCTCAGCTGTACCTGGCGACTCCTTACAGGCGAGCATTCTCTTCGATGTTCCGCGCCATCCTCGCAAATAGATAGAGTACGGATAGATGATTACCGTCAACAATCTCAGTCTGCAGTTCGTGCAGCGTGTTCTCTACAGGATGTCAATCGAAGTTCACCGGAATTGCCATAGCATCATCGGCGCGAACGGCGCGGGGAAATCGACCTTCCTGCCGCCTCTCGGGCGACATTGAGCCGACGGGCGGGTATCGTGGAGATCACGCCCGGGGAGCGTCTCGCCGTCCTGCGCGGATCACTATGCCTGGCGATGAGGTCGAGGTGCTGCGTACGGTCATCATGGGACACGCACGTCTTGTGGAGATCATGGACGAAAAAGGATGCGCTTTACGAGAAGCCCTGATCCGACGAGGACGGGATGCGTGCCTGGAGCTCGAGCGCAGAGTTCGCCGAGCTCGCGACGGCTGGAACGCAGACGGAGGCGGCACAGCTGCTGAACGGTCTCCGGCGTCTCGGACGACAGCATCATCTCAAGATGAATGAACCCCACCCATCGGAAAAGCGTGCGCGTCCTGCTTCGCACTGAGCACTCTTCGGCCGCCCGACATCTCCCGCTACGACGAGCCGACAAACCACCTCGACGTTGCCTCGATCAACTGGCTCGAGAACTTCCTCGCGGACTCCTGAACACGGTCATCGTCGCCCGGCATGACCGCCGCTTCCTCAATCAGGTCTGCACTCACATCTGCGACGTGGACTTTCGGCAAGATCTCGCTCTACGCCGGCAACTATGACTTCTGGTATCAGTCCAGTCAGCTTGCGCTCCAAATGGGCAGGATGCAAACAAAGAAGGAAGAGAAGATCAAGGGAACTCCAGTATCTTTCATCCAGGCGCTTTTCTGCCGCAATCGCCGCGAAAAGTCGCCAGGTCAGGCACCCGCGCTACGTGCGCAGCTGCTTGAGCGTATCACACTCGACGACACTCAAGCCCTCGGCACGCTGCGCTATCCGTACATTGCCTTTTGTACCCCCGACCGTGCCCAGGCAGGCGACTCAGCCGCTCACCGCAGGGCTGTCCAAGCGTGGACGCGTCAGCTGGCTGAAAATGCGTCAGCTCTCAATTCCTCAAGCAGCGCGAGCAAGGTTTGTCCTCGGTCGACCAAACGGCGGCAGACGATGCCTCCTGAAGATCCCTGCGGGCGAGGAGGAAGCGGACGAGGGCAGGCGTTCAACAAGCGCCCACGACGCAGGCCTCCACCCGCATACACTGCCCACTTTGACGGCGTCAAAGCCCAACCTCCGTGGACTGGCTGCGCTCAGCACTCCAAGGACCCGGCCGAGACATTCGCACGTGAAGCCTCTCGGACGGATGCCTTCTCGGGCAGGAGTCAGAAGCCGAAGCGCCGAGGACTCCCCGGCGGCGAGCGGCGTCCGCCGCATGCCTCCTCGCGCATGATGCTCCCGGCGCGAATAGCTGATCTTCGACGACGCCGACCGACCATCTCGACCTCGAGTCGACTCACCGCTCACCAACCGGGCTGATTCTTTCCTCGGGCACGACTCTCTCTGCGCGCGCGCGACCATGAGTTCGGTTACACACATTTCGGTCGCGAACCGCATCACTGCGAGATCACGCCCGTCGGCGTCGTACCGCATTCAGACCACAGAGTACCTGAACAACGAGACGGCAGCAGTCGCGAGAAGTACAGCGGCAAAAGTAAGTGATTTATGCTGAAATCAGCGTGACATGATCGTCAGGAAGGCGGAACCTGTTGCCGGGGAGGTGGATGATTGGCGCACCGTCGGCGGCAAATTTCGAAATAAAAGCGCACTGCGGGCCGCGCGATGGTAATGGTAATTGCGCTGCCGC
>BNJS01003784.1_pt1 | contig 102521 bp, 108 predicted proteins | sample 8540461 | NCBI WGS metagenome assembly BNJS01 (sample SAMD00202454, study PRJDB9452) | human saliva metagenome | isolation source: human saliva | place: Japan | reverse complement strand
TGCTGTCGTTGACGGCCTTGAGTCCCGCCCACAGGGGGATGGCGGTCAGCTCGGTGTTGTTCTTGTCCTTGTCCTTCTCATCCTTCGGGGTCTTCTGCGCCCCGTAGAGGATCCAGTCGGCCTCGGCCTCGGCCAGGGTCTCGGAGCTGATGTCCTTGCTGCCGTTGTCGGTGAAGGTCTGGGTGCTGGGGCGGGCGACGCCCATGTCGGACAGGACCGAGCCGGCCAGAGAGACCGCCCCGAAGATACGAAGCTTGTCGCTGGTCTTGCGCAGCAGGGAGACGGTGGGGCTGCCTTCGATGGTTGTGCCGGCCTTCGCGGCGTCGGCCTCATAGGTCTCGATCCACTTCTTGGCGGTGTCCGGCTTGCCCAGGGCGTCGGCCACGAGGAGGAAGTCCTGCTTCCACGCCTCACTCTTGCCCTGGGTGACGACGGTGGGCGCCACCTCGGACAGGGACTTGTAGAGGGTGTCGATGTCGTCCTTGCCGGCCTGGTTGACGAGGATGAGGTCCGGGGACAGGTTGCCGATGTCCTCGACGCTGGGGGACTTGCGCGAGCCGACGTCCTTGATGGCGCCCAGCTTGTCAGCCTGCTTGGGGAAGGCCTTCTTGAGGTACTCCGGGACCGTCTGCGGCGCCGTCGCCCTTGGTTGAGCCGATCGGCACGATGCCCAGGGTCAGGGCGACGTCGAGCTGACCGGTGGACAGGATGACGACCTTGGTGGGGGCCTTCTTGATCTCGGTGCTGCCCTTGAAGTGGGCGACCTTGCGGGGGAAGACGTCGTCGGCCTTGCCCGAGCCCTTGCCCTCGGGCATGCCGGTGGGCACCGACGAGGTGGGCTTGACCCTGGCGGACGAGGAGGCGCTGGCGTCGGCCTTCTTGCTGGAGCAGGCGGCGAGGACGGGGACGGCGGCGACCAGACCTGCGAAGGCGAGAATGCTGCGGCGGCTGTAGTGGGATGTCATGGTCTTAGGCTAACCTCAGTCGTGGCGCTTTGATCAAGAATCATCCAGAGGAAAAGGTGGGGGTGGGGACGTGGTAGAGATCGCCCTTCGGGCGCAACCCGAGACGGGGCGTGCGGCCACAAGAGTCCCTACAGGGGTTGTCGTCATTGTCCTGGCGGTGCTGACCGTTCTCCTGTGCTTGGTGAGCCTGGCCATCGGGTCGCAAAGTCTGACGCTGGAGGAGCTGGTGAGCGCCTTCGTTCCGGGGGAGAGGACGGTGGCCTCGATCATCGTCTGGCAGCTGCGAATGCCGCGGACCGTCCTGGCAGCCATGGTGGGTGCCGCGCTGGCCGTGGCCGGGGTCGTCATGCAGGGTCTGACCCGCAACCCCCTGGCCGAGCCGGGCATCCTCGGCGTCAACGCGGGGGCGTCCTTGTCGGTGGTCCTGTCGATGTCTCTGCTGGGGCTGACCGACGTCGGCGAATTCCTCTGGTTCGCCTTCGCGGGGGCCGCCCTGGCCGCCTTCCTCGTCCATCTCATATCAGTGCGCAGCGCCGACGCCGGCCCCGCCAGACTCGTGCTGGCCGGGGTGGCACTGGGGGCGAGCCTGCGGTCGATCACCGGGACCGTCACGATGTACGACTCCGTCACCTTCGACTCCTACCGCTTCTGGGTTCTGGGCTCGCTGGTGGACCGTGATGCGGAGTTGCTGGTGTGGGTGGCGCCCTTCCTCGTCGTCGGACTGGTGCTGGCCCTGGCCTCGGGACTCACTCTCAACGCCCTGGCGCTGGGGGAGGAGCAGGCCCAGGCCCTCGGTGTCAGCCCGAGGCGCGCTCGGGCGCTGGCACTCACGTCGATCACCCTCCTGTGCGGTGCGTCGACGGCGGCGGTCGGGCCGATCTCCTTCGTCGGGCTGGTGGTCCCGCACGTGCTGCGGCTGGCCCTGGGGGCCGATCAGCGCAAGCTGCTGGTGGTCTCCGTCGTCGCCGGGCCGGTCCTGCTGCTGGCCGCCGACATCCTGGGGCGGGTCATCCTGGACTCCGGTGAGATGGAGGCGGGCGTCGTGACCGCGTTCATCGGTGGTCCGGTGCTGCTGCTCATGGTCATTCAGCGCATGGGGGTGAGCGGGCGATGAGGCGGGTGAGGGAGGCGGCCGACGGCTCGTCGTCGCTGATCGAGGGGGTGCGTCTCGGACCACCGGTCTCCCAGCTGCGGTATCGCGTTGGAGGACGGAGGGCGTTCCTCGTCCACCGGCGGGCCGCCGCGGTGACGGTGCTGGCACTGGCTGCGGCGCTCACGGTGGTGGTTGCCTCGGTGCTGTTCGGCGCCTACAACATCTCCGTGGGCAGACGCGCTGCACACGCTGCTGACAGGGGGTGGAAGCAAGATGGATCGTTTCTTCGTCCTCAACCAGCGGCTTCCGCGCGCGGTCGCGGCGGTGCTGGTGGGGGCGATGCTGGCGCTATCAGGTGCTGTTTTCCAAAGCCTGTCGCGAAATCCTCTGGGCAGTCCCGACATCGTCGGGTTCACGACCGGGGCCTCCACCGGCGGGTTGTTCATGCTCCCTGCTGGCAGCGTCGGCGAGTGATCTCCAGGTCTCGGCGGGTGCGGTCGTCGGAGGGTTCGTGACCGCGGCGGCGGTCGCACTCGTCTCACGGCGCGGCGGCGTGGGTGGGGACAACCTGGTCCTGACCGGGGTCGCCATCTCCGAGATGCTCTCGGCGGCCAACAACTACCTCATCTCCCAGGCGAGTCTTCCCAGCGCAGAGGCGGCCAAGGCCTGGCAGTACGGCTCCTTCAACGCGATCTCCTGGGGGCAGGTCAGGCCCCTGGCTCTGGCTGCTGTGGTGCTGCTGTCCCAGGTCGTGTGGCTCGTGCGGCCGGCGGGCCTGCTGGAGATGGGCGACGACGCCGCAACCAGCCTGGGACTGCAGGTCGGGCGGGTGCGTGGCGCGATGCTCGGCTACGGCGTCGTGCTGGCGGCGATCTGCGTAGCAACGGCTGGGCCGATTGGCTTCATCGCCCTGGCCGCACCGCAGCTGGCGCGTCGGCTGAGCCGGTCGGCGGGGATCACGATGATCGCCTCGGCGGCGATGGGGGCGCTGCTGCTGGGCGGGGCCGATTTTCTGGCACAGCGACTTCTCAGTCCATTCCAGATTCCGGTGGGCCTGGTCAGTGCAGCAGTCGGGCGGGTTCTACCTCATCTGGCTGCTCATGTTCTCCTCCGACCGCGCGGGCAGACCGGCTGAGGCCAGCGTGAGTGCCAGCGCGTCTGCGGCCGTCGCCCGTGCCGAGAGGAGCATCACCTACACCAACGCCTTCGCGTTCCGTGCCCTCGCAAGCACCTTGGTCGCCGACGTTGTTCCTTCGCAAGCCAGGCTGCTGCATTTTCGGGAACTCGTGTCTCCCACGCGCTGATGGACCTCCGCCTGAGCTTCGTGACTTCAAGCCGACTCGGAGGTCTTCTGATGTCCTGGTCGGTGGCATGCACCTTCCTGTACCTGCGACCCAGCTGCCCACGTCTGTGGGCTCACAAGATCGTAGGACTCAGCCACCTCGGCGATGGTGCGGTCCTCCACAGGCCACTTCGCGCTCGACCCTGTGTCCAGCAGTTCCTCTGAGTACTTCGCTGCTCGCATGGTCTCCTCCCATGTCTACTCACGGGAAAGAAAATCTCCCCAAGTCCGAGAAACGCCAGGCACTCCACACATGCCGGTGGTGACGTCAGTGGTGCAGCTCAAGCAGCTGCTCCAGAATGGACACCACCGCGCCAGGGCGTGAGGGGACGCGGACCGTCTGCCTCCTTGCCCTGACCTCTTTCAGCCCGTCCCCGACGATGACACCGATGTCTGCCGCGCGGATCATCTCCACGTCGTTGGCGTCGTTGCCTACCGCGACCCACGTGGAGACGGGTCGATGGCGAAGGGCCCGGTGACTCGCCCCCATGACGACTGTCCCTCCCATGGTACCCGCACCTCCGAGCGGCGGCCTCGGCAGCCCTCATGCAGACGCTCTTGTCCACCCCTGCCGCGCAGACATCGACCACGCCGTCCTCGTGCGGGTAGGCGACGACGCCGTCGAGGCGTAGCCCCAGCGAGTCCTGGAGAGTGCTCGCGGGCTCCGGGCCACCCGTATCCTGCGCGTCGGCAGCCCTCGTACCCGGACCAGCCGCTCCTTGTAGCGGATCAGTAATGCTCTGCCTGATGATGTCCCGCCCCGCACGGCCCCGGCACCTTTTTGCTGACGACCGTCACCTTGAGCACATCCTCAGTCGGTACCTGCGCCGGGTCGGTGCACCACGTGCCATCCGGGTAGTCCCGCATGTGCTCCAGGCCGTCCCAGAGGCCCGGTGCCGTCCCGGAATCTTGGCTGTCCCTTCGCCGAGACTTCTTCTCCACCCCTGTCTCTGGAGACTCAGCGAAATCTGAGACCGCTTCAGACACTTCCCCCGACCACGGATCTGCGGCGGGGTCATGGCCCGCCAGTGCAGTGAAAGAGCTGGCCCCTGGTCCACGTAGAGGGGCATGCCCGCGCGGAAGGCGGCGTCCACGACGGCGCGGACGTGATCAGCCCTCATGGGGTAGCGCCTCTCCTTGTCTCCTAGGCGCAAGAGAGCCCCGTTGAGGCAGACCGAGCCTTCCAGGCAGGTCACGGCGTCGCCCAGTACCTCGGCCATTCCTCGGGGTGCACGCGAGGTCGCCACGATGACCGATATGTCCTCACGTCCCGCGGCCCGCCTGATAAAGGGGCACAGCCGGGGATCGGCGACTCCGCCGAAGACGACGGTCCCGTCCAGGTCTGTCACCACGCCCACCGGGCTACTCAGCATTGGCCACGCATCCTTGCAATATCAGGAATGACCCTGCTCTGAAAGGTTGACCCATCACCTGGCGAGCAGGTCACGGGGACCCACTCCACGGCCTCGATCTCAGAGCGAGGGACCGGGTCGCCCACAATATCGCACATGTAGACGAATAGGGTGATCATCCGGCTCCGGTCGAAGATGGAGACATCATCATAGGTACCGAAGTAGGTGGCCGACACCAACGAGACCCCTGAGCTCCTCATCAAGCTCGCGAGCCGAGGCAGGCGACATGCGATCTCCCTCTCCAGCTTGCCTCCAGGAGAAATGAGGGCGGTCGTACCACGCTTGCGGACAAGCAGCACGCTGTCCCCGCGGAGAACGACCGCAGCGCACTTGATAACTGGCGGACTCTCTCTCATGTCACGCTTATCACGTCGCACCCGCTCCCTCCCTCCTTGAGCGGCGAATGTAGTGCATGTTGAGGCCGACGATCGCCCCGATGACCACCGACCCACCCACGAGCGAAGCCGCCCCGGGATTCTCACGGAAGAACAGCCACACCCACACCGGGCCCAGCACCGTCTCCGCCAACACGAAGATCGCCACATGGTGCACGGGCAGGAACTTCGGCCCAACGGATAAGCAGACCAGACCGACCGGCATGACCACGAAGCCCTCGGCTACCAGAGGCAGCCATGAGGAGGACTCGTCAGGAACCTCGACCCCGTGCAGAAGGGCAGCAGCGGTGAGGCGCACAGCGCCCCACCGACGGCAGTGGTGAGGAAGGGGCTGGAGCGGCGTCTGGAGGAACACACGAAACCACCGCTCATCGACACGGCAGCCAGCAGGGCCAGCAGTTCCCCCCGACCTGCGGCGCTGGACAGCTGTGAAGCGAAGATGACCGTCATACCGGCCAGCGACGCCAGGATCGCCAGGACCGTCGGCCGGTCGATGCTGGCTCGAAGAAACACTCGTCCCAGAACTGCCGACCATACCGGCATGGTCGCCATGATAAAGAGCGTGTTAGCGGCGGAAGTGCTCTCGATGGAGTACACGAATGCCACTGATGCTATCCCGAACATCAGCCCGTTACCCCAGGTGCCCACTCGTTGTCCCAGCGTTGCTTTACCCAGCAACGTGGCAGACCCCTGCCGCCAGCACCATGGCAGCGCATATCAGCACACCGCGCCACAACGACAACACCCCGGCCGGCTGGTCTACAGCGCGGATGAGGGCTGCATCAAAGGACATGAGCAGGACCCCGCCGAGCACCACCACCGCACCCCGGGCGTATCGGTTATCTAGCATTCCCGGCATCTGATCAGTCCCTCCAGGTCACGGCAGAAGGCTTCGGTAGCATCGACCCAGGAATCATCCTTGCACCCCAGGGGTCGAGTACGAGTAGCGAATGATTCCCTGACCGGGACGGATCACCCGAGGATCACCGGCCGCGAGCAACACCCAGGTTGAGCAACGCTTGATCTGTGCCATCTCGGGTACCCGGATGTCAGTAGACCTCACATCACCACAACGACCTTCCCCATGCCCAGAAGCGCGTCGCCCGACGCCGAAGCTCTGGTCAGTCGGCTGCTCCGGCCGCCCATGCCTTCATACCGCCCTTGAGGTTGATAAGCCGGCCGGGGTAATTCGCTGCGCTTAGTGCCTCGATGGCCCGGACCGAGCGCACCCCAGCGGCGCACACGACCACGGTCGGACGATCCTCATCCAGCTCGTCCATCCGTGCCACGACCTCGCGCAGCGGAATGTGCAGCGCGCCCTCCATCGGCTCGAGCGCCACCTCGACGTCCTCACGCACATCCAGCAGCGCCGGCGGCTCGGCGCTCTCCAGGAGCCTCCTCAGCCCGGCAGCGGAAATAGTTTCCACTCCCGTCTCTGACTCCAAGACCTCGGCACCTTCCTGAATTCGGCTGGCTGCAGCGGGACCGGACGCGGAGCTCCTGGGCGGCCGGCGGAAGACGTCCCCGGGGCCGGGTTCCTGCGGCAGCGCGTCGGTCTCGTGTGTCCAGGGGAAGCACGCAGGAATCAGCCTCAGTGACCAGCGCAGTGATAGTCGGGTTCTCCCCGCACACCGGGCAGGCCGGGTTCTTCGCCACCGGAATCTCCCGCAGATGCGCCCCCCAGGCGTCAAGCATCGCCAGCCTCCCCAGCAGCGGCTGCCCGCCGCCGATCACCAGCTTGAGCGCCTCGGCGGCCTGCATCGTCCCGATGATGCCGGGCAGCACTCCCAGCACCCCCGCCTCCGCGCAGGAGGGCACCGATCCTGCGGGCGGTGGAGCGGGGTGCAGGCACCGGTAGCACGGGCCCCGGCGCGCATCGAAGACCCCCACCTGCCCGTTGAACCCCAGCACCGCCCCGTGCACCAGCGGCAGCCCCAGCATGACGGCGGCGTCGTTGACCAGGTACCGCGTGGGGAAGTTGTCCGTGCCGTCAATGACCACGTCCCAGCCGCCCAGTAGGTCCCGGGCATTGTCCGCCGTCAACCGAGTCCGGTGGGCAACGACCTCAACGTCGGGATTGAGCGCCCTGATCGCCTCGGCCGCCGAGTCCACCTTGGGGCGCCCCACGGCGGCCGTGGCATGGATGACCTGGCGTTGCAGGTTGGACACGTCGACGTCGTCGTCGTCAATGAGCCCGATCGTCCCCACCCCGGCGGCCGCCAGGTACAGGGCCGCCGGCGCCCCGAGCCCGCCGGCACCGATGAGCAGGACCCGGGACGCGCGGATGCGCTGCTGCCCCACGAGCCCCCACCTGCGGCACGAGCGCGTTGCGGTGGTAGCGCTCCAGCTCATCGCGGCTCAGCGGCCGCAGACGCTCCTCAGCGACCACCGAACCGCAGACGCCATCGCGAGTGCTTCGGTCAACGGTGCTCACAAGGCCCTCCCTCATCCTCATCCGGTCCTTCTCTCAACGCCCCGGTACTGCAGTTCTCAACCCCGGCGAGCCAGGATACGCACCTGCACCGCCTTGATGACGCAGCAGACCTCCCGGCCCTCGGTGATGCCGAGCTCGGCCACGGCACCCGCGGTGACCGCCGCCGACAGCCGCTGCCCCTCCTCCAGCTCCAGGCGCACGCTCACCAGCGCCCCCGAGCGCTCCAGACCCGTCACGCGGCCGGACAGGACGTTGCGGGGACTGCCGTGCGGCGCCTGCCGGTAGAGGGCGACGGCGTCGGGCGGTACCAGCGCAATTCCCGGCGCTCCGGGGTGCAGGGCCTCGTGGACCTCGTCGCGTTTGTCCCGGTGGCGCTGCTCGCCGACCCACCCGTCAGGGGCATCCTCCCGGGGGCGGCCATGAACGACCTGCCCCGACGGCAGGCGCAATCCCGGCGCCTCGGCGTCGCCGTCAACGACCCCGGTGAGCACGGCCGTCCCCGTCAGGCGGGCGACGAAGTCCGAACGCGGCGCGGACAGGGACCCGCGCCGTCGGCCCCTGCTCTACGACTCGGCCACGGTCCAGGACGACGACGTCCTCGGCCAGAGCCGTCAGGTCCAGGACGTCATGGGTCACCAGCAGCAGCGTCAGCCCCTCCTCAGCGCATCGGCGTGCCACCAGGCGGCGCATCTCCTGGCGGGCGGTGACGTCCAGGGCGGCCATCGGCTCGTCCAGGACCAGCAGGCGAGGGTCCGTCGCCAGCGCCCGGGCCAGCGCCACCCGGGCCGCCTGCCCGCCCGAGAGCGCGCCTCCCGAACGGGAGGCCAGGTGATCGGCCCCGACGGCGGCCAGCTCGGCGCGGGCCCGGCGCGTCGCCTCCCGGCGGCCCACCCCCTGGCAGCGCAGCGCGAACACCACGTTGCCCAGCACCGACATGTGGGTGAAGACGCCCGGCTCCTGGCTGAGCAGCGCCACCCGGCGCCGCCCCGCCCGCACGAAGCCCCCGGGGCCGTCCAGGACTCGTCCGCCGAGCACCACGTGACCGTTCTCGGCGTCCAGCAGGCCGGCCACCACGGAGCAGACCGTCGACTTGCCTGAGCCGTTGGGGCCGATGAGCGCCGTCGTGCGCCCCGCCTCCACCTCCAGGTCGACGACGACATCGCGCTCCGGCAGCTCGAAAGGCCACCTGCAGGTCCTGGCCGCGCCCAGTGCCCTGGGGCGGTTCGGCGGACGCGGTGCTCGTGGAAGAGGGCGCGTCGCCGTCGGATTCCTCATCCGAGGAGGGCTCGGACGACGAGGAGACCTCCTGCTCGGCCTGCTCCCGGCGACCACTCAGCAGCGCACCGACCAGACCGGACCAGTCCACGGTCGTGGCCCCGACGATGATGAACGACATCCCGATGAGCACGACTGCGAGGGCCAGGGCCGTGGCCGTGTCACTCTCCTTCTCCAGGTAGATGGCCAGCGGCATGGTGCGGGTGACGCCCTCCCGGGAACCCGCGAAGGCGATGGTCGCCCCGAACTCACCCAGGCTCCCGGCCCAGAGCCAGGGCGGTGCCCCGGGCCAGCGCAGGAGCCGACAGCGGCAGCGTGATCTGCGTCAGCACCCGCCAGGGCCCCGCCCCCAGGGTTCGAGCAGTGGTCTCGGCCTGAGTGTCGCGGCTGCGCAGCGCCGCCTCCAGAGTGACCACCAGGTAAGGCATGGCGACGAAGACCTGGGCGAGCACGACGGCGGTCGTCGTGAAGGCGATCGGAACATCCCAGGCCTCCAGGTAGGTGCCGAACACGCCCCGACGTCCGAAGGTCGCCAGCAGCGCGATACCGGCAACCACCGGCGGCATCGTCATCGGCAGGATCGCGAGGACTCGTGCGAACCTCACCCCCGGCCAGCTGCGGGACAGAAGCAGTGCCAGTGGTATGCCCAGCGCCACGCAGACGAGCGTGGCAATCAGGCAGGTGCGGATCGAGAGCCACAGGGCGGCTTGCGCCGACGGCGTTGCCAGCAGCTGGGGCAGCTGCCCCCAGGACACGCGAGTGCCCATGCCCACCAGGGGCAGGATGATGGCGCAGCCCCCCAGGATCGCCAGGACAGTGACGATCACCGGCCAGGGGGAACGAGCGGCCCGCCCACGCCCCAGGAGGGCGCGGGCGGGCCGCTGTACCGACTGCTGCGCGGAGCGCGCAGTGGGGGACATCTGCTTCACAGAATCATGTGTACCAGGTCCCCGAGCCAGACAGGTACGTCATCACGGAGCAGTCGTCTCCGCAGTGGGCTTGTCCGTCTCCGGGGCGGACGTCCCCTCAGCAGTCGAGGCCTGAGACGGGGCGGCGCTGGCTGCGGTGCTGGCCGTAGCGGCGCCTCCGGCGCTGGAGCTCGCCCCGGCACTTGCGCTGCCGGCGTCGCCGGGCTTCCCGAAACCGTACTTGGCCAGGATCTCCTGACCGGAGTTGCTGGTGATGGCCTTGATGAAGACCTGAGCGGCCTCGGGGTTGGAGGGCTTGGCGGTCTGGGCGATCGGGTAGTGGTTCACGACGCCCTTGTTGTCGATGGTGACCTCATCGACCTTGTCCTTGGCGGCCACGGCATCAGTCTTGTAGACCACGCCCGCGTCGGCCTCACCGGACTCGACCTTGGTGCGCACGTCCGTCACCTTCTGCTCCTCGGAGACCGGGTTGAGAGTGACGTTGTAGGCCTTGGCCAGCTCCTTGGCGGCATTGCCGCACGGGGCGGTCTCCACACAGACCACGAGCTTGGCGTCGTCGAGTGAGGAGTCAATGCCCTTGACGTTGGCGGGATTGCCCTTGGGGACGATGAGGGTCGGGACGTTGGTGGCGAACTCGGTGCGCTCACCGACCAGCTTCTGCTCCACGGCCTTGTTCATGGTGGGCTCGTCGGCCGTGGCCAGGACGTCGGCCTCGTTACCCTCGGACAACGAGCTGACGAGGGTCTGAGAACCCTGGAAGTCGAAGGTGACGTGGAGGCCGGGGTTGTCCTTCTCCAGCTGGGTCCTCGATCTCCGTGAAGGATGCCCTTGAGGGAGGCGGCGGCCAGGACCTTGAGCTCGCCGGTGGCCTTCCCCGCGTCGCCCGAGGCGCTCGCGGAGGCGGCGCCCGAAGCGGCACCGGTGGCGCTTTTGGAGGCGGAGCCGCCGCAGGCGGCCAGGGAGACGGCGGAGAGCAGACTGACGGCGGCGATGGCCGCGCGACGGGAGATACGCATTGCGTGTCCTTTCGCTGACGGCGAGGGTGACCGACTCAGGCGCCCTGGGAGGGAGTGACGTCGTTGGCTCCCCTGGTTGCCGGTGCCCTGGGTCCGTACCGGGGTCCAGCCACGTGAGGTCCGGGCAGTGGAGGTGGCCCCCTCGCGTGAACGGTAGACCACGTAGGGGCGGGTCACGTAGCCCACGGGCGCGGAGACCACGTGGACCAGGCGGGTGAAGGGCCAGATCGCCAGGAGCAGGAAGCCCGCGATGACGTGGAGCTTGAAGGAGACCGGCACGTCGGCCATGAGCTCGGGGCGCGGCTGGAGGACCAGCACCGAGCGCAGCCAGGGGCTGATCGTCTCGCGGTAGTCGTAGCCGTGGGCGTCGGAGAGCTGGTTGAGGACCGTGGCGGCCGTTCCCAGCAGGACCGGGACGATGAGGAAGCAGTACATGACCACGTCGTTGCGGGTGGTGGCCAGGCGCACGCTCTTGACGACGATGCGCCGGTAGATGAGCCCGGCCAGGCCCACGATCGTCAGGATGGCCGCGAAGGTTCCCAGGTAGGTGGCGCCCAGGTGGTACATGTGCTGGGAGACGCCCAGCATCTCGGTGACGTCCTTGGGCACCAGGAGCCCGACGACGTGACCGCCCATCACCATGAGGAAGCCCAGGTGGAACCAGGGGGAGGCCAGGCGCAGGATGCGGGACTCGTTCCACTGCGAGGAGCGGGAGGTCCAGCCGAACTGGTCGGTGCGCCACCGCCAGATCATGCCTGCCACCAGCAGCACCAGGCTGGCGTAGGGCAGGGCCACCCACATGAGGTTCTGCTGAATCGGGCTCATGTCATGCTCTCCTGGCTGCTCGTGAGGGGAAGGAACGGCGACTGGTACGGAGCCCGGCACAGTAGGTGCACCGGACAGACTCGGGTTGCGCACGGGAATGGTCGGGAAGGGCAGGGTGTCGGTGACACCGACGGTCTCGGTGGGCGGTCCGGCCGCCACGAGGGCGCGCACGCGCTCGGCGGTGGCCTCGTCGATCTGCGGCAGGGTCATCGAGACGGCCTCCACCAGCCCCGCGTAGGGGGAGGCGGCGTCGGCCAGGGCGCTGCGCAGCACCTCGATGCCCTCACGGTGGGAGGACAGGAGCGCACTGGCCACCTCGTCGCCGCTGCGCGCGGACAGCTCGAGGACCACCGGCAGGTAGTCGGGCAGCTCGTCGGCGGCCATCTCGTAGCCGGCCGCCGCCAGCGCCTGCTTGAAGGCCAGCAGCGCGGCGCCCCGGTGCCGGGTGTCGCCCACCGTGTAGTACGTCAGGTACAGGCAGCAGCGCCGACGGCGGTCGAAGACCTCCACGTAGTGCTCGGCCATGGCCCGCTCGCCGCGGCGCCGCGCCTGAGCGATGAACTCCTCCAGGAGGACGGCCACCTCCGCCGGCAGCGTGGCCAGCTCGGCCTCGACGGCGTTCAGACGCGTCTCCAGAGTGCCCTCGGCCGGGTAGTCCAGCAGCAGCGAGGCCGCCATGTGCACGGTGGCTCGCTGAGAGGCCGTCAGGTACACCTCGGCAGGGGTTCCTGAAGGACCCGGGGGGCGCGGACGAAGGAGACCATCTCAGAGGTCCCTCGGGGCTGCGACCGCAGGGCCGGTCGAGGCTGCCCCTGCGGAGGAGTCGGCCGCCTGGGCCTGCCCCACCGGCTCAGGCACACCGACCTGCGGCATGCCCGGGCCGGCAGCCGGCACCGGCTCGCGGCGCACGGTCGGCAGCGGCAGGCTCACCGGGCCGTTGTTGACGCCGCCGGCAGCGCCCTGGCCGTGGAAGGAGGCGACGTCGGGGTGGCATCCGGCCGGGGCGCCCCTCACCCAGGAGGGTCTTGACGTCGTTGCCCATGGACTCCATGCCGCGGGGGACCTCGGGCTTGGCGGTGGGGATGACGTAGCGGTCGTCGTACTTGGCGATGGCCAGCAGGCGGTACATGGCCTCCAGCTTCTTGCCGTCCAGGCCCACGGCGGCGGCGATGGCCGGGTCGGGCTCGCGGCCCAGGCGCACGTCGCGCATGTGGGAGCGCATCGCGGCCAGGCGCCGCAGCACGAGCTCGACCGTGTTGGTCTCACCGGCCGTGAACAGGCCCGCCAGGTACTCCAGCGGGATGCGCATGTCGGAGACGGCCGTGAGCAGCACCTTGTAGTTCTCGCCGTCCAGGCCGGCGGCCGCGACCTCGTCGACGACCGGGGAGAGCGGCGGGATGTACCAGACCATCGGCATGGTGCGGTACTCGGGGTGCAGGGGCAGGGCCACCTCGTAGGTGTCGATGAGGTCCCAGATGGGGGAGGCCTGGGCCGCCTCGATCCAGTTGTCCGGGCACGCCCTCGGCGCGCGCGCCCGCCACGACCTCGGGGTCGTGGGGGTTGAGGAGGATCTCGCGCTGGGCCATGTAGAGGTCCTGCGGGTCCTTGACGGCGGCGGCCTGCGAGACGCGATCGGCGTCGTAGAGGAGGACGCCCAGGTAGCGCAGGCGTCCCACGCAGGTCTCCGAGCACACGGTGGGCTGGCCGATCTCCAGGCGCGGGTAGCACAGGGTGCACTTCTCGGCCTTGCCGGTGGCGTGGTTGAAGTAGACCTTCTTGTAGGGGCAGGAGGACACGCACATGCGCCAGCCGCGGCAGGCGTCCTGGTCCACCAGGACGATGCCGTCCTCGGTGCGCTTGTACATGGCGCCCGACGGGCAGGCGGACACGCAGGTGGGGTTGAGGCAGTGCTCGCAGATGCGCGGCAGGTAGAACATGAAGGCCGACTCGATGTCGGTGCGCACCTTCGTGCTCATCGCCTCGATGATCGGGTCCTGCTGGAGGGTCTCCATGGAGCCGCCCAGGTCGTCATCCCAGTTGGGACCCCACTTGATGGTGGGCATGTACTCGCCGGTCAGCTGGCTCTTGGCGCGCGCCACCGGGAGCGCCGGGGAGTCCTTGGGTGCCGAGAGCAGACGGTCGTACTCGTAGGTCCACGGCTCGTAGTAGTCCTCGACCGTGGGCATCTCCGGGTTGGCGAAGATGTTGACCAGGCGGCGCAGGCGCCCGCCCGAGCGGGGCCGCAGGCGGCCCGAGGCCGTGCGCTCCCAGCCGCCGCGCCAGGTGTCCTGGTCCTCCCAGCCCTTGGGGTAGCCGACACCCGGGGCGGGTCTCGACGTTGTTGAACCACATGTACTCGGTGCCCTCGCGGTTGGTCCAGGCCTGCTTGCAGGTCACTGAACAGGTGTGGCAGCCGATGCACTTGTCGAGGTTCATCACCATTGCGATCTGGGCCATGACCTTCATCAGAAAGTCACCTCCTGGTTGCTGCGGCGACGGATGAGCGTGACCTCGTCGCGGTTGTTGCCCGTGGGGCCGATGTAGTTGAAGGCGTAGGACAGCTGCCCGTAGCCGCCGGCGAAGTGGCTGGGCTTGAGCACGATCCGGGTCAGCGAGTTGTGCGTCCCGCCGCGCCTGCCGCTGGACTCGGTCAGCGGGGTGTTCATGGTGCGCTCCTGGGCGTGGTGCATGAAGACCATGCCCTCGGGGATGCGGTGGGAGACGATGGCGCGCGCCGCCACGATGCCGTTGCGGTTGTAGGCCTCGACCCACTCGTTGTCCTTGACGCCGATCTTGTCGGCGTCCTGGGGGCTCATCCAGATGGTCTGGCCCCCGCGTCCCAGCGTGAGCATGTGCAGGTTGTCGAAGTACTGCGAGTGGATCGCCCACTTGTTGTGCGCGGTGATGTAGCGCACCGCGACCTCCGCCGTGCCCGCCTGGCTCGTGGACACCGCGCCCTGGCGCGGCCTCCCCGTACAGGGCGTGGAAGTCCAGTGGCGGCCGGAAGACCGGCAGGGACTCGCCCATGTCCCGCATCCAGTCGTGGTCGAGGTAGTAGTGCATGCGCCCGGTCAGGGTGTGCCAGGGCTTGGCGTGCTCCACGTTGACCACGAAGGCCGAGTAGCGCCGGCCGCCGTGCTCGGAGCCGGACCACTCCGGGGAGGTGATGACTCCCTGGGGCTTGACCTGGGTGTCGGCGAAGGAGATGAGCTTTTGCCTGCCTCCTCCTCGCTGAGCTCGACCAGCGTGGTGCCGGTGCGCTTGGACAGCGTGTCCCAGCCCTCGGTGGCGATGCGCCCGTTGGTGGTGCCCGACAGCGTGAAGATGGCGTCGGCGGCACGGATGTCGGTGTCGAGCAGCGGCCGGCCGGCGGCCACGCCGTCGGAGGAGACCCCGTGGTTGCGGGCCAGGCGCTCCACCTCCGGGCCCGGGCTTGAGCATGATGCCCTTGCAGGAAGCCCCAGCTTTCTCGGCCAGGGGACCCAGGGCGTCGAACTTGGCCCGGATCTGGGTGTAGTCGCGCTCGGTGGGCACCAGCTTGGGCATCGTCACTCCCGGCACCCACTCCTGGGGCAGGGAGGACACGTCACCGTGCGCCATCGTCAGGGCGTCGGGGGTGTCGTGCGTCAGGGGCGCGGCGACGACGTCGGTCTGGGTGCCCAGGTAGCGCGGCGCCCAGGCGGAGATGAGCCCGGCCAGGGTCTGGAAGACCTGGAAGTCGGTGCGCGCCTCCCAGGGCGGGTCGATGGCCGCGTTGAAGGAGTGCACGAAGGGGTGCATGTCGGTCGAGGAGATGTCGTGCTTCTCGTACCAGGTGGCCGCCGGCAGGACGACGTCGGAGTGCAGGGTGGTGGAGGTGTTGCGGAAGTCCGCGGTCCACATGAGGTCGAGCTTGCCCACGGGGGCCTCGTCGCGCCAGGTCACCGAGGCGGGACGCTGCTCGGGCGGGGTCTCGACGGCGTTGACGTCGTTGTCCGCACCCACCATGTGGCGCAGGAAGAACTCCGTGCCCTTGGCCGAGCTGCCCAGCAGGTTCGTGCGCCACGAGCACAGGATGCGCGGGAAGTTCTCGGGGGCGTCGGGGTCCTCGCAGGCGAAGCGCAGCTCACCGGAGCGCAGCTGCTCGACGACGTAGTCCTTGGGGTCCATGCCCGCCTCGGCGGCCTGCTGGCCCAGGAGCAGCGGGCTGCGGTTGAAGGTCGGGTAGGACGGCGTCCACCCGCGCTTCATGGCCTCGACCATGGCGTCGGTGGTCGTCTTGCCCGCCAGGGTGCCCGGTCCCAGCGGGGAGGCCAGGCGCTCGGCGGAGGTGGTGTCGTAGCGCCACTGGTCGGTGGTGATGTACCAGAAGCCCGTGGAGATCATCTGCCGGGCCGGGCGGTGCCAGTCCAGGGCGAAGGCGTACTGCTGGAAGCCGCTGAGCGGGCGGACCTTCTCCTGACCCACGTAGTGGGCCCAGCCGCCGCCGTTGACGCCCTGGGTGGCGCACATGGAGGTCAGCGCCAGGATCGTCCGGTAGATCTGGTCGGCGTGGTAGTAGTGGTTGATGCCCGCGCCCATGACGATCTGGGAGCGGCCGCCGGACTCCACGGCGTTGAGGGCGAAGTCGCGCGCCACCTGGATGATGGCGGGGCCCGGGACGCCGGTGATCTCGCTGGCCCAGGCGGGCGTGCCCGGGACCGTGGCGTCCTGGTAGTCCGCGGGCCACTCGCCCGGCATGGACGGGCGCTCGACGGCGTACTGGGCCAGGAGCAGGTCGTAGACGGTGGTGACCATGACGGTCCCCGATGCGGGTGACCGGCACGCCGCGGCGCACGACGCCGCCGCCCACGGAGCCCTCGGGGGTGGAGGAGCCGGGCAGGTCGAAGCGGGGCAGGAGGACCTCGGCGGCCTGAACCTGGGGGCCCTCGCCGTGCAGGTCCAGGATGCTCATGACCGGGTCGACACCCTCCATGAGCAGGTTCCACTTGCCCTCACCCTCGGGGGTGAAGCGGTCGGCCAGGGTGCCGCCGGGGTCGGCCGGGCCGCGCTCGCGGTCCCACACGAGGGGACGGAACTCGTTCTTCGGGGCGCCGGTGGCGACGCCGTTGACGTCGGAGGCCGTCACGAAGCGCCCGGGCACGTAGCCGGTGCCGTCGGGGGAGGGGTCCAGACCGATGAGGAAGGGGGAGTCGGTGTGACGGCGCATGTAGTCCAGGAAGAAGGACTCCTCGCGCTTGACGTGGAACTCGGAGAGGATGACGTGACCCATTGCCTGGGCCAGGGCGCCGTCGGTGCCCGGGGCCACGCGCAGCCACTGGTCGGCGAACTTGGTGTTGTCGGCGTAGTCGGGGGAGACCGCCACGACCTTCTGCCCGTGGTAGCGGGCCTCGGTCATGAAGTGGGCGTCCGGGGTGCGGGTCAGCGGCAGGTTGGAGCCCCACATCATGAGGTACTGGGCGTTGTACCAGTCGCCGGCCTCGGGGACGTCGGTCTGGTCCCCGAAGACCTGCGGTGAGGCCGGCGGCAGGTCGGCGTACCAGTCGTAGAAGGAGAGCATCGTGCCGCCGATGAGCTCGTGGAGGCGGCCTCCGGCTCCGTAGGAGACCTGGGACATGGCCGGGATGACGCTGAAGCCGGCGATCCGGTCCGGGCCCCAGGCGCGGATGGTGTGGACGTAGGCGGCCGCGACGATCTCCATGGCCTCGTCCCAGCCCACGCGGACCATGCCGCCCTTGCCTCGGGCGGACTTGTAGGCCTTGGCGGTGGCGGGGTCATCGGTGACCTGCGCCCAGGCGGCGACCGGGTCGCCGTCGTTGTCGGCCTTCGCGGCGCGGAAGGCGTCCAGCAGGACCGAGCGCACGTAGGGGTAGCGGATGCGCGTGGGGGAGTAGGTGTACCAGGAGAAGGCCGCGCCGCGCGGGCAGCCGCGGGGCTCGTACTCGGGCATGTCCGGCCCCGTGGTGGGGTAGTCGGTGATCTGCTTCTCCCAGGTGATGATGCCGTCGGAGACGTAGACCTCCCAGGCGCACGACCCGGTGCAGTTGACCCCGTGGGTGGAGTGGACCATCTTGTCGTGGCTCCACCGGTGCCGGTAGAAGGTGTCGGACTCGCGTCCGCCGGTCAGGAACAGGCGGCGGGCGTCGGCAGAGGCTTGTCCTCGACGCAGGTACGAGCCCAGCGTGAGCAGTCCGGGGGCGTTCTCGACCTGCTGGTCGGGCCCAGGGACGATCCCGGGGCCGGTGGTCTGGGAGCCGGTGGTGCTCATCAATGGTCCTTTGGTCCGTGAAGCTGGTGGGTGGTCAATGGTGTGTCTGTGTTCATCGGTGTTCAGCGTGGGGCTGGCTGGCTGGCTGGCGGCGGTCCGGGCCGATGGCGACCGGGCGGGCGCTGACGCCCCTCGACGGGGCAGGCGGGCGGGTGAGCCGTGAGCCGCCGATGCCCGTCAGACGGTTGTGGGCGTTCCGAACGGACGCCGGATGTTGGAACTCAGCCCGGGAACGGGGCTCCCGGTCGGGCATAGCGCAGCCAGCAGATGACCGCGCACACGGCGCAGTAGGCGACCGAGATCCAGAACCAGGCGGTGGTGCCCAGGGAGGCGATGGCGACGCCGACGATGAAGGGGCCCAGGCTGGCAACGGCAGCCGTGAAGCCGATGGCGCCGCCGGCCTGCCGCTTAGGCATGATCATTGGCATCTGCTTGAAGGTGCCGGCGTTGCCCAGGCCGGAGAAGAAGAACATCGCCAGCATGGACCACAGGAACCCGGGGAACTGCGCCGGATCGGTCGGATGGAGGTAGAAGGTGGTGACGGCCAGCGTGGCACCCATTCCGATGATGGAGATGAAGGTCCAGATGGCCCCGCCGAAGCGGTCGCACAGGGGCCCCCACAGCATTCGGACCACCGACCCGATCAGCGGCCCGAGGAAGGCGTAGGTCGCACCCAGGGGCAGCAGGGACTTGTCGAAGTGATCGGCCAGGGCCGACTGAGGCCCGTAGGTGTTCTTGATGAGGAGTCCGAACTGTGCGGCGAACCCGGAGAACAGGCCGAAGGTCGCCACGTACATGAGCGTCATGTACCAGGTGTCGGGGTTGGTGAAGATGTCGATCTGCTGGCGGATGTTGGCCTTGACCGGGACGTCCTTGAGCAGGGCGAAGGCGAGGAGCGCGGCCACGATGGTCCACGGGATGAAGAAGACGGCCACGTTGTGGACCCAGACCTGGCCGCTGCCGGCGTGCTGGGGGGCGATCCAGGTGATGCCCAGCAGTCCGAAACCCATGAGCCAGGGGCTCAGCAACTGGATGATACTCATTCCCATGTTCCCGATGCCCGCCTGGATCCCCAGGGCGGTACCGGTCAGCCGCTTGGGGAAGAAGTACCCGGTCGAGGGCATGTAGCCGGAGAACGAGCCGCCTCCGATCCCGCAGGCGAAGGCCAGGGCGAGCAGTGTCCCGAAGCTCGTCTCGGTGCTCTGCACCGCGAAGAACCAGCCGAGCATCGGCAGTGCGTAGAGCAGGGACGACCATGCGACGAGCTTGCGCGTGCCGACGATCGGCGGCAGGAACATGTAGATGAGGCGGATCAGGCCGCAGGACAGGCCGGGCATGGCGGCGAGCCAGTACAGCTGGCTCTCGGTGAGCTTGAAGCCGATCTCGGTGAGCTTGGGGGCGATCGCGCTGGGAAGGAACCAGACGCAGAAGGCCAGGATCATCGAGTAGGTCGAGACGATCAGTGTGGTCCAGGCGATCTTCGCGGACCAGTTCTCCGGCTCCTCGGGGTTCCACCCTGTGAGGACGCGACCGGAGGTGTCAAGCGTGGACATAGGGCTCCTGCTGTGTGGAAGGCCTCGGTCTGCTGGGCGACGGCGCCGTGGACCTGAGGCTGTCGTGAAGATGTCGGTTGGGGGCGTGCGGGCACGCACCGCCCTCAATGATGCATGGCTGCAGCCGGACCTTCAGGGGAGGGGCGAATGTCCGAGCAATACAAGGCGAAACCGTCATCCCTACGATAGCAGAGCGCAACGAATTAGGTTGAGTTCCAATTGTCTAATTGCGTTGACTGGTAGGAGTGGCGTACGTGAGGACTACGGTGGTTCCATGAGTGAGATCCCCATCGTCCAGAAGGGCCTGGCGGCCCTGCCCGAGCCCGTCAAGGGCGCCGTCATCACCGTCTCCGACCGCTGCGTCAGCGGTGAGAGAGAGGACCTCTCCGGCCCGCTGGCCCAGCGCCTCCTGGCTGAGCACGACGTCGTCGTCGAGAAGGTGGACCTCGTGCCCGACGGTGTTGAGCCGGTGCGTGAGGCGATCAGGCGGGCGGTGGCCGGCGGCGCCCGGGTGGTCCTGACCACCGGCGGTACCGGGGTGACCCCTCGGGACCTCACCCCGGAGGCGACGGCACCACTGCTGGAGACCCGCATCGAGGGCATCGAGGCGCAGATCCGCGCCCACGGGCTGACCAAGACACCGCTGGCGGGACTGTCCCGCGGGCTGGTAGGCGTGACCTCTCGCGGCGACGACGGCGCCCTGGTCGTCAACGCCCCCGGCTCGCGCGGTGGGGTCAAGGACACCGTTGCCGTCGTCGGCCCCCTGGTGCCCCATGTCCTGGAGCAGCTCGGCGGCGGCGACCACTGAGCACACTCGAGCACTACTGAGCGATTCGGATTGAGCCGGGCTGCTACTCGGAGCGGCCCGAGTCCCAGGAATGGACCTCGGCCCAGGTGTCCAGATCCCGCACGACATCGCGAGCCGTGGGGATGGCCTTGACGCGGAGCGTCCCGAGTGCCCGGCGCACAGCCGTGTCCCGCAGAGGCGTGCCGTCCGGGGCGACGGCCGCGGCCAGTGCTCGGCGGCGGTAGAGGCCCAGCAGGTACTGGGTGTGCTCGCCGTCGCGGGCGCAGACGCCGTCCAGCTCCGGCCCGGCCTGCGCCAGCGCCCGGTGCAGGGCCGGCAGCGCCCTCCAGGACAAGGGCGCGTCGCAGGTGAGGATCCCGGCCAGTCCCGCAACCGGGGCGCTCCGTCCTAGGACATCCAGCCCGGCTCCGATCCCGGCGACGGGTCCTCCCAGGGGAGGGTCCTCCAGCGCCCGTAGGACGCCTCCGGGCAGAGCGACCTCCGCCGGGGCGACGACGCACACGCGCCCGAGCGGAAGGCCCTGTTCGCGAAGCTGCTCCAGGCCGGCCAGCACGTGGTCGAGCAGGCGCAGCCCCCGGGCGACGACGTCGGGCTTGGAGGCTCCGTCCAGCCGAGCCCCGGTCCCGCCGGCCAGCACAATGACATCGGCGACCTCGGCGCCATCGGGGCCTCGGCGACTTCGACCGCATCCGCGGTGCTCACGATGGCGCGGGCCGTCTGCTCAGGCCACATCGCCACGGTCACCGCGGTCACCGCGCACCCAGTCCCCTGAGCGTCCCCCGGACTTGGCGACCACCTTGGCCTCGCGCAGCTCGACGCCCCGGTCCACTCCCTTTGACCATGTCGACGATCGCCAGTCCCGCCACGGTGGCGGCGGTGAGTGCCTCCATCTCCACGCCCGTGCGGTCGGCTGTGCGCACCGTGGTCTCAATGTGCACGCCGCCATCGACGATCTCCAGGTCCACGCGCGCCCCATGCACGCCGATGACATGCGCCAGGGGGAGGAGCTCGGGGACCTTCTTCGTCGCCGCGATCCCGGCCACACGGGCCACGGCGAGCACGTCGCCCTTGGGGACCGAGCCGCCGCGCAGGGCGTCCACGATCGCCTCCGAGCAGGCCACGAAGGCGGTGGCGCGGGCCTCGCGCACGGTGGGGGTCTTGGCGGTGACATCCACCATGTAGGCGGCTCCCGCCTCGTCCAGGTGGGTGAGGGTGATCTCGGGGCGGGTCGTCATGGGGCTCCTTCACTGGGGGTGGGATCGTGCGTCGTGGATGTGGATCGTCGTCTTGCACCGGTGGCCTGCAGGGGCGGCCGGCGGGCGCTACGAGGCGGACAGCGGGATGAGGGGCAGCTCGTCGCCGACCTCGACCGCCTCGACCTCGGCGGCCACCACCGCCAGTGCCTGCGCGGCGGGCAGCGAGGCCACCAGGTGCGAGCCGGAGCCCAGCCGGTGGGTGGGCGTCACCCAGGGCAGGCCCGCACCGTCACCGACGTCGGAACGGACTCCGGAGCCGGTGGGGGCCTCGGTGAAGCGCACCGGAACGTGCTGGCGCCGCCCCGGCGGGGTCCGCCAGCCCACCGCCGCGCGCGCCGTCAGGACAGGCCGACCCGGAAGCGAGCTCTGCGCCGCCGTCCTCCGCGTCCTGCCTGGCCAGGCGTGCCAGCGCCGGGCGCCACGATCGTGGTGAAGGAGACCAGGACACTCACCGGGATTGCCCGGCAGACAGATGATCGGCACCCGCCGGCCGTCGTCGGCGAGCACCCAGCCGTGCCCCTGAGGGCTTGCCCGGCTGCATGGCCACCTTGACGAAGTCCAGGTGGACCGGGGACCGCCTCGCCCCGCTGCGCCTGAGCCAGCATCGTCAGAGGATCGAAGGCTCCCGCGGACACGCCCCGGAGGTGACGATGAGGTCGGCGCCGGCCGCGGCCTGCCGCAGCACCTCGGCCAGGGCCTCGGCCGTGTCGCCGCTGCGGGCCACGCTCGTGCACACGGCCCCGTGCTCGGCGACCAGCCCGGCCAGCAGCAGGGAGTTGGGTCGGGGAATCGTCCCGGGCTCCAGCGCCTGGCCGGCGTCACGCAGCTCGGCCCCGGTGGACACCACCGCCACGCGCACCTGCGGCCGCACCAGCACCGAGCCGAGCCCCACGGAGGCCAGGGCGGAGATGGCCGCCGCCGACAGCCTCGTCCCCGCCGCCATGACCGGATCACCCGCGGCCACGTCCTCCCCGGCGCGGCGCACGCTGAGGCCCGGGGTCGCTGCGGCGCGGATCTCGACGCGCTCGGGAATCGGGTGCGGGCCGGGAGCCTGGTCGGTGTCCTCCACCTTGACCACGGCGTCCGCGCCCTCAGGCAGCATCGCCCCAGTCATGATCCGCTGGGCGGTTCCCTCCGCGAGGGGCCGCGGTGCGGCGCCGGCCGGAACGTCCCCGCTCACCGGCAGAACCACGGGCGTGAGCGGGCAGGCGCCGGTCGTGTCCTTCGCGCGCACCGCGTAGCCGTCCATCGCCGAGTTCGTCCACGGCGGCACCGGGACGGCGGCGGTCACGTCCTCGGCCAGCACCCGGCGGTGCGCCTCGCCCCAGTGGCACACGGCCGCCCTCAAGGGGCGAGAGGGCCTCCAGCACCTGGGAGACGTAGTCCTCCAGCGGGAATCATCTGCGCCATAGCGGTCCTTCCTTTGGCGGGTACCCTGCGGGTTGCGACTTCAGGGCGGGCGGCTGGGCGGGTCAGTGCCCGAACGTCCGGGGCCCTATCATGCCCGTTCAGCCGGTGAAGCCCACATGGGTATGCTCGCGGCCGACCATCCGATCACGCCCAGCCCGCCGCCCCGATCGAGGAGACCCCGTGACGCCCAGCCCCGACCAGCCCAGCCGGCCGCTCCCGGCTCCCACGGCCCGCGTGGTCCGTGCCGAGGTCACCGAGTCACCCATCAGCGTCACCGAACTCGCCGACGCCGTCCAGGACGCCGCCGCCGGTGCCGTCGTCACTTTCGAGGGCGTGGTCCGCAACCACGACGCCGAGCGCGCCGTCACCGGCATCGGCTACTCCTGCCACCCCACGGCCGACCAGGTCGTCGAGCAGATCGCCCAGGACGTGGCTCAGCAGGGGCGGGTGCGGGCCCTGGGCGTCGTCCACCGCGTCGGCGACCTGAGCGTCGGGGAGGCGGCGCTCGCGGTCGCCGTCAGCTCCGACCACCGCGCCGAGGCCTTCGCCGTGTGCAGCCAGATCGTCGAGGAGGTCAAGGAGCGCCTGCCCGTGTGGAAGCGCCAGACCTTCACCGACGGCTCGAGCCAGTGGAGCAACATCGCCTGACGTCTTGTCGCCGAGCCTGGAACGTCCCGGGCAGCCTGGTGGAAGAACGGTCGGGTTACGCGACAACCGCCCAGCTCGATGCGGTGGTCACCCGCCGGCGAAGGGTGGGAGCACGTCGACGGCGTCGCCGTCGGCCAGGGGCGTGAGCGAGTCCGCCGGGGTGGAGACCGAGTTGACGAGGAAGCTGCAGATCGGGATGACCCGCGCCATCTCCAGGCCCCGGCCGGAGAGCTGCTCGCGCAGAGCCGCCAGTGTCGTGCCGGCGGGCAGGTCCAGGCGCTCCTCGGGGCGCCCGGCGGCCTCGGTGGCCGCGGCGAAGTAGCGCAGGGGTCACGGAGATCTGCGCCTGACCGGCGTGCGCGCCCGCCTGGGGCGACAGCTCGGGGAAGGGGTTCGTCATTGGGGGCTCCTGAGGAATCGGGTCAGCCACCGATGGCCGACATGGTGCGCTGCGGGCGAGCGAAGCCGTCGCTCTCGGTGTGGGGACTGTCCGAGCCGTGCGCGCGGGGCTTGCCCCAGGTGGCGCCGGCCCAGATGCGGATGAGCTCGTCGTCGTCGGCGCCGGCGCGCATGGGGCCGCGCAGGTCGGTCTCGGTGCTGGAGAACAGGCAGGTCATGAGGCGCCCGTCGGCCGTGATGCGGGTGCGGTCGCAGTCCGAGCAGAAGGGGGCGGTGACCGAGGCGATGACGCCCACCGTCCCGGCCGGATGCTCCTGGCCCGACGCGCTTCCGGCGGCGACCCGCCACAGCGCCGCCGGACGACGGTCCGGGCGGCCCACCTCGGTGAGGGTGAATCCGGCCTCCCGCAGCACCCCCAGGATCTGATCGACGCCGACGACGTCCTGGCTGCTCCAGGTCTCGCGCGGTCCCAGCGGCATGTGCTCGATGAACCGCAGCTGCCAGCCACGGCGCAGGCACTCGGCCAGGAGTCGCGGCGCGCGTTCCTCCACGGTGGCGGGCACGGCCACGGCATTGACCTTGATGGGGGCCAGGCCGGCCTCCTGGGCGCCGGCGATCCCGATCAGGACGTCGGCGAGCCGGTCGCGGCGAGTGATGGCGGCGTAGTCCTGCGGGTCCAGGGAGTCGATGGAGATGTTGACGCGGTCCAGGCCCGCCGCCCGCAGCCCGGCGGCCCGCTTCTCCAGGCCCAGGCCGTTGGTAGTCAGGGGCGATGTCCGGCTTGGCTCCCGGCCGAGGTCCGCAGTGCGGACAGTGCACCGACGATCTCCTCCAGGTCGCGCCGCAGCGAGCGGCTCGCCACCGGTCAGGCGGATGCGCTCGACTCCCAGTCGCTCGACGGCGATGCGCCCCAGGCGGGTGAGCTCGGCGGTGGTCAGCAGATCCGGGGTGGGCAACCACTGGAGACCCTGCGCGGGCATGCAGTAGGTGCAACGCAGGTTGCAGCGGTCCGTGATGGACAGGCGCAGGTCGCGCACGGTGCGCCCGTAGCGGTCGACCAGCTGCTGGGGGACGCCGTCGGCAGCCGGGGCCGACAGGCCGGGACGTTCGGGCAGGTCGGGTAGCACCGGCCGGGTCGTCGGCATAGGCAGGTCCGCGGAGGCTCCACGGCTCCTGCTCGGGCCGACGACCGCGGCATCGAGTGGTGCTGGCGTCATGCGTTGAGCATATCGGGAGCGCGCCGACGGTATGGAGCCAGGCCCGTTGAGGCCCCGAGCCCATGGCCGAAGCCGAGTGCTCGGGGCCGCGGGCGCCTCCTGCCGACCGGTCGCGCTCAGGCGCGGATCAGGCGGTGCGCAGGATCTCGACGCGGGCGAAGCCCTCGGACTGCTCCAGCAGCGTGTGCTGGAAGGTGAAGGGCAGCTGGTCGATCTGGGCCAGCAGCGGGGTGGGCACGTGCGGGGCCACCAGGTCGAAGCCCTCACCGGGGTTGAGGGAGGAGGCGGCGCCAATGACCGCGGCGTGGCGCAGACGGTGCGGGATGGCGCGCGCGTCCAGGGTGAGGCGCTCGTCGCTGTGCTCGTGGCAGCCGCAGCTGGACTTCTTCTCAGTGACGGGCAGCAGCTCGGGGCTCTCGCTCATGGGGCTCTCCTTCGGAGTGTTTCGTACTGGTGTGCGTGACCTTACTACCACCGCAGGGCCGGCTGGAACGACTGTCCACCGCCAGTGGAACGACTGTCCACCTCCGCTGGCGCGACTGGCCACCTCCGCTGGCGCGGCCAGCCCCATACAAACCTACCGAAACTTCATAAGTGACGCGGAGCCGTGTCGTCTATGAAGTTTTTGTCGATGTGAGTGCGTGGTGCGTGGGTTTGCGGCGCCGTTGGATACGGTTGGGCCGTGGAGACGGACCGACTCAGCCGGGCGCTGACCAGCCGCGTGGCGCCGCGCCTGGTGGCCCTGGCCCTGGGCGCCGCCTGCATCCTCATGGGACTCAACGCCGCCCTCCTGCGCCTCAACCTGCCGGCCCCCGTCAACGGGGCCGAGCTGGCGGCGCTCCACGGCCCCCTCATGCTCGTCGGCTTCCTGGGGACCGTCATCGCCCTGGAACGGGCGGTCGCCGCCCGCACCCCTGGGCCTTCCTCGCCCCCCTGGGAAGTGCCGCGGGCTGCCTGGCCCTCCTGGCCGGAGCCCCCGACGTTGTCGGCCGGGGACTCATGACCGGCGCCGCCGGCGTCCTGTGCGCCATCTACCTGCGGGTTCACCGCCGCGCCCCCAGCGCCGCCGTCGACGTCGAGGCCATGGGCGGGGCCGCCCTCCTGCTGGGGGACGTCCTGTGGCTGGGTGGGCGCGGCATGGAGGACGTCGTCCCGCTGTGGCTGCTCTTCCCGACGCTCACCATCATCGGCGAGCGCCTGGAGCTGGCCCGCATCGCCTTCCTCGACGAGATGGTGGAGACCGTCGTCGAGGCGCTCTCCGGCGCGGCGGTCCTGGGTGCCTGCCTGCTGCTCATCGCACCGGGCTCACACCTCGTGGTCGGCCCGGCCCTGCTGGGACTGGCCGTCGTCATGGCCTACTACGACGTCGCCCGACGCACGGTCCGTCTGCGCGGCGGGGTGCGCTTCATGGCGGCCTCCATGCTCGCCGGCTACGTGTGGCTCGCCGTCGCCGGGGCGGTCTGGTCGCTGTGGGGCCTGCAGGGCCTGAACGGGGCCGCCTACGAGATCGTCATCCACTGCATCACGGTGGGCTTCGCCTTCTCCATGATCCTGGCCCATGCCCCGGTCATCATCCCCGCGATCGTCCACCGGGCCCTGCCCTACCACCGACTCATGTGGCTGCCCTACGTTCTGCTGCACGCCGGCCTGGTGGTACGAGTCGTCGGTCTGCTGGCGGAGGCCTCCGCGGTCTGGAAGGTCGGCGGTGCCGTGGGAGTGGCGGCGATCCTCGTCTTCATGGTCCTCACCCTGGGGCGCGTCCTGACCTCTGGCAGCATCCGCAAGCCGGTGAGGGCAAGACCGCCGGATGCGGCCGCGGCATCCGGATCGACGACGTCGCAGGCGACAGGGGGCCGCGCATGAGCCTGTCCATCGGTTCTCCCGGTACCGGGTCCACCCCCCGGCCCGGCTCGCTTCCCGGCCCCGGACGAGCAAGCGGCCCGGGCCGTCCCGCCAAGAAGCCCTCCCGGCGCACCACCCAGGTGCGTCGCAACGCCCTGGTCATGGCCTGGCTGCTCATTGCCGCGGTCCTGGCGACCCTGACCATCGTGGGCCCGCTGGTCTCCTGGGGAACCTGGCTGCCCCTGCATGCCCTGCTCCTGGGCGGGATCGGCAGCGCCATCACCATCTGGTCCGCCCACTTCGCCGACACCCTCCTGCACCGCCCGGCCCTGGGCGGCGCCGCCCTCCTGGACGCGCGCCTCTACGCCCACAGCCTCGGCACCGCCGTCGTGCTCACCGGCATCACCATGGGCCAGCAGGCGGTGGCGCTCATCGGGGCGGGTATCGTCATGGCTCAGGCCATTGCGGGCGTCGTGGCCATCACCGTGCAGTACCGGCGTGCCATCGCCCCACGCCTGGCATCCCTGGCCCTCCACTACGCCGTCGCCCTGGTTCTGCTGGCCACCGGTGCGCTCCTGGGCTTCCTCATCTCCTGGTCCAACGCCCACGGGCGCTCCGCCCTGGCCGACGGCTTCTACCTGGCCCACACGACCACCATGCTGCTGGGCTTCGTGGGCACCACGGTCCTGGGCACGCTCACGGTCCTGTGGCCCACGATGCTGCGCACTCCCATGGAGCCGGTCGCGCCGCGCTGGACCACTCGCGGCCTGCCCTATCTCGTGGGCGGCACCGCGCTGGTGGCCGCCTGCGGGCTGTGGCCGCCCCTGGCGGGCTCTGGGCACCCTGGTCTACCTCGGCGGCGCCTGCGCAGTCCTCGTGCCCGCCTACCGCACCGCCCGCCGGGTCCCGCCGACCTCCTTCGCCACGGCCTCCGCCACGGCCTCGGTGGCCTGGTTCGTCGGCTGCGTCGCCGTCCTGGGGGCTCGCATGTCGCTGGCCGACGACGCCGCCGCTGCCCGTGAGGTCATCCACTCCCTGCGCCTGCCCCTGGCGGCGGGCTTCGCTCTGCAGATCCTCGTGGCGGCTCTGAGCTACCTCACCCCGGTGATGCTCGGAGGCGGCCCCGCGGCCACCCGGGCCACCAACGCGATCATGGACCGCTTCGCCGCCTACCGGGTCACCGCCGCCAACGCCTGCCTCCTGCTGGCGCTCTACCCGGGGGCGCCCTGGCAGGTGCGCGTCGTCGCCGGCGCCCTGGCCGCGCTGGTGACCTCCTACCTGCTGGCGGGCATGATGCTCAGCCTGCGCGAGCTCTCCCAGCGCAAGCGCCCGCCGCGTACCCCACGCACCCCGGCCGACGCCGACCCCACCTCCGACCCCGCGGGCCACCGGTCCGCCCAGCCCTCGAAGGGGAACCCGATGACGAAGACGCCCGACGCACAGGCACCATCCCCTGATGAGGGCCGCCGCTCCTGAGACTGCTGGCTCCGAGAACGCCCCTTCTCAGGACGCTGCCTCCCAGGAGACCGAGCGCAGCAGCGCCGACAGTGCGGCTCAGGCCCCCGGCGACACTGCTGGGCGCGCGGCGACGGGCGCCGGTAAGCCCGAGGCGCCCACCGCCGAGCGGTGACGGCCGGTACCGCCCCCGCCATCGACCGCAACCGCCGCCCCCTGACCGGCGGGGCCGGCCCGACGGCGGGAGACGGGACCGCCGCATCGTCCTCGGGCGGCCTGCTCCAGTCCGCCGACCGCCGCGGCGTCCTCATGGGGCTGCTCACCGCCGGAGCAGCCGTCGTCGTCGGCAGCGTCATCGGCAACCGGGGTCAGGGGCGGAACCACCCAGGACGTCACGCCCACCGGCAACACCGTCAACGCCACCATCACGGTGGAGGGCCTGCGGTTCGTGCCGGACACGGTCGATGTCACCCCCGGAGACCGGCTCGTCATCACCCTGGACAACACCGCCGACCAGGTCCACGACCTCGTCCTGGCCACCGGCCAGACCACCGGGCGCATCGCCGCCAGAGCCAAGGGCACCCTCGACGCCGGCATCGTCGCGGGGCCCGATCGAGGGCTGGTGCTCCATCGCCGGCCACCGCGCCCAGGGCATGGTCTTCCACGTCACCGCGGGCGGGGCGGCCGCCGGCGCCCACCAGCACGGCGGTGGCCAGAGCAAGCCGGCCGGCTCCGGCAAGGACGCGGTTCCCGACTATGCGGCCCAGCTGCCCGCAGGCTTCAAGGCCTTCGACGCCGCCCTGCCACCGGCCCCTACCAGTCCCGACGGCGGTCCCGCGACCCACCGGCACACCTTCACCGTCAAGGAGCAGGTCATGCCGGTCGGCGCCGGTGTCACCCAGCGGCGCCTGACCTTCAACGGGCAGGTTCCCGGCCCCGTCCTGCGCGGCAAGGTGGGGGACACCTTCGAGATCACCCTGGTCAACGATGGCACGATGAGCCACTCCCTGGACTTCCACGCCGGGATCACCCCGCCCGATCAGGCGATGCGCTCGATCAACCCCGGGGAGTCCCTCGTCTACACCTTCAAGGCCCAGCACTCGGGGATCTGGCTCTACCACTGCTCCACCTCGCCGATGAGCCTGCACCTGGCCGCCGGCATGCATGGGGCCGTCATCATCGATCCACCGGGGCTGCCGGCCGTGGACCGCGAGTACGTCATCGTCGCCTCTGAGGTCTACCTCGGTCCCGAGGGCGGCGAGCCCAACACGGACAAGATCGCCGCCAAGACCCCCGACCTCATGACCTTCAACGGGGTGGCCTTCCAGTACCACCAGCAGCCGCTCAAGGCCAAGGTCGGCGAGCGCGTGCGCTTCTGGGTCATGGCCGCCGGCCCCTCACTTCCGACGTCGTTCCACACCGTCGGACTGCAGTTCGATCAGGTCTTCTTCGAGGGGGCCTGGACCCTGGGTGGTCCGAACCGGATCGGGGCCGCCTGGTCCGGCGGCTCCCAGGCCCTCGGCCTGCAGCCGGCTCAGGGCGGATTCGTCGAGTGCGTGGCCTCCGAGCCGGGCCACTACGTGTTCGTGACGCACTCCTTCGCCGACATGGAGAAGGGAGCTCACGGCGTCCTGGAGGTCAGCGCCTGAACCCGGGGCTCCTCAGGCCGCAGTCAGGACAGCCCCCGAACGCCGCTTCGGCCCCGGGCGACTGTGCCCGGGGCCGAAGCCTTGCAATGTCAGAAGTGGTGGATGGGTGATGCGGCCGGGGTCGGGCGCTCAGGCGACGTCGGCGTGGACGATCTTGAGGTCCGGCTCCTCGTGGACGGGCTGAGCCGAGCTGATCTGGCATCCGTCAGGCCCGTTGGGCAGGAACTTGAGCCGCTCATATGCGGCCGGGTCGGGGCCGACGACGGCCCGGAGGAAACCCTCGTGCATAGTGCACACCAGGTCGCGCGGCCGGTGGTTGCGGGTGATGAGCGGGCAGGAGCGCAGGACGACGGTGTCTCCGGAGACCTCTGGGGCGAAGCCCATGACCGCGAGGTAGGGGATGAGGGCGGTGACCCGGTCCACCTGCTCGCCGTCGACCGTGGGCTCAGCAATGGTGCCGGGGGTCAGCTCGGCCCAGCGGCGACCGATCTCCAGGGCCGTGGCGCGGGCGTCCTCGCCCTCGCCCAGGGTGTCGGCGATCGCGTCGAGCAGCAGCAGGTAGGCGTCGACCATCTGCTGAGGGTCGGGGGCCGTTGAGGCGTAGCGCAGGGCCGGGACGGCCCCGCTTGCCCGTCGGCTTGGTGGACACCGTGACGAACCCGGCGTCAACCAGGGCGTCGAGGTGCTCACGGACGGTGTTGTGGTGCAGGTTGAGTGCGCTGGCGACCTGAACGGCCGTCATCGCGTCGTTAGAAGCCTCCACGACCTCCAGGACGCGCCGGCGCGCCGCAGAGAGGTTGGCGCGTGCGGACAGGTCGCCCAGGGCGGGACGTGGGAGCGAAGGGGTCGGACGGTTGTGCATGTCCTGAGACTAACGCGCTTTCGCTTGTGGGAACCGTCAAAATCGGTGTGTAGTTGAATCCTGCAACGGCTGTGTGATGTGAGTTCTAGCACATGACGTCCAATAGGGGCTCTGACGAAACGTGAAAAAACTCAGTATTGACGCCGTTTCTGGCGGGTCGACGCCCTGTACCAGGGCAAACGGCCCTCGAGGTTGAGGATCGCGCTGTCAACGAAACTGTGACGTGCCCTGAGGGGCTCGCGCGGCGCCGCCGGGAGTGTTTCAGGGCCGGGTGGGGTCCTCGGCCTCCAGTGAGGGGGCCAGCAGCCGGCGGAAGGACTCCACCCTTGCGCGCCGCTCCTCGCGGGCAGCCGAGGCTCCCGAGGCGTCCGGCCCGTCCGCCGTGCTCGCCCACTCATCCAGGGCGCAGTCGACGACGCCCTCCTCATGGGTGCAGCCCCGCGGACAGTCCTCGGCCACGCGGGCCAGGTCCGGAAAGCCCCTCAGAACGTCGGCGCTGCCGACGTGGGAAACCCCGAAAGAACGCACGCCGGGGGTGTCGATGACCCAGCCGCCCCCGGGCAGCTCGAGGGCCTGAAGACTGGTGGAGGTGTGGCGGCCCCGGCCGGTGACCTCGTTGACGTGTCCGGTGGCGCGGTCGGCCCCGGGCACGAGCGCGTTGATGAGCGTGGACTTGCCGACCCCGGAGTGGCCCACGAGGACTGAGACGTCGCCGTCGAGCAGCTGGCGGACCGCCTCGACGCCGTCGTCGGGCCGCTTGCCGCCGGCCTGGGAGGGCCCGGTCTCGGGGGCTTGGGGGGCTGCAGCCGCGTGGCTAGGCAGCGCACGCCCAGGGGGCTGTAGAGCTCCGTCAGCGGGGCGGCGTCGGCCAGGTCGGTCTTGGTGAGCACGATGAGCGGCTCCATGCCGGCGTCGTAGGCGGCCACGAGGTATCGGTCGATCATGCGTGGGCGCGGCTCGGGGTCGGCCACGGCGGTGACGATGACGAGCTTGGCGGCGTTGGCGACGATCGCCCTCTCGGTGCCGGCTCCGTCCCCGTCCTCGGCGCTGCGGCGCAGCAGGGTGGTGCGCTCCTCGATGCGGACCATGCGCGCCAGGGTGCCCTTGCGGCCGCTGGTGTCCCCGACGACGGCGACCCGGTCCCCGACGACGACCTTGCCCCGCCCCAGCTCGCGGGCCTTCATGGCGGTGATGTTGCCGCTGGAGTCCTCGGTGAGGCTTGGGTCGTCCAGGCGGATCCGGTAGTGGCCGCGGTCGATGCGGGTGACCATGCCCAGGGCTGCGTCGGCGTGACTGGGGCGCTGCTTGGTGCGCGGGCGCGAGCCCCGGCCGGGGCGGACCCTCACGCGCGGGTCGTCGGTGCCGATGTCGCGGCGGGCCATCAGGCACCATCTCCGGGGGCTGCGGGCTCGCGATGCGAGGCGGTGGCGGGCCCGGTACCGCCCCCACCGGAGGTGGCCAGCATGGCGGCCCACAGGTCCGTGAAGCCGGGCAGCGTCTTGGAGGTGCACTCGACGTCGTCCAGGCTCACCCCCTCCACGCTCAGGCCGATGACGGCGGCGAAGGTCGCCATCCGGTGGTCGGCGTAGGAGCGCAGGGCGGCGCCGTGCAGCGGGGCGGGGCGAATGATGAGCCCGTCGTCGCTCTCCTCGGCGTCCCCGCCCAGGAGGCGGATCTGGGTGGCCAGGGCCGCCAGGCGGTCGGTCTCGTGCCCGCGCAGGTGCGCGATGCCGGTGAGGACGCTGGTGTGGCCCTGGGCTCCGGCGAGAGTGGCCAGGGCCGCCACCGTGGGGGCCAGCTCGCCGACGTCGGACAGGTCCGCGTGGATCCCGGTCAGCCTCCCGGAGCCGTGGGCCGTGAGCAGCCCGTCGGTGAGCCTCGCCTCCCCGCCCAGGCGGGGGAGGAGCTCGCGCCAGGCGTCGCCGGCCTGGGTCGTGGCCGCCGGCCAGTGGGGGACGCCGACTCGGCCCCCGGCCACGAGGGCGGCCGCCAGGAAGGGGCCGGCGTTGGACAGGTCCGGCTCGATCACGACCTCCCCGCCGCGGGGGCGACCAGGGTGGACCCGCCAGGTGCGCTCGCCGTCGCCGGCCCCGGGGGCGGGCTCGTCCACGGCGATGCCCCGCTCGCGCAGCGTCGCCACCGTCATGGCCACGTGCGTCAGCGAGGGCACCGGCCCGGTGGGGGTGAGCTCCAGGCCCCCGGGCAGGAGGGCGCCCAGGAGCAGGAGGGCGGAGACGAACTGGGAGGAGGCCGAGCCATCGACCGCCACCCCTGGGCGCTCTCGGCTCGCAGAAGGGCGCCGTCACCGGGGCCGACTCGGAAGGGCAGGAAGCCGGGCTCACCGAGGTGGGCGACCTCCGCGCCCAGGGCGGCCAGCGCGTCGAGCAGAGGCGCCATGGGGCGGCGCCGGGCGGCCTCGTCCCCGTCGAAGACGACCGGGGTGTCGGCCAGGGCGGCCAGGGGCGGGAACGAAGCGCATGACGGTCCCGGCCAGGCCGACGTCGATGCGTCCGAGGCCGTCGGGTCCGGCCTGCACGTGCAGCGGCAGGGGAGCCGGCGTGACGCGCAGGCGCGTGCCGGTCTCGTCGAGGTTCTCGAAGCGGGCGCCGAGCACGCTCAGGGCGGCGAGCATGAGCTCGGTGTCGCGCGAGCGCAGGAGCCCGGTGAGCGTCGTCGGCGCGTCGGCGACGGCGGCCAGCAGCAGGGCCCGCGCGCTCAGCGACTTCGACCCCGGCAGCTCCACGACGGCCTCCAGCGCCCCCGCCGCCACCGGCGCCCGCCACGGCTCGGCCGAGCCTGCCGAGGCAGCCGAAAGGGCCGCAGGGACGCCAGCGCCGGGGGCATCGGTCATGCGAGCGCCTCAATGACCGCGTTGAGGGTGGTCGAGGGGCGCATGACGGCGTCGGTCAGGGCCGCATCGGGGCGGTAGTAGCCGCCGATGTCCACTGGCGAGCCCTGGACGGCCAGCAGCTCGGCCTGGATCGTGTCGTTGAAGGCCTCGAGCTGCTGGGCGATCGGGGAGAAGACGGCGGCGAGCTCGGGGCTGGTCTCCTGCGCGGCCAGCTCGCGGGCCCAGTACAGGGCCAGCCAGGCGTGCGAGCCGCGGTTGTCGATCTGCCCCAGGCGGCGCGCCGGGGAACGGTTCTCCTCCAGCAGCCGGGCCGTGGCGGCCTCCAGGGCGTCGGCCAGGACCTCGGCGCGCTCGTTGCCGCTGACCTGGGCCACGTGGTGGAAGGCCTCCGCCAGGGCCAGGAACTCACCCAGGGAGTCCCAGCGCAGGTAGTCCTCCTCGAGGAGCTGGCGCACGTGCTTGGGGGCCGAGCCCCCGGCCCCGGTCTCATAGAGGCCGCCGCCATTCATCAGCGGCACCACCGAGAGCATCTTGGCGCTCGTGCCCAGCTCGAGGATGGGGAAGAGGTCCGTGTTGTAGTCGCGCAGCACGTTGCCGGTCACCGAGATCGTGTCCTCGCCGCGGCGGGCGCGCTCCAGGGACAGGCGTGTGGCCGCCACCGGGTCCAGGACGCGGATGTCCAGGCCCTCGGTGTCCTCATCGGCCAGGTAACGGTTCACCAGGTCGATGAGGACGGCGTCGTGCCCGCGCTCGGGGTCCAGCCAGAAGACGGCCGGGGCACCGGTGGCCCGGGCCCGCGTGACCGCCAGGTGCACCCAGTCGCGCACGGGGGCGTCCTGGGTGGTGCAGGCCCGCCAGATGTCGCCGGTGGCCACCTCGTGGGACAGCAGCACCGCGCCGGGCTCGGCGCCCGCGCCCTCGACCACGACGACCTCCACGGTGCCGTCGGCCGGGATGAGGAAGGTCTTGTCGTGGCTGCCGTACTCCTCGGCCTTGCGGGCCATGAGACCCACGTTGGGCACCGAGCCCATCGTGGCCGGGTCCAGAGCCCCGTGGGCGCGGCAGTCATCGATGACGGCCTGGTAGACCCCGGCGTAGGAGGAGTCCGGGATGACGGCGAGCGTGTCCGCGGTCTGGCCATCCGGCCCCCACAGGTGGCCGCCGGCCCGGATCATGGCGGGCATGGAGGCGTCGATGATGACGTCACTGGGCACGTGCAGGTTCGTGATGCCGCGATCGGAGTCCACCATGGACAGGCGCGGTCCGGCGGCCAGCTCGGCCTCGATGGCGGCGCGGATCTCCTCACCCTGGGGCAGCGAGTCCAGTCCCGCCAGGATCGAGGCCAGCCCGTCCTCGGCGCGCAGGCCCGCCTCGGCCAGGACCCTCCCGTAGGTGGAGAAGACCCCCGGCAGGGCGGCGCGCACCGCGTGACCGAAGATGATCGGGTCGGAGACCTTCATCATCGTCGCCTTGAGGTGCACCGACAGCAGCAGGTCCTCATCCTTGGCGGCGGCCACCTGCTGGGCGAGGAACTCATCCAGGGCGGCGGCACTCATGAAGGTGGCGTCCACGACCTCCCCGGCCGTCACCGGCAGCGACTCCCGCAGGACGATCGGCTCGCCGCCGTCGGCCGGGCGCAACCGGATCTGCAGGGTGCCGGCCTCGGGGCACGACGACGCTGCGCTCATTGCGCCGGAAGTCGCCCGATCCCATCGTGGCCACGCGGGTGCGCGACTGGGGCGACCAGGCCCCCATCGAGTGCGGGTGGGAGCGGGCGTAGGCCTTGACGGCCGCCGGGGCGCGCCGGTCCGAGTTGCCCTCACGCAGGACGGGGTTGACGGCGCTGCCCTTGACGGCGTCGTAGGCGGCGCGCGCCTCGTGCTCGGCGGGCGTGGCCGGGGAGTCGGGGTAGTCGGGGATCTCGTGGCCCAGGGCCTGAAGCTCGGCGATGGCGGCCTTGAGCTGCGGGCAGGGAGGCGGAGATGTTGGGCAGCTTGATGATCGTGGCCGCTGGGGACTGGGTGAGCTCGCCCAGGCGGGCCAGGTCGTCGTCGGCCAGGGAGAAGGCTGCCAGGATGCGTCCCGCCAACGAGATGTCCGCGGTGCCCACGCTCACGCCCGCCCGCTGGGCGAAGCCGCGCACGATCGGCAGGAAGGAGTGGGTCGCCAGCATCGGGGCCTCATCGGTCCAGGTGTAGACGATGTCGGGCTGGGCGGCCTGCTCCGACTGGGGCGACTGGCTTGCCTGAGCCGGCTGGGCGGACTGGACGGTCATGAGTGCTCCCTAGCGTGTCGATGACGTGTCTGCGCGTGGTGGTCAGTGGTGCGGGCGCGTGCGCGCGCCGCGACCGGTCGGTAGTGGACCGGGGCGAGAGTAGCCGCCGCCTGTGACGCCCAGGTGACAGGTGCCGGAGCGCTGCAGGCGGAGATGGCGGTGGGCCGACGTCGGCCCCTGGCCCGGAGCCAACGGGAGCCGACGTCGGCCCGACCAAAGGCGCTCAGGCAGTCACGTGGCGCTGCTGAACGGCCTCGCTGGGCGGCCTGCATCGCCTCACGCTGCTGGCGGGCGTTGCGCACCTGCCAGGCCAGGGACGGCCTGCCCTGACGGTCGACGGCGGCCAGCGCGAGCCCGGCCCCCAGGGCGGCCCCGCGCAGCAGCCCGGAGAGGGCCTCCTTGCGGGCCTGCGTCCCCTTGACCGCCCAGACGGGGTTGTTGACCACGGTGAGGGGCACGTTGAGGGCCGCCAGGATGGTGGCGTTCGTGCGGGGTGCCCGGCCGGTGGCCAGCCCCAGCCCGGCCACGAGGCTCACGGCACCCGAGGCGCGGGTGAGCAGCCGGGCGTCGGAGGCCAGCACGGGCGGCAGGCCGACCCGCTCCAGCGTCGGGGGCGACCTTCTCGAACTTCTCCACGTGGCGCGACGGGGCGCACCAGGGCGTCGAGTCCCATCGACGATGAAGGGCGCGGCGAGCATGGGGCGGGCGAAGGAGCGCAGAATGTTCATGCCCCCATCCTGGCCTACGCGGGCGGCTCGGGCCAGCGATATCGCTGCTCGAAGGTGGTGCGTGCCTCGCTCAGGGCGGACGGGGAATGAAATCGGGGCGCCATCGCGTTGGCCGGGACATGAGCATCCAGCAGTCGATCGCGTCGCCGTCGAGCCGGACCGCCCGCCGGCGGGGCGCACCGCCGAGTGGGCCGCGCGGCCGCCGAGAGCGGCCCGGCAGGCAGGACCGGTGCCGCCGGCACCGTGTCCTGCCGGGAGGACCCGCCACGATCACGGAGGCGACGACCGAGACGATGACTGAGACGGTGACCAAGGCTCGTGGCGTCGGTTGGGCCGAAGACTCCCCGGGCACGTTAGGCTCGTGGCTGATGACGGACATCGACGACCACACTGATGAGATCACCCTGGATGAGGTGATCGATCCTGACGATGGCGCGCGCGATCTGGACCGGGCGCCGGCCGATGAGGACGAGGCCGCCCGGGCCGCCCGCTTCGAGGCCGAGGCCCTGCCCTACCTCGACCAGCTCTACGGCGCCGCCCTACGCATGACCCGCAACCGGGCCGATGCCGAGGACCTCGTGCAGGACGCCTACGCCAAGGCCTTCGGCTCCTTCCACCAGTACCGGCCCGGCACCAACCTCAAGGCCTGGCTCTACCGGATCCTGACCAACACCTTCATCAACTCCTACCGCAAGAAGCAGCGTGAGCCGCTCCAGTCCGACGCGGAGACGGTCGAGGACTGGCAGCTGCACCGGGCCGCCTCCCACGACTCGGTGGGGCTGCCCAGCGCGGAGAACCTCGCCCTGGACGCCCTGCCGGACTCCGACATCAAGGACGCCCTGGGTCCAGCTCACCGAGGACCGTCGCCTGGCCGTCTACCTGGCGGACGTGGAGGGCTTCTCCTACAAGGAGATCGCCGAGATCATGGACACGCCCATCGGGACCGTCATGTCCCGGCTGCACCGAGGTCGCCGCCAGCTGCGCGAGCTGCTGGCCGACTACGCCCGAGAGTACGGGATACGGGGAGGAGGAGAAATGACAGACCGCATGGAACCGGGAACCCCCGGCGACAACAGCGCCGAGCCCACCAAGGACCCCGAGACGGCGGACGGCTCCCAGGACTGCTCCTGCGCCGAGGCCCGCGCCCACCTGGAGGCCTTCCTCGACCGTGAGTGCACCGCCGACCTGGCCGAGCGCCTCGCCCAGCACGTGGCCACCTGCTCGCACTGCTCCCGCCTCGCCGACGCCGAGACCCACCTGCGGGAGATCCTGCGCTCGCGGTGCGCCGAGCAGGCCCCTCCCGAGCTGCGCGCCCGGGTCCTGGGGCGCCTGTCGGCCCTGCGCGCCACCGCGGTGAGCGTGACGACGACGTCGACCACGACCCGGACCCAGGCCTCCGCCTCCGGGCGGGTCGTGCGCGTCGTGGAGTCCCGGGTCGAGTCCTCCCGGACCGTCCGCTTCGAGCGCGACTGAGGGAGCAGCCGGGCCCTCCCGGCTCGTGACGTGCGCCGACGTGTGGTCGCCTTCACCGGCTGGTCAGCGGCGCCAGACTGGCCCGAGGCGCGCCGCCGTGTGCGAGAATCAGCGGCGTTCCGTGCCCCCTCGTGGGGCGAGTCAAGACACGAGGAGGCAGTGATGAGCAAGCGCGGTCGTAAGCGTCGTGCACGCGCCAAGTCCAGCGCCAACCACGGCAAGCGTCCCAACGCCTGAGCCGGGTAGCGCGCTGAGCGCAACGCCCTGAGACATAGCAGACGTCGGCCGGTCACCGCAGCGGTGACCGGCCGACGTGTTTGTCAGCGGGGCCGCTCGGGTCTCAGGACTCAGGGGCGCTCGACGCCGAGCCACTCGTACCAGCCGCGGTGCAGCACCAGCCAGGCCAGCAGACCGTATCCGGCCTGGCCCGGGTGCGTGCCGCCGGCGGCAGCGACGTCGGCCGTCCACTGCTCGTGGTTGCGCAGCGGCTCGAAGGCGTCCACGTAGGGCACATTGCGGCGCAGGCACACCTCCTCGGCGGCCTGGGACAGCTGGGCGGTGGCGTCGGGATCGGCCTCCGGCAGGGGAGGGGGCCCGACGACGAAGCACTCGCGGTGGTCGGAGGCGGCAGTGTCGAGGATGTTGGCCAGGGCCAGGCGTGAGCGGGCGTAGGAGATGCCGGCGAGCACGTCGGCCACGCCCAGTCCCACGACGAGCCGGTTGATGCCGGTGTGCGTGGAGCGGCGGGCCACCTCGGGCCCCCAGCGGTCGGACATCTGCGCGGTCGTCTCACCGGGAACCGCCAGTGAGGTCCACAGGATGTCGGCGTCCCGGGGCGTACGGGCCATGACCCGGCCCGTCCATCCCAGGGCGCGCCCGTCACCATGACCGGCCACCAGCTCGTCACCGATGAAGCTCAGCCTCGTCTCACGCATGACAGCGCCTCCTCATGCCTCATGATCCCTCATGCTGTCTTGACATTATCGTGACCTTGCGTCGTAACGGTGGAGGCTGACGGCATTTCGGCGGGGCTGACCGGGGACGGGACGGTGGACCGGCCTCGTCTCAGTGGCGGGTGAAGGCCTGGCGGAGGATCTCCTCCTGCTGGGCGCGGTGGAGGCCGGCGGTGCCCACCGCTGGGGCGGCGGCCTCGGGCCGGGAGACCAGCGTGGGCAGGACACCGCCGGTCAGGTCGGTCGGCAGGTTGAGCGCCAGGTAGGGCCACATGCCCTGGTTGGCGGGCTCGTCCTGGACCCACACGAGCTCGGCCCCGCTGAAGGGGGCCAGCGCCTCGGCGATGGCCGAGCTCTCCAGCGGGTAGAGCTGCTCGAGGCGGACGATGGCCGTGCTCGTGTCCCCGGTCTTGGTCCGGTGAGCCAGCAGGTCGTAGTAGACGCGCCCCGAGCACAGCAGCACCCGGTCCACGCCCTGCTTGCGCGCAGTGGCCAGGACGGCGTCGTCGGTCTCCCCGATGACCGGCTGGAAGGTGCCGGAGGTGAAGGCCTCCACCGGGGAGCAGGCGGCCTTCAGACGCAGCAGCTGCTTGGGGGTGAAGACGATGAGCGGGCGGCGCGGGCGGGTGTAGGTGTGCTCGCGCAGCAGGTGGAAAGTAGCTGGCGGGCGTGGAGGGCTGGGCCACCAGCATGTTGTCCTGGGCGCACATCTGCAGGTAGCGCTCGATGCGGGCCGAGGAGTGGTCGGGTCCCTGCCCCTCCTGGCCGTGGGGGAGCAGCATGACCAGGCCGGAGCGCTGCCCCCACTTCTGGGCGGCGGAGGTGACGTACTCATCGATGACGGACTGGGCGCCGTTGGCGAAGTCGCCGAACTGGGCCTCCCACATGGTCAGTCCCTCAGGGCGCTCCACGGAGTAGCCGTACTCGAAGGCCAGGGCGGCGTACTCGCTGAGCAGCGAGTCGTAGATCTCCAGGGGTGCCTGGTCCGGGCGTCAGGAAGCTCAGGGGCGTCCACTCCTGCCCGGAGGTGTGGTCGTGCAGGACGGCGTGGCGCTGGGCGAAGGTGGCGCGGCGGGCGTCCTCGCCGGCCAGTCGGATCGGCACGCCCTCCATGAGCAGGCTCCCCAGGGCGATGAGCTCCCCGAGCCCCCAGTCGATGCCGCCCTCGCGGGTGGCCTCGCGGCGCTTGGAGAGCATGGCCTGGAGCTTGGGGGTGGACGGTGAAGGACTCCGGGCCAGGCGACCTGGGCGTCGCCGATGCGCTCGACGACGTCGCGCGGCACCGCCGAGGTCCAGCCGAGCATCATGCCGGTGCCCGCCCTGCTGGGAGTGGGGGATCTCCAGGGAGGACAGGGGCACGCCCACCTTCGTGGGGTCCGACAGGTCCTGTGTGGAGGTGTCGGTGGTGTCCTCGGCGTCGTCGGAGCCCGTGCCCCCGGTGACCTGGATGCGGGCCTCGGTGAAGATCCCGCTCCAGCTCGTCCTGGTAGCTCTTGGCGATCTCCTGGGCCTCCTGCGGGGTGATGTCGCCGCGCCCCACGAGGGCGGAGGTAGACGCCGCGGGTGGAGTCCAGCGAGTCGATGAGCCGGTACATGAGCGGCTGGGTCATCGAGGGTCGTCGCCCTCGTTGTGGCCGCGGCGCCGGTAGCAGATGAGGTCGATGATGACGTCCTTGTGGAAGGTGCGTCGGTACTCGTAGGCGTGGCGGGCGGTGCGGGCCACCGTCTCGGGGTCGTCGGCGTTGACGTGGAAGATCGGCACCTGCAGGCCCTTGGCCAGGTCGGTGGCGTAGATGGTGGAGCGGGCCGAGGCCGAGCCGGTGGTGAAGCCGATCTGGTTGTTGACGACGATGTGGACGGTGCCGCCGGTGCGGTAGGCGGGCAGCTGGCTCATGTTGAGGGTCTCGTAGACCACGCCCTGGCCGGCGAAGGCGGCGTCACCGTGGACGAGGACCGGCATGACCGTGTAGCCCTTCTCGCCCAGGCCGATGCGGTCCTGCTTGGCGCGCACGATGCCCTCGACGACGCCGTCGACCGTCTCCAGGTGGGAGGGGTTGGCGGCCAGGGAGACGCGGGTGGACACGCCGTCGGTCCCGGAGAAGACGCCCACGGTGCCCAGGTGGTACTTGACGTCCCCGGTGCTGGCGCCCTCGATGACACCGTTGCCCTCGAACTCGTCGAAGACCCTGCCCGTAGGACTTGCCGGCGATGTTGGTGAGCACGTTGAGGCGGCCGCGGTGGGCCATGCCGATGACGACCTCGTCGAGGCCGTCGTGGGCGGCGGCGTCGAGCAGGCGGTCCAGGGCCACGATGAGGGACTCCCTCCCTCGAGGCTGAAGCGCTTCTGGCCCACGTACTTGGTCTGCAGGAAGGTCTCGAAGGCCTCGGCCTGCTCCAGCTTGGTGAGGATCCGACGGCGCTCCTCATCGCCGATGTTCTCCCAGTCCCGCTCGAGGCGCTCCTGCCACCAGGCTGCGCTGGGCCGGGTCCTGGATGTGCATGTACTCCACGCCCACGGTGCGGCAGTAGGCGTCGCGCAGCATCCTGAGGGATCTCGCGCAGGGTGGCCCGGTCGCGCCCGCCCAGGCCCCCGGGTGGGGAAGGAGCGGTCCAGGTCCCACAGGCTCAGCCCGTAGGAGGTGATGTCCAGGTCGGGGTGGCGGCGCAGGCGGTAGGTGAGCGGGTCGTTGTCGGCCGCCAGGTGGCCACGCTGGCGGTAGGCGTGGATGAGCTCGGCCACGCGCGCCGGCTTGCCGGTCTCCAGCTCGGGGTCGTAGGTGGTGTCACGCATCCACGCGACCGGCTCGAGGGGGATGCGCAGGGACTCGAAGGCCCGGTTCCAGAAGCCGTCCAGTCCCAGGAGCTTGCGCTCCACCAGGCGCAGGAAACTCGCCCGGAGGCGGCGCCCTGGATGACGCGGTGGTCGTAGGTGGAGGTCAGGGTGACGACCTTGCCGATGGCCTGGCGGGCCAGCGTGTCGGGGCTCGCACCGGCGAAGGCGGCCGGGTAGTCCATGCTGCCGACCCCCACGATGAGTCCCTGGCCGGGCATGAGGCGAGGCACCGAGTGCAGGGTGCCGATCATGCCGGGGTTGGTCAGGGTCACGGTGGTGCCGCGGAAGTCGTCGAGGTCCAGCTTGTTGTCGCGGGCCTTGGCCACGATGGCCTCGTAGGCCTCAACGAACTGGGACAGGTCCATGAGGTCGGCCTGCTTGATGGAGGGCACCAGCAGTCGGCGCTGCCCGTCAGCGCCGGGCACGTCGATGGCCAGGCCGAAGGCCACGTGGGCGGGCTCGTGCAGGACCGGCTTGCCGGCCTCGTCGACCCCGTAGGCGACGTTCATCGAGGGCATCTCGGCCAGCGACTCGACCACCGCCCAGCCGATGAGGTGGGTGAAGGAGACCTTGCCGCCGCGGGTGCGGGCCAGGTGGCTGTTGATGACGGCACGGTTCTCGATGAGGACCTTGGCGGGCACGGCCCGGGCGGAGGTGGCCGTGGGCATGGACAGGGAGTCGTCCATGTTCTTGGCGGTGCGGGCCGCCGCCCCCTTGAGCCTGGTACGATCTCTCCTCGCAGCCGTCGCCGTCCTGGTCGTGCGCGGGGTGGGCGGCCTGGCGCTGGGCGTAGGGCGAGGTCGGGGTGCGGTGTCCGACGGCGGGGCCGGCGGCAGGTCTGAGCGCGTGACGTCCTGGACGGCGGAGGAGTGACGCAGGGGGGAGGCGACCTGAGGCGTGATGGTGGCCCGGCGCGGACCACCGGCAGCCGCCGACGCGAAGCCATTCGAAGGGCTACTTGACCGGTGCAGGCCGGCACTCGGATCGGTCTCGAAGAGCTCTCGCCACTGGGGGCTCACGGAGGAGGGATCCGCTGACCAGGCGGCCCGCATCTCCTCCACCATCCACTCGTTGGCGCCGAAGCCTGGGCTGGTCTGGTCCTGCGTGGGCACGTCGGGTCTCCTCGGAGCTTGTCAGTCTCCCGTTCCGGCACTGGGAGCCTCAGCGGGACCCCGGGGAGGAACGGCGGCATTCATCGGACATCCTAGAAGGCGAAGGGCGTCTCAAGCGAGTAAATGCGGGACCAAGGACACACGCGTGTCTCGACCGTGATGTCGCTTCGTGCCCGGGTTGTGACAGTCCTGGAGGAGGGCCGCGGTGGTACCGTTCGGTCACTATGCGATCGGCTTTCCGTCGGGCCCGCAGGCGCCGCACCCGCACGCACCGCGCCTCCTCGCCCGCCTCTGACCACCCCCACCCCGACTCGTCCTCCTCCGGCGCCCACGTCGCACTCCACGTGGGGGAGGAGCTCGCATGACCGACTGGCTCATGATCGCCGTCGGCGTGGTCCTCACCGTGGGCACCGCCCTGTTCGTGGCCGGTGAGTTCTCCCTGGTGGCCCTCGACCCCTCCACTGTTGAGACCCGCGCCGCCGCTGGGAACAGGCGCGCCACCGTCGTCCAGCGTGCCCTGAGCCGCCTGTCCACCCTCCTGTCCGGAGCCCAGGTCGGCATCACCCTGACCACGGTGCTCCTGGGCTACACCATGCAGGCGGCCCTGGCGAACCTGCTCACCGGCCTCATGAGCCACTGGCTGGCCACCTCGGTGGCCACCGGCGCCGCAGTCGTCATCGCCCTCATCGTCGTCAACGCCTTCTCCATGGTCATCGGCGAGCTCATCCCCAAGAACGCCACCCTGGCCGACCCCATGCGCGCCGCTGGGCTCGTGGCCCCCTTCCTCATGGGCTTCACTACCCTCCTCAAGCCCCTCATCGTCCTGCTCAACGGCGCCGCCAACGCCGTTCTGCACGCCATGGGCATCGAACCCGCCGAGGAGCTCAGCGGCACCCGCAGCGCCGGCGAGCTCGCCTCCCTCGTGCGCCACAGCGCCGAGGAGGGCACCCTCGACGCCCTCCACCGCCACCCTGCTCACCCGCTCCATCGGCCTGGGGGCGCTGACCGCCATCGACGTCATGACCGACCGCGGCCGCCTCCACACTCTTGAGGCCGACGACTCCGCCGAGGACGTCGTGCACCTGGCCCGCGCCACCGGCCACTCCCGCTTCCCCGTCATCGGCCGGGACGTCGACGACGTCATGGGCATCGTCCACCTGCGCCGCGCCATCGGCGTCCCCTACGAGCGGCGCGCCGACGTGCCGGTGGCCTCCACCTCCCTCATGACCCCGCGCCCCGCGTCCCGAGACCATGCCGCTGGCCGACCTGCTCGTCGAGCTGCGCGCCCAGGGCTCCCAGATGGCGATCGTCGTCGACGAGTACGGCGGCACCGCCGGCGTCGTCACCCTCGAGGACGCCGTCGAGGAGGTCGTCGGGGACGTCGCCGACGAGCACGACCGCCGCCGCGCCGGCGCCCACCTCGACCCCTCGGGCCACTGGGTCGTTCCCGGGTGGATGCGCCCCGACGAGCTCGCCACCCGCGCCGCCATCCAGGTGCCCGACGACGGCCCCTACGAGACCCTCGGCGGCCTGGTCATGACCGAGCTCGGCCGCATTCCCGCCGTCGGCGACGTCGTCGAGCTGACTCACGCGTCCCTGACCGTCGACGCCATGGACGGGCGCCGCGTCACCCGCCTCCACGTGCGCCCCAAGGACCCTGAGGTCGCGTCCGGGGGACGGGCGCCTGAGGGGGAGCCCCGATGAACACGCCGCTCGCCCTCCTGATCACCGTCATCCTCCTGGCCGGAAACGCCTTCTTCGTCGGCGCCGAGTTCGCCGTCACCTCCTCGCGCCGCAGCCAGCTCGAGCCGCTGGCCGAGGCCGGTGACACCCGAGCCGCCACCGCCCTGCGGGCCCTGCAGAACGTCTCGCGCATGCTGGCCACCGCCCAGCTCGGCGTGACCCTGTGCTCCACGGGCCTGGGCGTCGTCGCAGAGCCGGCCATCGCCCACGCCCTGGAGCCCTGCTGCTCGACCGTCGGCGTCGGGCACTCCGGCTCCCACGCCGTGGCCGTCCTCATCGCCCTGGTCATCGTCGTGGGCCTGCACGTCGTCGCCGGGGAGATGGTGCCCAAGAACATCTCCATCGCCTCCCCGGAGAAGGCGGTGCGCTGGCTCGCCCCGCCCCTGGTGTGGTGCTCGCGCGTCTTCAGTCCCGTAGTCAACGCTCTCAACGGCTTCGCCAACGGGGTCCTCAAGGTTCTGGGCATCGAGGCCAAGGAGGAGATCGCCGCCGCCTTCAACGCCCAGGAGGTCGCCTCCATCGTCGAGCGCTCCACGGCCGAAGGCGTCCTGGAGGACTCCACCGGCCTGCTCAGCGGCGCCCTGGAGTTCTCCGAGGAGACCGCGGGCAGCGTCATGGTGCCCCTGAGCAAGCTCGTCACCCTGCCCCAGGACTGCACGCCCGAGGACGTGGAACGGGCCGTGGCCTCCACCGGCTTCTCCCGCTTCCCGCTCGTCGCCGATCGGGCCGCAGCCGACGAGGGAGAGGAGCCGGCCATCACCGGCTACCTGCACCTCAAGCGACATCCTCTACGCCGACGGCGCCGACCGCACCGAACCGGTACCCGCCTGGCGCGCTCGCGCACTCGTACCCGTCGGCTATGACGACGAGGTCGAGGAGGCGCTGGCGGCCATGCAGCGCTCGGGGGCCCACCTCGGGCACGTGCGCAACGCGCAGGGGCGATTCGTCGGGGTCCTCTTCCTGGAGGACATCCTCGAAGAGCTCGTCGGCGAGGTCAACGACGCCATGCAGCGCGAGGAGTACCAGCGCCGTGACTAAATCGTGATTCAAGGGGTGGGGTCAGCGGATACCCACAGATCGGGCCGTTTCTGACGACAATCGTCGACTGCCGGTCAGGCTGCGGTGACCAGGAGTCGATTCGTTCGTATGACACGTGTTTCCGGCTCAGGAGTGGTGCCGCGAACGGGATCGTCACATTTGTGCGGGAAGTACAGGTCACACAAAGGTGTGCTGGTTCTCCTGGCAAGACCCACAGGAGACCGCTACTGTTTTAACCGAGTACAACCCAGGCTGTCGCCCTGGCAGCCACCACGTCGTGACCGCCGAGTCGTCGGCAGCAACGACTTCCTTCCCTGTCCCATGACAACAGCCACCTGGAGGCTTCCCACGTGACCCCGCAGCCCATGAGTCGACGCCAGCGTCGCGAGGCGGAACGTGCTGCCGAAGCCGCTCGCCAAGTCGCTGAGGCGCAGGTCGGAGCCACCCCGCCGTCACCGTCGACGACGCACACCACTCACGTCGCCGGGGCCACTCGCCGCTCACGTCGCGACCTTCGCACTCACCGCGCTCAGAATGGCGCCGCCTCCAGCCCCGTCACCGCTCCGAGCCCATCGGCTCTCCCCTGACGTTCCGCTCGCCCCGCAGAAGCAGAACCATCCACAGCGGCCCGTGGCTCCGGCAGCGCCTCCGGCAACGGAGGCAGGCACTCGGACAGGAACGCGCCCAGCCGGCGGATCCTCCCGATCGGTCCCCGAAGACCCGACGGAGTCGCAGCCCGTGGCGCCGATGAGCCGCATGGCTCGCCGGCGTCAGAACGCCATTGAGCAGCCGGAGTCCGCCTCGCGTCAGCCCGAGCATCCGCACATGTCGGCGGCGCAGGCGCACAGCGCCGCGTCTGCGTCCCCGTCCGTCTCCTCCTCGCCGCAGGTCGCCGGCGATACCCGTCCCACCCGGCGCTCCCGCAAGGACCTGCGTACCGCCCAGGTCGTCGAGGGCGCTCAGCAGACGCGGGAGACCCCTGTCGTCGAGACACGCCGCAGTCCCAGTCTCGCCGGTCCGAGGGGCGTTCGGAGAACCGTCGTGACCGACACCGCTCTCATCGCGGCGAGCATGCTGAGTCTTCGTCGGCGGCGCCGTCAACACCCTCGGCCCTGACGCCCCTGGTCGCGGCCTCTCTGGCCGAGTCCACCTCGGATCTCGGGCGGGCAGCCAGTGACTCCACCGGTACCACGCCGTGGTGGGCCAGCGGTGGCACGGCTCCTGCTGCGTCCGACGGCACACAGCGCCGTCGTCATGCGGCCGCTCAGACCACCCCTGCCGGGCCAGGGGCCGGAGCAGTCTCGCGGCCCGCGCCCCGTTCCGGGAGCCGACGTCAGCAACGTGCCTCCGCAGCGTCTCCCACTGGCGTCTCGGCCGCCTCGGCCAAGCCTGTCGTGGCCTCCACCCCCCACCATGCCGCCCTCTTCGGTGCCCCCGGCACACAGGCGGGCCGTGCCGCGGCCCAGACACCGCAGGCCGAACCATCAGTGCCCGCGACGCCCTTCACTCCCGAGGCGCCGCACGAGATCCGATTCTCACAGCGGATCACGGGACTTCCGCAGCGCGGAGACCGTTGAGGTCCCTGAGGTCCGCAAGATCATGGCCGCACGCAAGGCCGGGGTGCCGCTGGCGGACGAGGAGACCCTTCGCGCCATCAAGGCCGCCCGGAGTGCCAGGAAGACCAAGCCCGAAAGGGCGGCTGCCGAGACCACGGGGACCGGGGTCGCCGACGAGTCTGTCGCCCCGGCGTCGTCGGCCAGGGGCGCGGCAGCGTCGAAGCCGGACACTCACCGTGACTCCTCAACCGGACCCGCCCCCGTGCGCCCTGTCCGCCGGCGCACCGGTTCCGGGATCCTGGGGCGCACCGCCGTCCTGTCGGTCCTGGCCGCGGCCACGGTGCTCGCCCCCTTGTCCAGCCACCTCGACAACACCCCTCTGGCCTCGGCCGCCATGAAGATGCACTCCGGCGGCTCCGCCACGCAGAGCCCGGCCGCCGGCGGAACGAGGTCCTCGTCCGTCGCCAGTGCCGTGCTCGGCAGCGACGACCTGGAGTCGGCCTCCGACACCCAGCTGTCCAACGTTCCCGACGCCGCCACCCGGGCCAGGATCCGCGAGGCCTTCCAGAACGCCGCCAAGACCTGCTCCTCGGCGACCGGCGCCTCCGGCGACACCAGCGCCTTCACCTCCAAGCCGCAGCTGTTCTACCCGATGCTTCCGGGAACCTACGAGATCTCCTCGGAGTACGGTTACCGCACCCACCCCACCCTCGGCTACCGCAAGCTGCACGCCGGACAGGACATGGCCGCCCCCGTGGGGACGCCCATCTACGCAGCCGCCGCCGGCACCGTCACCACCGCCGGCATGGTCGACGGCACCGGAACCATCACCATCAAGCACGAGATTGACGGCCAGGTCTGGTACACCAGCTACCTGCACATGTACGAGGACGGCATCCATGTCAAGGTCGGCGACACCGTCACGGCCGGTCAGATGATCGCCGGAGTGGGCAACACGGGCCGGTCCTCCGGGTCTCACCTGCACTTCGAGGTGCGGACCAAGGACGACACCGCAGACGAGTCCACCGTGGAGCCGTGGGGCTGGCTCAAGCAGCACAACGCCGTCGAGCTCACCACCAACTGCAGCTGAGGGAGACCCACTGTGCCGCCTGCCGCGTCACGAACCCGCCGTCCTGCCGTCATCGCCCACCGTGGTGGCGGACGCGAGGTTCGGAGAACACCTGGAGCGCCGTCGAGCATGTGGCCGCGCTCGGGCTGGAGTGGATGGAGACAGACCTGCGGCTGACCGCCGACGGCGTCGTCGTGCTCAGTCATGATGAGGACCTGCGCCGCACCGCGAACGACCCCCGCACCGTCGGAGAGGTCATGTGGGCCGAGATGGCCGACCTCGACTCCGGTGACGGGCGCGGCTTCGTCCGACTCGATGACGCCCTCCACGCCCATCCGACGATGAGGTTCAACGTCGATCTCAAGGACTCCTGCGTCGTCCAGGCCGCCCTGCAGACGGTGCGCGACGCCGAGGCCCTTGAACGAGTCCGGTTCGCCTCCTTCTCCGCCAGAAGGCTGGCCGTGCTGCGCCGCCAGGAGCCGCGGGCCATGACCTCTCTGGGAGTCAGCGACGTACTCGGACTCATGCTGCGCAGCGAGGCGGCCGTCCCCCTGCCCCAGACCCGCTGGGGCTGGACGCGCGGCAAGGTCGACGCCGTCCAGGTGCCGGAGAGCTACCACGGCGTCCCGGTGGTCACCCGCCGCTTCGTCGCCTCCGCGCACACCGCGGGCCTGGAGGTCCACGTCTGGACGGTGGACGATCCCGAGCGGATGCGTCGCCTGGCCGACCTCAACGTGGACGCCATCATGACCGATGTCCCCAGTCTCGCCCTGAAGACCCTCAACTGAAGGACCCGTCAAGAGCCCGGAGCCGGTTCACTTCCTCGCGGAACTCGCTTGGGCTCCGCCTCGGCCAGCGGAATTGTGCCGCAACACGCATGAGTGAACCCCCGCCGCGGATGTTGACGGGGGCTCAGAGGTGGTGCCCCGGACAGGATTCGAACCTGCGACCTTCTGCTCCGGAGGCAGACGCTCTATCCACTGAGCTACCGGGGCCCGAGGCGTGACTGTACCAGCGTCCCGGTCCCGGAGCGAAACCGGCACGAGACTGCGACATGTCCCACGATGCCCGGAGGCTGTTGGCCTCCCTCGTGATCCGGTCCGCCCGTTGACGGTACGCTGACGCGCGTGACCCCAGAAGAGCTTGCCGCAGCCATCCGCACCGTCCTGGAGGAGGCCTCCGCCGAGGGCTCCCTCGCCCTGCCCGCCGACGAGATCCCCGACCCTCGCGTCGAGCGTCCCCGCAACCGCGACCACGGCGACTGGTCCACCAACGTGGCCATGCAGCTGGCCAAGAAGGCGGGCACTAAGCCGCGCGATCTCGCCGAGCTCCTCGTCCCGCGTCTTGAGGCCCTCAACGGCATCGCCTCCGTGGAGGTCGCCGGCCCCGGATTCCTCAACATCCGCCTCGACGCCGCCAGCGCCGGCGAGCTCGCCCGCTCCATCGTCGAGGCCGGAGAGGCCTACGGCCGCAACGACTCCCTGAGCGGCCAGCACATCAACCTCGAGTACGTCTCGGCCAACCCCACCGGGCCGGTCCACCTGGGTGGCGCTCGCTGGGCCGCAGTCGGCGACTCACTGGCCCGGATCCTGTCCGCCTGCGGGGCCGAGGTCACGCGGGAGTACTACTTCAACGACCACGGCACCCAGATCGACCGCTTCGCCCGATCCCTGCTGGCCTCCGCACGCGGCGAGCAGACCCCCGAGGACGGCTACGGCGGCGCCTACATCAGTGAGATCGCCCAGCAGGTGACCGCCGACGAGCTCGCCGCCGGCCGCCCCGACCCGGCCACCCTGCCCGACGTCGAGGCCACCGAGGTCTTCCGCTCCCGCGGCGTCGACCTCATGTTCGCCGCCGTCAAGGCCGAGCTGCACGCCTTCCGTTCCGACTTCGACGTCTTCTTCCACGAGGACTCCCTGCACACCTCCGGCGCCGTCGAGCGCGCCATCGCCCGCCTGCGCGAGCGCGGCGTCATCGAGGAGCACGACGGCGCCACCTGGCTGCGCACCACCGACTTCGGGGACGACAAGGACCGCGTCCTCATCAAGTCCGACGGCAGCGCCGCCTACTTCGCCGCCGACCTCGCCTACTACCTGGACAAGCGCGAGCGCGGCGCCGACTGCGCCCTCTACCTGTTCGGGGCCGACCACCACGGCTACATCGGCCGCATGATGGCCATGTGTGCGCGGCCTTCGGGGACACCCCGGGCACCAACATGCAGATCCTCATCGGCCAGCTCGTCAACCTCGTGCGCAACGGAGCCCCGGTGCGCATGTCCAAGCGCGCCGGCACCATCGTCACCCTGGAGGATCTGGTCGACGCCGTCGGAGTGGACGCCGCCCGCTATGCCCTGGCCCGCTCCTCCATGGACTCCATGATCGACATCGACCTGGACCTGCTGGCCTCCTCCACCTCAGACAACCCCGTCTACTACGTTCAGTACGCCCATGCCCGAACCCGCAACGTGGCCCGCAACGCCGCCGAGCACGGCGTGAGCCGCGACCCGAACGAGGCGCCCTTCGAGCCCGCCGCCCTGGACGATCCGGCCGACGCCGCCCTGCTGGGGGTCCTGGCCCAGTTCCCCGCCACCGTGGCCCAGGCCGCCTCCCTGCGCGAGCAGCACCGAGTGGCCCGTTACCTCGAACAGCTCGCTGCCGCCTACCACGCCTGGTACGGCGCCACCCGCGTCACCCCCCGTGGGGATGACGCCGTGGGCTCCGGGCACGTGGCCCGCCTGTGGCTCAACGACGCCGTCGGGCAGGTCCTGGCCAACGGGCTCGGCCTGCTGGGCGTGGCAGCTCCCGAGAGGATGTGAGAGTCCATGACTGACCAGCTTCCCGCCGGCGAGCCGCCCCTGGGGGCCCTGGCCTGTCCCGAGCCCGAGGACCGTCCCGACCTGTGGCCCACCACAGCACGGCGCACCGCCGACGGCGAGCTCGCCCTGGGTGGGCTGACCGTCTCCGAGATCCTTGCCGACGCCCCCAGTCCCGTTTTCGTCCTGGATGAGGCCGATCTGCGCGGCCGTGCCGCCTCCTGGAGCGCCGCCATGGCCGAGGAGTTCTGGCCGAACTACGGCATGGCCGGGGGGAGAGGCCTTCTATGCAGGGAAAGCATTCCTGACCACCAAGGTGGCCCAGTGGGTCCTCGAGGAGGGGATGGGCATTGACACCGCCTCCCGCGTCGAGCTGGCCGTGGGGCTGGCAGGCCTGGAGAAGGTCGACGGATACGAGGCCACAACCCGTGCCCGCCGCCTGGGGCTGCACGGCAACGGCAAGACCCCGGCGGAGGTGACCACCGCGGTACGCCACCGGGTGGGGCACCTGGTCATCGACTCCCCGGAGGAAGTCGACTACGCCGTGGCCGCGGTGCACGAGCTGCGGCGCAGCGGCGACTTCGGCCCAGCGGAGCGTGCCCGCGTCATGGTGCGCCTGACCACCGGCATCCACGCCGGAGGGCACGAGTACATCTCCACCGCCCACGAGGATCAGAAGTTCGGCCTGTCGGTGTCCACTGGCGCGGCCCGACGCACCATCGACGCCATCATGGCCGCCGAGGAGCTCGAGCTGGCCGGCCTGCACTCCCACATCGGTTCCCAGATCCTGGACCTGGCCGGGTTCCGGGAGGCCGTCGGTGTCGTCCTCGGCCTGCGCCACGAGATCGCCGTCGATACCGGGCACCTGTGCCCGGAGATCGACCTGGGTGGAGGCTACGGCATCGCCTACACCGGCGCCGACCCCGTGGCACCCTCGCCGGCACAGGTTGCCCGCGCCCTGGCCGAGGCCGTGCGCGAGACTTGCGAGCGCCTCGGAGATGAGGTTCCCACCGTCTCCATCGAGCCCGGTCGCGCGGTTGCCGGCCCGACGACAGTCACCCTCTACACCGTCACCGGTCTCAAGCGCGTCGAGCTGGGAGCGGGGGCCTCGCGCCTCTATGTCAGCATCGACGGTGGCATGAGTGACAACATCCGCCCCGCCCTCTACGAGGCCGCCTACACGGCCCTGGTCGCCAACCGTCGACCCGACCCGCAGGCCGGGCTGGTGCGCAGCCGGGTGGTGGGTAAGCACTGCGAGTCCGGTGACGTCGTCGTGCGTGACGTGGACCTGCCCACCGACCTGGCTGTCGGTGACGTGCTGGCCGTGCCCGCCACAGGCGCCTACGGGCGCTCCATGGCCTCCAGCTACAACCTCTTCACTCGCCCCGGTGTTCGCTGGGTGCTTGAGGGCGAGTCGGGATGGGTCCTGCGCCCTGAGACCATCGAGGACCTCCTGCGCCTCGAGGGCTGAGACCTCCGGTATCTCTCAGGGGCGCCGTCGCTCCAGGAACAATTCCTGGAACCACGGCGCCCCTGTGTGAATTCTGATGAAAACTTGAGTTAATTCTGGAGGTAATGACAACCTAAAAGAACTCTGAGTGAAGTTGTTCTGAAATGGGGCTGACGACGAATTGTTTTGGAGGGGTGACACAGCTGAAGCGCGGTACAACCGATAGGTGAGACACAGGGTTGGCATAGTCAGGCGACACTTGCATTGTGTGAAACCTACAAATGGTGGGGAACTGAGTTGTTTGAAAAGTAAGTTTTGGATGTGCTGAGACTGTGAGGTCGCGCGTGTTCTGAGTGTTCGCTGTTCCCAAACAGTCGGTTTGTGCCACAGTGGTCTTGGTCATCACGGGGCGGCCTTTCCCTCTCCTGAGCAGACGGTGGGAACGTTCGGTGATGTTTCACAAGGCAAACCCTTGTCATCTATGCCAGGAATCCGGAGAACCCATGAACACAATGTCCACGGGCGCCGCCTCTCGGCCGGCCCTCTCGCGAGGGGCGGTGAGGGGGGCCGCCGCCATCCTCACTCTCTTCCTTGTCGCGATCATGTCTCAGTTCGCCCCCCAGGCGAGCGCCGAGGAGAACAAGAGCGTCAACGTCACCAACCTGTCTCTGACACGTGTGGACGGCAACAACGTTGAGCAGGACGGAAAGCTCAACACCTACGACCTCGCCCGCCTCAGCTTCGACTGGAGCGGTGTCGACGCCAACCTCAAGTCCGGCGACTCCTTCACGATCGGTCTGGGTGAGTACTTCACCAACCTGCAGAACAGCGAGACCCACCCGATGACCGTCGAGCACGGCGGCAAGGACGTCGAGGTCGGCACCTGCACCCTGACTGTCAAGGACGTCACCTGCACCTTCAACTCCAAGGTTGACGAGCTGAAGAACGCCGGCTTCCACAACTTCAAGGGTTCCGGCTCCGCCCTGGTGGCCGTTGCCAAGGCTGCCGACGTGCAGACTGTCGACTTCACCGTCAACGGTGTGACCACGGCCGTCACCCTGCCCGGTGGCGGCGGCATCGGCGGCCCCGAGGAGAGCAACTGGGAGCTCACCAAGTGGGCCTCCAGCTTCTACAACAACTACAAGGAGCTGACCTGGGGCGTGAACTTCGGGGCCAACCAGACCACTGGAGACAAGCTCGGCAAGACCTTCGACGGCTCCCGCCAGACCATCGTCTTCACCGACACGCTCGGTGCCGGCATGACCTTTAACCAGGCTGACGCCACCCGCACAGTCCTCAACCTGCGTCCCGCGGACGGCAAGTCCATCCCGGTGACCAACGCCGCTGGTCAGGACGCCACCACCCAGTACGGTGACTTCGACGTCAAGGCCACCTACTCCCAGGACGGCCGCACTGCGACTTATGAGGTGACTGGTCCGTTCCAGAACGGCACCAACTTCACCCTGGAGTACCCCGTCTCCTTCGTGGACGCCAACGGCAACGCCGTCGCCGCCTCCCGGGGCACCTCTTACGAGAACACCGTGAACCTCAAGGGCACGGACCTGACCAGCACCCAGCAGCAGTCCTACGTCCAGTACTTCGACATCTCGGTCCAGATGGAGCCCGGCTTCGGCGGCTTCGACGTGACCAAGGTCGTCGAGGGCGAGGCTGCCGCACAGGCCGCCGGCTCCAGCTTCGTCGTCGACGTCGCCTACGAGCTGCCGGCCGCAGCCAGCTCCTACCCGGACTGGAAGGCTCCCGAGGGCCAGAAGGCCACCGGAGAGGGCCGCACCGGAACCTCCTCCGTCACGGTCAAGCCGGGTGAGCCGGTCGCCTTCGACGGCACCTTCCCCGTGGGCACCAAGATCACGCTCACCGAGGACACCTCCAAGGCTCAGCCCGCCGCCTCCGGCTTCAGCTGGGGCGAGCCGGTCTTCACCGTGGACGGTCAGAAGACCAATACCTTCACCATCCGCGACCAGGAGCTCGTCAAGGTCTCCTGACCAACACGACGACCGCGACGCCGCCGACGACCGCGCAGATGCCGCCCACGGCGTCCAACCCGCCGGCCACCCCGCCGACGACGACCGCGACGCCGCCGACGACCGCGCAGGCCCGCCCACGGCGTCCAACCCGCCGGCCACCCGCCGACGACGACCGCGACGCCGCCGACGACCGCGCAGGCCCCGCCCACGGCGTCCAACCCGCCCGCGACCCCGCCGGTGAACACCCCGCCGACGACCACGCAGGAGCAGCCGCCGAGCACTCCGGGTGCTCCGGTGCCGCCCACCTCCACCCCGAAGACGCCGAACGGTAGCACCCCGCCGCTGGCGCACACCGGTGCTAACGCCGTTGCGCTCCTGCTGCTCGCCGGTGCCGGCCTGGGTGGCGGCGCCCTCCTGGTGGCTCGCCGCCGCAAGGCCTCCTGAATGCGGGTAGCCGCTTCTCGAGCCTGAGCGCTCTGACATCGGAGCCCACCCAGTGGCCCCGCCCCGGTTCAACCGGGGCGGGGCCACTGGCCATCTCCGCCCAGCGGGCCGTTCGGCATTCCGTCGGCCCTGCTCCGGGACGGACTGCCGGAAGCAGGAGAAACCCATGGGATCGTCTCAGCCTTGGGGAGGAGGATCCCTCCCCGCCAATCGTTCTCCTGGGTGGCGCTAGGTGGCGCGCTGCTTCCTAACCTGAAGGCATGAGCGCAACGACCTCCTCGTCCTCACTGACTGCCTTCGTCTCCTCCCTGGAGCAGCCGCCCCCGGCCTGGGGGTACTCCGACGGTGCGACCACCCCGGTATCCATGGGCCTGGGGCGGGTGATCGTTCGGCTGCTCAAGCAGATCATCTGGCGCCGCTGAGAGATCCCTCCCGTCTGTGCCGTCTCAGGCGGGTTCCGGAGGCGCCTCTCCCGGCTCCATCGGATCAAGGCGCACAGGGCCGGCCGTGTGTCCACAGGCGGACACGCAAGCGCTCCACGGCCGATGCCCCTTATGCTGGCCCGCAGCGATGGCCAGTGCGGGACGTGCGGCCGGTTGACCGTGCCCGTCGTGAGCGGCCCATCGCATGACGCAGTCGAAGTGCCCACGCACGGCACGCAACACAGTACACACAGCAAGGTGGTCATCCCGTGGCTCAGGACCTCTCACCCGCCCAGCGCACTCTCACCGTCGGCGTCCTCGGCGCCGGGACCGTTGGCAGCCAGGTCATTCGCCTCCTCAGCGAGCAGTCCGACGACTTCGCCGCCCGCTCCGGCGCACGTCTTGAGATCACGGGCGTCGCCGTCCGTGATGTCAACGCGCCGCGTGACGCCTCCGTCTCCCGGGACCTTCTTACCGATGACGCCACCGCTGTCGCCACCGGGAACGACCTGGTCATTGAGCTCATCGGCGGGATCGAGCCGGCCCGCACCCTCATCCTGGCCGCCTTCAAGGCCGGGGCCAGCGTCATCACCGGCAACAAGGCCCTCATCGCAGCCCACGGCCCCGAGCTCTACACCGCCGCGGCTGCGGCCGGCACTGACTTCTACTACGAAGCCGCTGTCGCCGGTGCCATCCCGGTCGTCTACGCGCTGCGCGAGTCGATGGCCGGCGACCGCGTCACCAGCGTCCTCGGCATTGTCAACGGCACCACCAACTACATCCTCGATGAGATGAGCATCAAGGGCCTGTCCTTCGAGACCGCCCTGGCCACCGCCCAGGAGCTCGGCTACGCCGAGGCCGACCCCACCGCCGACGTCGACGGCCTGGACGCCGCCGCCAAGGCCGCCATCATCGCCTCGCTCGCCTTCCACACCCGCGTGGGCCTCGATGACGTCTCCGTCGAAGGCATCCGTGAAGTCACCGCCGACGACATCCGGGAGGCCCACGCCTCGGGCTGCGAGCTCAAGCTGCTCGCCATCGCCCAGCACCGCGACGACGAGCACGCACAAGGCGTCTCCGTGCGGGTCCATCCCGCCCTCGTGCCCAACGACCACCCGCTGGCCAGCGTTCACGGCGCCTACAATGCCGTCCTCGTCGAGGCCGAGAGCGCCGGGCGCCTCATGTTCTACGGTCAGGGCGCAGGAGGAGCCCCGACAGCATCCGCAGTCCTGTCCGACGTCGTCGCCGCCGCCGCCCACCGGGTCCACGGCGGCCAGGCCCCCCGTGAGTCCTCCTACGCGAGCCTGACGGTCCTCGGCCCGGAGGCCGCCGTCACCCGGTACCAGATCCAGCTGCGCTCCGACGACGCCGTCGGCTCCCTGGCCGCCATGGCCACGGTCTTCGCTGAGAATGGGGTCTCCATCAACTCGGTGCGCCAGAGCGCCTACGTCACCACCGATGGCAGCGAGGACCAGGCCGTCGTGACCTTCGTGACCCATCCGGCTCCCGTCTTCCACCTCGACGCCGCTGTCGAGGGGCTGCGAGCCTCGGACCGGGTCGCCGAGATCGTCTCCATCCAACGCGTCGAGGGTGAGTGACATGCGCATCGTCTACGAGCGCGCGGCCGTCCGGGTCCCGGCAACGACGGCGAACATGGGACCCGGATTCGACTCCTTCGGTATGGCCTTCCGCTACTACGACGAGGTCTCGGTACGGCCGACCACCGGCACCACCCGCGTCATCGTCGAGGGCGTCGGCGCCGAGACGGTCCCCACTGACGACGACAACCTCGTCGTGCAGGCCCTGCGGGCAGGTCTGGACGACGTCGGCGCACCTCAGGCCGGCTTCGAGATGCGCTGTGTCAACCGGATCCCCCACGGCGGGGGCATGGGATCCTCCGCCAGTGCCGCGGTGGCCGGGCTCATGCTGGCGCGCGGCCTCATCTCCGAGCCCGAGGCTCTCAGCGACGACCGGATCTTCGCCCTGGCCACCGACTTCGAGGGTCACCCCGACAACGTCGCTCCCGCCGTCTTCGGAGGCGCGACCGTCGCCTGGGTCGAGCGCGGGGGGCGCCCGCGCATGGCGCCCATGCCCGTGGACGCCTCCCTCGGCGTCAGTCTGCTCATCCCGCCGGCGACGACGCGCCTGTCCACCAAGGAGGCCCGCCAGGTCCTGCCGGTCTCCGTGCCGCGCGAGGACGCCCTGTTCAACACCTCCCGGGCCGCCGTGCTCATGCTCGCGCTCGCCGGGCGCCCCGACCTGCTCATGGCCGGGACCGAGGACCGGCTCCACCAGGAGTACCGGCGTGGGGTCCTACCCGCCTCGATGGCGGTCATGGACTCCCTGCGCGAGCAGGGCTACCCGGCCGTCATCTCCGGCGCAGGCCCCACGGTTCTGGTTCTGTCCACTCTGGCCGACCAGACCCGATTCGCCCTGGAGAACCACGGCTGGAGCGTGCTCAGCCCCGGTATCGACACCCGCGGGGCGGTCCTGACCTCCTGACCCGCACGAACGGCTTCTTCATCCGCCTCCTTGATCGCGGGCGTCCTCGAGTCCGAGGGCGCCCGCGATCCGCGTCCGCCTCGGAGTCCCGGTGGGGTGGTCGTGCCACGCTCCCACGTGGGAATCGCGCCACACTCACGAAGTTGAGAAATAAACTATCGATGTCCTCGGTTCCGTCAGCACACAAGAAATGAAGTAGATCCAGTGTAGAAAGAGGACGTCTTATGCAGTTCGGAATCTTCACGGTGGGAGATATCACCACCGACCCGGCTACCGGTAAGGCACCCAGTGAGCACCAGCGCATCAAGAACACTGTCGAGATGGCGGTCCTGGCCGAGCAGGCAGGTCTGGACTTCTTCGCCACCGGTGAGCACCACAACCCGCCCTTCGCGCCATCGTCGCCCACGACCCTGCTGGCCAACATCGCCGCACGCACGGACAAGCTGCTCCTGACCACCGCGACCACCCTCATCACCACCAACGATCCGGTGCGTCTGGCTGAGGAGTACGCCTACCTCCAGCACCTTGCCGACGGGCGCGTCGACCTCATGATGGGGCGCGGCAACACCGGCCCGGTCTACCCCTGGTTCGGCAAGGACATCCGCAAGGGCATCTCGCTCGCGGTGGAGAACTACGACCTGCTGCGCCGCCTGTGGCGCGAGACCAACGTGGACTGGGAGGGTGAGTTCCGCACCGCGCTGCAGGACTTCACCTCCATGCCCCGCCCGCTCGACGGCGTCCCGCCCTTCGTATGGCACGCCTCCATCCGCTCGCCCCAGATCGCCGAGCAGGCTGCCTACTACGGAGACGGATACCTGCACAACAACATCTTCTGGCCCATCGACCACGTCAAGAAGATGGTCGGCCTCTACCGAGAGCGCTTCGCCTTCTACGGCCATGGCAGGCCCGAGCAGGCGATCGTGGGCCTGGGCGGCCAGATCTTCGCCGCCAGGAGCGAGGCCGAGGCCATCGAGCGCTACACCCCATACTTCCGCAACACCTACGTCTACCAGGGGCGGCTCTGGAGGAGATGACGCAGCACACGCCTCTCGCCGTCGGCACGCCCGAGCAGATCGTGGAGAAGTACCTGACCTACCGGGACGCGATCGGCGACTACCAGCGTCAGGCCTTCAACGTGGACCTGGGCGGCGTCCCGCACAAGGAGATCATGAAGCAGATCGAGTACCTGGGCGCCGAGATCGTCCCGGCACTGCGCGCCGAGCTGGAGCCCACCAAGCCCGAGGGTGTTCCGGAGGCACCGCTCCATCCGCGCCACCGGGCCCTGCTGGAGGGGGCCGAGCCCCCGGCTGAGGAGCCCTTCTCCCTGTCCAACGAGTTCGACCCGCTCACGGGCCGGAAGGTGAGGATCTGAGATGGCCTGGGAGACCTTTGACACCACTGACACGACGAGTGACGAGCAGAAGAAGGATGACATGACCACTGGCACGACCGCGCCCGTCGCCCCGTTCGGGGGCACCCAGTCCCTGGCCGGATCGCCGACCTACGATGTCTACGCCAATACCCAGATGGGGCGTCTGAGCCGGATCGTGGCTCTGCACGCGGGGGTCTCGGAGCCCTCGACCTCCCGGATGCTCGCCGAGCGGTTGGCCGAGTCGACCCGCAAGGCCCTGGAGACCGACTCCCGCCTCGCCAGCATCGAGGTCATCGGGCTCAGGCCCCTGGTCAAGGACATCGCCCTGGCCAGTGTGGGCGGACCGGTGTCTGCCGACCTGCAGAAGGTGATCGACGCCCTGTCCGCCGCCGACGGCGTCATCCTAGTCAGCCCGGTCTTTCAGGCCTCCTACTCCGGACTGTTCAAGTCCGCCATGGATGTGCTGCCGTCCGGCACGCTTGAGGGCGTCCCCGTCCTGCTGGGGGCGACGGCCGGCACTGCGCGGCACAGTCTTGTCACCGAGATGGCGCTGCGGCCGCTGGTCGCCTACATGAAGGCCCTGCCGACGCGGACCGCTGTCTTCGCTGCCAGTGAGGACTTCGGTGCGGCCTGGCAGACACCGTCTTCCTCTGAGAGGCCCGAGTCGCCCTTGAACGAGCGCGTGGCCCGGGCGGGGCGGGAGCTGGCCACACTCATGGAGCGCTTCCCGCGCCAGGCGCCGGTTGACCCGCTGGCCGACTTCGCGCCCATGGGGGCGCTTCTCGCAGGTCGCTGAAGCCGCAAGCCCGGGGGCTTGAAGGATAGGAGCCGGCTCGGGTGCGCCTGAGTCGATCATCCTGGTGGGGCTGATCGTACGGACGGTCGGCCCCACCGGCGTCGAGGCGGCGAGAGACGTCATGGGTGGAATACCGGCGGCATCCCCGGCGTTGCTCGCCGGTGTTCCGTTAGGCACTGCGCGAAGGGGCTGCTATGCTGACGCCGTCGGCCGCGCGGATCGCACCACGCCGCTGACCGCACCAGCCCCGGACCTGAGGCTCAGGTCTCAGCAGAAACCGGCAGTGCATTGACCCACCCCCGTGAACGATTCCGGGGAAGTCTCCCCAGTTGAACGTCTCCTTCTTCGGAGCGTCATCACACCGTTAGGACACTCGTGACCGAGACCTCCAGCGCCCAGCCCTCGCTTTCCACCATGCGTCTGGCCGAGCTTCAGTCGCTTGCCGGCTCCATGGGCCTCAAGGGCACCTCCCGTATGCGCAAGAGTGAGCTCGTCGCCGCCATCCGTCAGGCGCGCGACTCCTCCGCCTCCGCTCCCGACTCCCACAGCGCGTCGGACAGCTCGTCCGATGCCGGGGCGACCGACGTCGCCGACTCCTCTGCCTCTTCCTCCACCTCTCCGACTGGTGAACCCTCATCGGAGCAGTCCCGGACCGCCTCAGGGCGCTCCCGCCGCCGGCGCGCCACGGCGGCCTCCGGCGCCCCCGAGGGGCGCCAGACCGTGCCGGCTCTTGACCTGGGCCTCGATCTGCCGGATCGGTCCGGTGCCTCCAGCAGCGACTCGGCCAGCGGCTCCGGCCACGACGAGGAGCGTCCCGCACGCAGCCGTTGGCGTGAGCGCACTGAGCGCTCCGAGGGCTACCGAGGGCGGTGACGACCGCGACTCCTACGGCCGCTCGGAGCGAGGCGAGCGCTCCTCGCGCGACCAGCTTCGCCGCGGCCGCCGACGCGCCCAGGCCTCCGCCGGCGCCCCCGAGAACCAGGAGCGCGCCTCACGCGAGCCCCGCACCGACTCGCCCGAGGATCACGCCGACGCCAAGGCCGCCCTCATGCGCGACCTGGCCGATGCCACTGGAACCTCCGTCGTCGAGTCCCAGGAGCGCCCGCGCCGGGGCCGGGACGGCAACGACGAGTCCGACGGCTACGACGACGAGCGCGGTGGGCGACGCCGTCGGGGCCGCAAGCGCGGACGCGACCGCTTCGACCGCGATGACCGCGACTCCGGCCGTGAGGGCCGGGACGGCAACGCGGGGCGCGGCAACCGCAACCAGCCGCGCGAGGACGAGGTCCTCCTGCCGGTTGCCGGCATCCTGGACGTCACCGACAACCAGCACGCCTACTTGCGCACCTCCGGGTACCTGCCCGGCCCCAAGGACGTCTACGTCTCCAACCAGCTCATCAAGGACAACGGGCTGCGTGCCGGCGACGCCGTGACCGGCTGGGTCCGTGAGGGCGCGGATTCCTCCACGCCTCACCAGGGAGGTCGCAACAACCGCCGTCAGAACCGGGCCGGCCGGGTCAAGTACAACCCCATGGTCAGCGTCGAGACCGTCAACGGCATGGACGCCGAGCGCTCCAAGCGCCGTCCTGAGTTCGCCAAGCTCACCCCCCTCTACCCCCAGGAGCAGCTGCGGCTGGAGACCACGCCCAAGGCCGTCACCCCGCGGATCATCGACCTGGTCTCGCCCATCGGCAAGGGGCAGCGCGGGCTCATCGTCTCCCCGCCCAAGGCGGGTAAGACGATCGTCCTGCAGCAGATCGCCAACGCCATCAGCGTCAACAACCCCGAGGCCCACCTCGGGTCGTGCTCGTCGACGAGCGCCCGAGGAGGTCACCGACATGCAGCGCACGGTCAAGGGCGAGGTCATCGCCTCCACCTTCGACCGCCCCGCCTCCGACCACACGATCGTGGCCGAGCTGGCCATCGAGCGCGCCAAGCGTCTCGTGGAGCTGGGACAGGACGTCGTCGTGCTGCTGGACTCCATCACCAGGCTCGGGCGCGCCTACAACCTGGCGGCCCCGGCCAGCGGTCGGATCCTCTCCGGTGGTGTGGACGCCTCCGCCCTCTACCCGCCCAAGCGTTTCTTCGGGGCGGCCCGCAACGTGGAGAACGGCGGCAGTCTGACCATCCTGGCCACGGCCCTGGTGGAGACCGGCTCCAAGATGGATGAGGTCATCTTCGAGGAGTTCAAGGGGACCGGAAACATGGAGCTGCGGCTGTCGCGCCAGCTCGCCGACAAGCGCATCTTCCCGGCCGTGGACGTGGCCGCCTCCGGCACCCGCCGCGAGGAGCTGCTCATCGACCCCGCCCAGCTCAAGATCATGTGGCGCCTGCGTCGACTCTTCGCCGGGCTCGAGCAGCAGCAGGCCCTCGAGCTGGTGCTGTCCAAGCTCAAGGACACCCAGTCCAACGCCGAGTTCCTCATGGTGCTGTCCAAGACCACCCCGGCCGGCACGTCCCTGGCCGACGGCGAGGACGAGTAACGCAACCGGCCAGGTGCCCGGTCTCACGCGGCTCAGCCATTGCGATGGTGCGTGAGACAGTGGCAAAATCTGCTGCTGGCCTCCGGTTCACCCGCGCTCCCGTGTGGGACCCGGGACCCTCTGACGCTTAAGGAGAAACCTATGAAGCAGGGCATCCACCCCGACTACGTGGCCACCACGGTCACGTGCACCTGTGGCAACACCTTCGAGACCCGCTCCACCGTCACCTCCGGTGAGATCCGCGTGGACGTGTGCTCGGCCTGCCACCCGTTCTACACCGGCAAGCAGAAGATCCTCGACACCGGTGGCCGTGTTGCCCGCTTCGAGGCCCGGTACGGCAAGCGCAGCAGTAGCCGCGTCTCACGACGCCGGCGGCCGGCTCCCAGAGCCGCCGTCGGCGTCGTTTGCATATCGCACGAGTGCCGCTGGTGCCCGTCAGCACGACTCCTAGCCAGTGAAGGAACCCGAGTCCATGAGTGAGGACTTCTCCGCCGCAGAGCCGCTCCTGGCCGAGTACGCGGATATCGAGGCCGAGATGGCCGGGCCGGCGGCCGCCGACCCCGGTGCCATGCGTCGGCTGGGGCGCCGCTACGCCGAGCTGGGCAGGGTCGTCTCCGCCTACCGGGCCTGGCAGACAGCCAGCGCCGACCTGGCCGACGCCCGCGAGCTGGCCGCGGAGGACGAGGACTTCGCCGCCGAGGTGCCGGCTCTTGAGACTGCTGAGGCTGCGGCCGGTGAGCACCTGCGTGAGGTCCTCGTACCCCGGGATCCCGATGACGCCCGCGACGTCATCATCGAGGTCAAGGCCGGTGAGGGCGGTGAGGAGTCGGCGCTGTTCGCCTCCGACCTGGCACGTATGTACTCCCGCTACGCCGAGCGGCAGGGGTGGGCCGTGGAGGTCCTTGACGCCACCGACTCCGACCTGGGCGGCTACAAGGACGTGCGCCTGGCCATCAAGACCCGTGGGCCCGCGGAGCCTCAGGACGGGGTGTGGGCGCACCTGAAGTACGAGGGCGGCGTCCACCGTGTCCAGCGCGTCCCGGTCACCGAGTCCCAGGGGCGCATCCACACCTCCGCGGCCGGCGTCCTCGTCATGCCGGAGGCCGATGACCCCGGCGAGCTCCAGATCGACGCCGCCGATCTGCGCATCGACGTCTTCCGCTCCTCGGGGCCAGGGGGCCAGAGCGTCAACACCACGGACTCGGCCGTGCGCATCACGCACCTACCCACGGGGATCGTCGTGTCCATGCAGAACGAGAAGTCTCAGCTGCAGAACAAGGAGGCGGCCATGCGGGTCCTGCGGGCCCGGCTCCTGGCCGAGCGCGCGGCTGCGGCCGCCGCCGAGGCCGCGCAGGCCCGTCGCAGTCAGGTGCGCACTGTGGACCGCTCCGAGCGAATCCGCACCTACAATTTCCCTGAGAACCGGATCGCCGACCACCGCACCGGCTTCAAGGCCTACAACCTTGACGCCGTTCTCGACGGTGACCTAGGCCCGGTGATCGCCTCGGCCATCGCCATGGACGAGGCTGAACGATTATCCCAGGTGGGTGAGGGCAGTGGCTCCTGAGTTGTGCGGCGGCGCGCCGGCGGGCGCGGTGGATCGCTACGGACTGCGGGCGCTGGTGCGCCAGGCGGCCGGCCGGCTGGCCGCGGCCGGCGTGACCAGCCCTCAGGTCGATGCCCGGATCCTGGCCGAGCACCTGCTGGGGCGGGCCCTGCTGCTGGCCGATGGCGCCGACGGCGATTTCCCGGCCGCCTATGACGCGCTGGTGCTGCGCCGCGAGTGCCGTGAGCCGCTTCAGCACATCATTGGGCGCATGTGGCTGCGGGGCGCCGAGCTCATCAGCCGTCCCGGTGTGTTCATCGTGCGCCCGGAGACCGAGGTGGTGGCCGGGGCCGCCATTGAGGCGGCCCGGGCGGTGATGGACGGTGGCGGGGGAGTGGTCCTGACCGCTGACCTGTGCACCGGCTCTGGCGCGATTGCGGCCTGCGTCGCCAAGGAGGTGCCGGGAGCCCGGGTGGTTGCCGTCGAGATCAGTGAGACCGCTGCCTCCCTGGCCCGCGAGAACTGTGAGCGGTTGGTGCCCGGACGCGTCGAGGTGATCCACGCAGACGCCACCGACCCGCTGGTCCTTCACGACCTCAATGGGCAGGTCGACGTCGTCGTCTCCAACCCGCCCTACGTTCCGGCCGGTGCCGTGGAGGACACTGAGACGGCCCAGCACGAGCCCACGGTGGCGCTCTACGGCGGGGGACCCGACGGGCTGGAGATTCCGATCGATGTCCTGGTGCGCTCGGTCGCGCTGCTGCGCACCGGCGGGGTGCTCGTCATGGAGCACGACCACGAACAAGGGGCGCTGCTGCGTGCGGCGGCGCTCGGAGCCGGGTTCAAGCAGGCCGAGACCGGCCAGGACCTCACCGGCCGCGACCGCTACCTGCGCGCGGTGCGGTAGACGCCGTCGGCAGGGACCGACGGCGTTCGGGCTGCTGCCGCTTCTGCGGCCGGCGTGCTGGAATCTCTGGTCATATTTAGGCGGTTCTGAGAGAATAGTTCTGTGGCGGTTAAAGTGACGATCGATACCAAGGCGCTGTCGGATGCATGCGCCCGGTTCGGCGTTGTTCGGTTGCGTGTCTTCGGGTCAGTGCTTACCGAGTATTTTGATCCCCAAACCAGTGACATCGACTTTCTCGTCGACTTCCAGACGGGCCGGGAGGATCGATTCGCGGATTTCTTCGGCCTGCAGGATGAGCTGACCAGAATCTTCGGAAGAAAGATTGACCTGGTCGTCGCTGAGTCGGTCAAGAATCCTTACTTCAAGTCCTCGGTGCTGAGGGGTGCTGAGGATGTCTATGCGGCCTGAGTGACGGCGTTGGAGGTTGAGTTGATCCTGGCGCCGCGGGTACTTGTGAGGGCTGCGTGGTGCTCAGTCGCATTCGGCGAGTCGAGGTTTCGCAGTTTGAGCGGATGTGGACTCGTCCTTCAGGGACCCTGGAGGACGTGGCCGTTCTGTTCAAGATGCAGTGGTGTAGATGGCCTAGGGTTCCGCTATGGCACTACGACTTGGATTCATCGGCATCGTGACTCACGACATGTCCGCCTCACTCTCCTTCTACCGTCTGCTTGGAGCACCTGTCCCCGAAGGGAACGACGACCCTCATGTTGATATCAGACTTGACGACGGCACCGTTCTGGCCTGGGACACCATCGACCTCATTCGCCGCCTTGACCCTGGCTATGAGTCTCCCTCGGGAGGTCACCGCATCGCCCTGGCCTTCGACCAGGGGACGGTGAGTGCCGTGGACGATATTTATGCCAGGCTCGTCGAAGCAGGATATGAAGGCCGCACCAAGCCATGGGATGCTCCCTGGGGGCAGCGCTACGCCACGGTGCTTGATCCTGACGGCAACAGCGTCGACCTCTTCGCGGCCTTGGAGAACTGAGCCGGCGTCAGCCCGACCAAGCGCGTGAACTCACGAGTCATATGTGACTGATCCGCATAACCCGTAGTCACTGACACATCGGCCAGTGAAAGTCCCCTCTGGAGAAGCGAGCGTGCTCGGGATGCACGCTCGATGCGTACCAGAGTGGTGTACCCGTAGCCGAAGGTCTCCAGCATTCGTCTGCGCAGCGTGCGATCCGACCAGTCAAGGGCCCGGGCGGCATCTCGGGCTGACGCTCCGGTACGGGCGAGATGGCGCGTTGTCGTCACCCATGGCTCCGCCTGGTCGACAAGCAGCTCAGAGAGCACGAGGCCGGGGTGGGAATCGTTGCTCGCTCGCATCATCAGGTCGTACAGGACAGCCGCCTCCGATCCCAACACGGTGCGCAGCTCCACTACTCGGTCCCTCAACTCGTTGGGTGCGACGGGCAGGACCTTGCGAGCAGTGCCCGCCTCCAGCCGCAACCCGACAGTGGGGTGAAGGTCGTCGGCAGGTGCGTGGATGATACGGGTCTGCGGGCCGCACACGAGCACCTGCTCGCTGCGGACAATGAGGTCGACACATCCATCAGCGGGAATGATGGCGGCGGCGCCCACCGATAGCCAGAGCGTGCGCTGCTCACTGAGGACCGTCTCGGAGTACACCTCTCTATCATGGAGCCGTCAGCGACGCGAGTCCAGGGACCCCACCGAGGCAAGACATCCTGGGGCTGAGTCGGCCTTGCGTGCGTTCACGCGCGGGAGAGATACTAAGTGGTGCGCGGCCAGAATCGGTGCTCTTGAGCGATAGTCGTTTCAGTTCGGAGACCTCCTGAGCACCGGACAGGACCGAGACCTTGTCCGTCTCTGGCCAGAATCAGACAGTCGTGTCCAAATCTGCAGCAAAGGAGCTGACCGGGCTCATCTCGTATAAGGGGAACCGCATGATTCCGCGGCTTCTTTCAGCGAAAGGACTGAACCTCGACTCCTTTGCTGCAGATGGGGGCACCATCGGCTTCCCCCGGCGCCTGCTCGAGGGCTGGCGTGGCGGGAGTGGTTTCCTGCTTCAGGCGAGAGCTCTCTTCAGCGGCGTACCGGTAGCGACGTGATGCATTAGTAATCCTGATGAGCAGCGTCCCCTGGGTCTTCAGGTTCTTCCCTCCGATATCCTGGCCGATGGTGTCGGCCCAGGCGTGCTGCTCCGCGGTGAGTGCCTTGGTCGCTCAACGTCCCCTGTCGGTCAGGATGAACAGGTTCTGACCGCGTAACCCGGGATTATGCTGTCAGTGTGCCCAGTCCTCCGCGACAACGTCATTGGCCACCGTTGCACGCTCTGCGGCGGCATATCTTGCTGCGAAATTAATTCGCTGTTAGTTCGTGGAAAAGAATGCGAGCAGGGTGGTGGCTTGATGGGATGTTGGCACCCTCAGGGCGTATGCTTTCCTCGATTGGGTAATTTTTGAAGCAGGACATCCAGTGTCGCTGGAATCCATAGGAATACGGTAGTTGCTACCGTGATGGAGCATAGCTTAAAGTCGGCGCGCTCGTCGACCCCCATTTTTTCTAGAAAGTATTCCGCTGTCAGCCTTAGAATTAATAATGTCATTATCGCCCATCGAGGGCCTCCTGCGGAGAAATAAAGTAGGGTGGATAGAATTAGGGTGGCTGTTGATCTGCTAGGTAGAACATAGTCTCTTGTTCCAAATAGGAGGGCGATCATGAATGTCGCCATCGAGGTGGCCTGAATTGTGGAAGAGCGAGCGGCTATCCACGCTTTGGAATCTGTCATCAAATTGGCTTTAATGCCCAAGAATGAGATAATTTGATTTAGGTCGTTTAGTGGTGTGGGGTTAAATATGAAGTGCTTTAGTATCAAATATGATGAGATTCCCAAGATTATATTCATTAGGGTGCGACGACCAGCGAAAGTGAGGGAGGAGGATAGAGTAGATAGCGAGGCTGACATGATGCTCCTTACGATGAGGTATGACTGGCTCTTGCCGCCGGTGCTGCTGTGTCGTTCACGTTAACCTGTGGGTGTGACATGAATGGAGGTGCGTAGACGGACAGCATCGGTGGCCTGGCCTAGGCTTGGCCTCACGATGAACGCGATGAACTCCCTCTTCGGCGCCCTGCCCATGCCCGGCTCCGGCGGTGCGGCCACGCCGCCGCCCGAGGCCGCGCTGCCCGCCCTCGTTCCCGCCGCAGGCTCCTTCGACGACGACTCCTGGGCCGACGTCGAGGCCCCGGAGGAGGACTGGGGCCTCGAGGACACCCGCCGCCCGAGGACGAGTCCGCCGCAGCCCCCACCTGGGAGGAGCGCCAGGACGAGGTCTCCGCCCTGGTCGCCCGCGCCCAGGCCAATGCCGCCGCGGCCCGCGCCCGAGCCGACGGCGCCGCGCCATCGGGCCGGGCCCTCCGGCCCCGCCTGGGGGGTGACGGTCGCAGACCCGGCCGAGCTGCTCTCCGGCCTCAACCCCGCCCAGGAGGCTGCCGTCACCCACGCCGGCGCTCCGCTGCTCATCATCGCCGGCGCGGGCTCGGGCAAGACCCGGGTCCTGACCCACCGCATCGCCCACCTCATCGCCACCGGCCGCGCCCGCCCCGGAGAGATCCTGGCCATCACCTTCACCAACAAGGCCGCCGCCGAGATGCGCGAACGCGTCACCGCCCTGGTCGGGCCCGCCGGCGAGCGCATGTGGGTCTCCACCTTCCACTCCGCCTGCGTGCGAATGCTGCGCCGCGAGCACGAGGCCGCCGGCCTGCGCTCCACCTTCTCCATCTACGACGCCGCAGACTCCACCCGCCTCATCACCCTCATCGTGCGCGAGCTGGGCATCGACCCCAAGCGCTTCACCCCCAAGACCTTCGCTCACCGCATCTCCGACCTGAAGAACGAGGCTCATCACCCCGGCCCAGTTCGCCGAGCGCGCCGTCACCTCCAACCCCTCGAGCGTCACCTCGCCGAGGTCTACCGCGCATGACGCCGAGCGCCTGAGCGCCGCCAACGCCCTGGACTTCGACGACATCATCATGCGCACCGTCGCCCTGCTCCAGACCCGGCCGGCCGTGGCCGAGATGTACCGGCGCCGCTTCCGCCACATCCTGGTCGACGAGTACCAGGACACCAACCACGCCCAGTACGTCCTCGTGCGCGAGCTCGTCGGCGGCCCCGGCACCTCCGGGGCGGGCTCGGCCCTGGCACCGGGAGAGCTCACCGTCGTCGGCGACTCCGACCAGTCCATCTACGCCTTCCGCGGCGCCACCATCCGCAACATCGAGGAGTTCGAGGAGGACTACCCCTCGGCGCGCACCATCCTGCTGGAGCAGAACTACCGCTCCACCCAGAACATCCTCTCGGCCGCCAACGCCGTCATCTCCCGCAACAGCGGCCGGCGCGAGAAGAACCTGTGGACCGCCGCCGGCGACGGCGCCCCCATCACCGGCTACGTCGCCGACTCCGAGCACGACGAGGCCCGCTGGATCAGCCAGGAGGTCGACCGCCTGGCCGACGAGCACGGCGTGCGCCCCCGCGACGTCGCCGTCTTCTACCGCACCAACGCCCAGTCCCGCGCCCTCGAAGAGGCCTTCATGCGCGCCGGCCAGCCCTACAAGGTCATCGGCGGCACCCGCTTCTACGACCGCCGCGAGATCAAGGACGCCATCGCCTACCTGCGCGCCGTCGACAACCTCGACGACGACGTCAACCTGCGCCGCATCCTCAATGTCCCCAAGCGCGGCCTGGGGGACAAGGCCGAGGGTGCCCTGGCCGAGCACGCCGCCCGCTACGCCGTCTCCTTCGGGCAGGCCGTCGCCGACGCCGCCGGAGCACCCCGCGAGGACCAGGCCAACGAGCCTGACGGGACCGAGGGAGCCGACGGGCAGGCCCCCTCCACCATCGGGGCGAGCGAGCCGCCCGAGGTCGAGGGCCTGACCACCCGCGCCCGCAACCAGGTGCGCGGCTTCCACGAGCTGCTCACCACCCTGCGCCACATGGTCACTGCCGGTGACGGCGTCGCCGACGTCCTCGACTCCGCCCTGGACGCCTCCGGCTACCTCGCCGAGCTGCGCGCCAGCGACGACCCCCAGGACGCCACCCGGGTCGAGAACCTCGCCGAGCTCCACTCCGTGGCCAGCGACTTCCAGGCCGCCAACCCCGACGGCACCCTGGCCGACTTCCTCGAACGCGTCTCGCTCGTGGCCGACTCCGACCAGCTCCCGCCCAGCGCCGACCTGGAGGACGAGGACGCCCGACAGGCCGAGGAACAGGGCCAGATCACCCTCATGACCGTCCACACCGCCAAGGGCCTGGAGTTCCCGGTCGTCTTCGTCACCGGCATGGAGGACGGCACCTTCCCCACACCCGCTCCCTGGCCGAGGAGACCGAGCTCGCCGAGGAGCGCCGCCTGGCCTACGTGGCCCTGACCCGAGCCCGCGAGCGCCTCTACCTCACCCGCGCCGCCGTGCGCTCGGCCTGGGTGCCGCCAACGCCATGCCCGCCTCCCGCTTCCTCGACGACGTGCCGGACGAGACCATCGACTGGAAGCGTCTGGCCTCCTCCATGGAGGCGCTGCGCGGCGGCGGCACCGGCTGGGGCAGCAGCTGGGGCGAGGGCGGCTTCGGCTCGGGCGGGCGGCGCTCGGGCGCCTCTCGACAGAGCACCTACTCCGACGACGATGACTTCGCCCCACCCGTGGGCGCAGGCACCAAGCGCTCGGGCAAGCTGGGGCGCGTGGAGACCGCCCAGGACCGGGCCGCCAAGCGCGCCTCCGCCCGCCTCGAGGCCCGCGGCAAGCAGAGCGCCCCCTCGCCGGCCGACGGAGCCGCCTCGGAGGACCTGCCCGCGGCCGTGGCCGGGCTGAGGACCGGCGACCAGGTGCGCCACGACTCCTACGGGGTGGGTACTGTCGTCGGCCTGGAGGGCAAGGGGCGATCCCTGACCGCCCGCGTCGAGTTCGTCATCGACGGCGCCCCCGCCACCAAGCGCCTCATCCTGCGCTACGCCCCCGTCGCCAAGATCTGACGGTTCTGCTCTTGCTTCACCTTCCGCGGGATCGCGCCTGACGGCCCCCAGATACTCCAGATACTTCGGTAGTCGCCCGAGTCACGACCGAGTCAGGAGCGGGCGGGCACCAGGCGTACGGGGCGCCGTTCGGCCCGGAAGTCGTTGACAGGGGCGTCGGAGGCGTAACCCAGGGCGAAGCCCGTGATGAGGCGGTAGTCCGACGGCGCCTCGAACTCAGCGTCGAAGGGGCGGCGCCAGGTGGCCAGGACCCCCAGGGGGCAGGAGTCGACGCCGTGGGCCTTGGCGGACAGGAACAGGGTCTGCAGCATGATCCCGGCGTCGAGCGCGGCGAAGGGCATGAGGCCCTGGTGGACCAGGACGAAACCGATGACCGGGGCGCCGAAGGCCTCACAGTTGCGGCGGGCGGCCGCGTCACGGGCCTCACGGTCCTTGCGGGCGATGCCCATGTGCGCGTACAGCCGGCCACCGACCGCCTGGGAGTGGGGCAGCAGGTCGCGGGTAGGGCGCCCAGGTCGAGTAGTCGCCGTCGGGGGCCTTGCCGGTCAGGGCCAGACGGGCCATCGCCCCCCGCTCCTTGTGCTGGACGGGGAGGGTGGCATCGAACTCCTTGACGTAGGCCGCGCGCAGGCGGTCCGCCTGCTCACCGGTGGCCAGGGCCACCATGAAGGGGCGCGTGTTCGACCAGCTCGGTGCCTGGCGCGCATCCTCCAGGATCTCCTCAATGACCTCAGGCGGTACGGGATCGGCCCGGAAGTCCCGCACGGAGTGCCGGGAAGCGGCCAGTTCGGAGAAGGCTTCAGGGTTCATTGCGGCGTCTCCTTGGACGGGTGCTGATGACGCGGGCCGAAGGTGGAGTCGTCCAGCTGTCGCAGGACCCGGGCCGGGTTGCCCACCGCCAGGCTGTTCGCAGGAATGTCCTTGGTGACTACCGAGCCCGCGCCGATGACGCAGTTGTCCCCGATGGTCACACCGGGGCAGACGATGACCCCGCCGCCCAGCCACACGTTGTCCCCGATCGTGATGGGGTCGGCCGCCTCCAGTGAGCAGGCGCGCGGCGTCGGCTCCAGGGGGTGGACCGGCGTGAGCAGCTGGACGTTCGGGCCGATCTGGCAGTGCGCGCCGATACTGATCTGGGCGACGTCGAGGGCCACGAGCCCGTAGTTGACGAAGACCCCTTACCCACGGTGATGTTGTCCCCGTAGTCCACGCGCACCGGCGGCAGCAGGCGAGCCTGATCGCCCAGCCCCGGGATCGCTGAGCGCAGCAGGTCCCAGCAGTCCTCCTCGCCCTCGGCGAAGGCCCGCTCGAAGCGGTGGAGCATCTTGCGGGCGTGGGCGGCGATCCTGGCGTTGTCCGGGTCGTCGGCGACGTACCAGTCACCGGCGAGCATGCGCTCGCGGTTGGTGCGCTCGTCGCCCACGAAGTAGGGCTCGGCCTCCGGGAAGCGCGGGGTGGGGGTCTCACTCATACCCAGCAGCCTAGCGGCGGCCCGATGCGCCCGTCGGCCGGTTCGAGCCGACCCGCCGGAGTCGGCGCTCGGAGCCTGTTCAGGAGTGGGGGAGCACCTCGGCCACGGCCGCCCGCAGCGTCTCCGGCAGGCCCAGGGCCTCGAGCTCACCCAGCAGGGCGGTTCCGCTCAGACCCCGCTGCACCGCGTCCCAGGCCAGGTCCTTGGCCATGTACTCCACCCGCGCGGCATCCAGGATCGCGTGGACCTCGGCCCGCCAGTCGGCAGGGGAGTGCTCGGTGCCGCGAAGGACCAGCTGGACGCCGTCGATGAGCTCCTGGCGGCTCAGCTCCTCCAGGTGCACCAGCGTCCCGGCCCCCAGGGTGAAGCCGTCCCCACTGACCTCCTCGGTGGCCAGCCGGCGCGCCCGCTCACCCACCCCCAGCCAGGCACCGGCCACATGGCCGGCCAGAAGCCGCACCGTCACCAGTCGCGAGGCCGGTACGACGTCGGCCGCCCCTCCAGGCGGATGCGCAGCACCACGTCGGCGCCGTCTCGTCGTCGGCCTCCGGCCAGGTCAGCGCCATGTGGGTGCGGGCGATGCGGTCCGGCCCGGGCTGGGCCGAGCCGTCGTCCTCCTCCAGGGTGAAGCTCCCCGAGCCCCCGGGCACGACGACGATCTCCAGCTCGCGCGGATTGTCTCCGGCCGCCTCCGTCAGGTTCCCGGCCAGGGGGATCACTGAGCCGGCCCGGGCCAGCACCCCGATGCGGTCCAGTGGGCGCGACAGGCTCAGCATGCGCCCGTGCCCGCCGGCGGCGGCCTCATAACGGCGCCCCGTGGGCAGGTCGTACCAGACGCCGTCGGGCAGCCAGGTCAGCTCCCGACCCAGGCCGGTGGCCTCATCGAGCCGGGAGGTGAAGGGCACCACCAGCAGGTCCCCAAAGCAGAAGCTGCCCCGGTGCTCGTAGGCGGCCAGCTCGCGCGGGTGGTCGTGGTAGACCGGGCGCACCGGACCGATGCCCTCACCCACCGAGCGGCGCGCCCACGTGTACAGGTAGGGCACCAGCCGGTGACGCAGCCGCAGGTGCGCCTCCATCGTGGCGCGGGCGTCACGCGAGTAGCGCCAGGGCTCCTTGGAGGTGAAGCCCGAGTTCGACGAGTGCAGGCGGTTGATGGGGGAGAAGCAGCCCAGCTGGAACCAGCGGGCCGCCATCGCGTCGTCGCTGCCTCCCAGCATGTGCCCGCCGATGTCGTTGGACCACCAGAAGTAGCCGATGTTGGCGGCCGTGGCCGTGAAACGCGGCTGGAAGCGCAGGGAGTCCCAGCTGATGATCGTGTCCCCGGAGAATCCCACCGGGGTGCGGTGGCTCGAGGCGTCGGCGAAGCGAGAGAAGGTCACCGGGCGGCGACGCTCCACGCCACCGTCGGCCGCCGGGCGCTCGCGGCCCGAGTCGAGGTAGTGGACGTGGTTGAGCATCCACAGCGGATCCAGGCCGGGAACCGTCGTGGAGCCGCCCTGCTGCCAGTCCAGCCACCAGAAGTCCACGCCCTCGTCCTCCAGGGGATGGTGGAGGCGTGAGAGGTAGGAGCCCACGAAGTCCCGGTCGGCGATGTTGAAGGGCACGTCCTCCCCGGTGCTCGCATCCAGGCCCAGGTCGGCGCAGACCTCCCCATAGGCCTCCTCGTGGCGGCGAACCCCCTGGGCCGGGTGCACGTTGAGCGTGGTGAGCATGCCCCGCTCGTGCAAGCCGGCCAGGAAGGCCGCCGGGTCCGGGAACAGGTCCCGGTTCCAGGTGTAGCCGGTCCAGCCCGTGCCGATCGCCGGGTCGATGTCGGTGACGTGCCAGTCCATGTCGATGACGGCCACGGAGAAGGGCAGCTCCTCGGCGGCGAAGCGGTCCATGAGCGCCAGGTACTCCTGGTCGCTGTAGGGGTGGTAGCGGCTCCACCAGTTGCCCAGCAGCGCCCGCGGGATGAGGGGGCTCGGCCCGGTGAGGCGGAAGAAGTCCCGCAGAGCCTCCTGGTAGTCCTGGCCGTAGCCGAAGACATAGAGGTCCTGCGCCCCGTCGGCCAGGCGGTTGCCGGGTTCACGGGGCTGGACCCACTCGTCCTGGGTGAGCAGCAGTGAGGCCGAGTCGTCCAGGGCGGTGATGCCGTTGAGGCTCAGCAGGCCCGGACCGAGGGCGACGGCGCCGTCGGCCTCATCGAGGGTGCGGGTGGTGCCGCCCAGGTTCGTCGGGAAGGTCTCGTCCGGATCCCACACGTCGCCGTGGTGCCAGGTGCCGCCGTGGGCGTGCAGCGCCGTCGAGCGCAGCCTGACGCTGAGCCCGGCGGGGGAGAAGCCCAGGGAGGGCACATGAGTCAGGTGCAGGTGCTCGGTGATGATCTCCAGGCGGTCCTGGCTGTGCACCACCCGGAACGACGGCGTCTCGCCCAGGTCGCGGTTGACGACCAGCTGGGTGGCGGCGTCGGTGAAGGCGCCCGTGGGGGAGTGCTCCATGCGGATGAGCCGAGAGGTGAGCACCGTGAACCGGTAGCGGGACTCCTCCGACGAGGTCCCGGCGATGACCGCCTCAGGGCGGGCGGCGGCTGGACGCGGAGTGTCAGGGGCATCGCGGAGAGGAGAAACCAACGGTCGGCCTTTCACAACAGGGGGCGTCGCAGGGAGCGGCGGGAGAGGGACGCCCTGGGGTAGGCGCGAGAACTCATCTTAATCGGCCCTGGTCCCAGGAGTGTTGTGACACAATCGGTACCGGTCCTCGAGGCTCCGTCAGTCCTTGGCGGAGCAGCAGGGGCAGGCCCTCAATCACTCTGCCCGCCTCTGCTTCTCCTGGATTTCCCTCGGATCTTCCCTCGGCCCGGTAGGAAGGAAGTCGCCCATGCCCTCTCCCGCACCCCTGGTTGTCTCCGCCCACCACGTCGGCGACGATCCGGACTGGTGGCGCCGCGCCGTCGTCTACCAGGTCTACCCCCGCTCCTTCTCCGACTCCGACGGCGACGGGATCGGCGATATCCCCGGCCTGACCAGCCGCCTGGACCACCTTGACGAGCTGGGCGTCGACGTCGTCTGGCTCAGCCCCGTCTACCGCTCCCCGCAGGACGACAACGGCTACGACATCTCCGACTACCAGGACATCGATCCCCTCTTCGGCTCCCTGGCCGACCTCGACGCCCTCATCGAGGGACTGCACACCCGCGGCATGCGACTGGTCATGGACCTCGTCGTCAACCACACCAGCGACGAGCACCCCTGGTTCACCGCTAGCCGCTCCTCGACGGACAACCCCAAGCGAGACTGGTACATCTGGCGTCCCGCCAGGCAGGTCGACGGGCTCGCCCCCGGGCAGCCGGGCACTGAACCCACCAACTGGGGCTCGGCCTTCTCCGGACCGGCCTGGGCCTGGGACGAGGGCACCCGGGAGTTCTACCTGCACCTCTTCTCACCCAAGCAGCCCGACCTCAACTGGGAGAACCCCGAGGTTCGCCGCGCCATCCACGAGATGATGACCTGGTGGCTGGACCGCGGCGTCGACGGCTTCCGCATGGACGTCATCAACCTCATCTCCAAGACCTACCCGCTCACCGACGCGCCCCAGGGCGAGGGCGACCTCTACGGCAACGCCTTCGCCGCCGTCGCCAACGGGCCGCGCATCCACGAGTTCCTCCACGAGATGAACCAACAGGTCCTCGCGCCGCGGCCCGGACACGTCCTCACCGTTGGCGAGATGCCCGGGGCCACGCGAAGCGAGGCCGCCCTCTACACCGACCCCGCCCGCGCCGAGCTCGACATGGTCTTCCAGTTCGAGCACGTCAGCCTCACCGATGGGCCCGGAGGCAAGTTCGATCCGCAACCCCTCGACCTCGTCACCCTCAAGCAGAACCTGGCCCACTGGCAGGCCGCCCTCGCCCCCGCCGCCGATCCATCCGGCGCCGTGAGCCAGGAGAAGGGATGGAACTCCACCTACTGGGACAACCACGACCAGCCCCGCGCCGTCTCCCGCTTCGGCGACGACGACCCCGCCTGGCGCGTCCGTTCGGCCAAGACCCTCGCCACGATCCTCCACACCCACCGCGGCACCCCTACATCTACCAGGGCGAGGAGCTGGGCATGGCCAACACGGTCTTCCGTGGCATCGAGGACTACCGGGACCTGGAGTCCGTCAACCACTTCCACGAGCGCGTGCGCGCCGGCGACGACCCGGCCGCTGTCCTGGCCGGTATCGCCCCTCGTCTCCCGGGACAACGCCCGCACCCCCGTCCACTGGGACGGCAGCGAGAAGGCCGGGTTCACCACCGGCGAGCCCCTGGATCGCCCTGGCCCCTCGACCACGGCACCGTCAACGCCGCCGCCCAGGTGGGAGTACCCGGCAGCGTCTTCGAGCACTACCGCCGTCTCATCGCCCTGCGGCACGACGACGACGCCTTCGCCCCTGGGGACCTTCCGGCTCCTGGCGGCCGACCACCCCACCGCCTGGGTCATCCTGCGCCAGTGGCGCGCCCCCGAGACGGAGGGCAGTGGCGTCGAGCAGCTCCTGCTCATCGCCCAGTGCGCCCGCGAGGATCTGCCCCTGGTCGGTGAAGGCGGTCTGCTGGCCACGCTCGCGGCCGAGGGCCTGGAGCCGGGGGAGTGGAGCGGGCCGAGCAGGTCCTGCGCGCCGGCGACCCGGACGTCCAGCCCGGCTCCGGACACGCAGGCCTGCCGGAGGTGCTACTGGGCTGGGACTCGCTCCTGTTGCGCCGTCGTGGGTGAGTTCCCAGTCCTGGCGGGTGGCCTTCGCGCCCTCGCCCGCGTTGACGTCGACGAGATCGTCACGATCAAGGAGTGGGGACGCAGAGGCCCGCTTGCGCCGCCGGCCAGGGGTGAGCCTGGCTGCTCCTCCTATTCTACGACCCGGGCCTCGATCCTCCAGGTCAGGACTAGTAGTCGCACTGGTGTGGTACTACGATTATGTAGTGCGAAAGTGAGGGGTGCGATTGCATGAGGTCGTTGTTCACCCGCGTGTCCACGAGCGCCACCCCGAGGTGAGTGTCGAGGACGTGCTTTCCGCCTGGAAGCATGCGATCCGCTCTGCGCCTCGGGCGGACGACTCTCGCACATGGGTTTCAGTGGGAGTGGACGTCAAGGGGGCGGTTGCTGGAGATGGTTGCTGTTCATAATGGGCGCGGAAACTGGCTTGTTTATCATGCTATGACGCCGCCCTCGAAAAAAACTCTCAAGGAACTATCTATCGACAGGAGGAGATCATGAATCGCGATCAGATGAACGTCGCCTTCGGGGTGACTGATGAGCAACTTGATTCCTTGGCTGCCGACTACGATTCAGGTGACTGGAAGGGGCGACTTGGTCCTGTAGTGCAGGGTCGTCCTCGTCTGTACGAGGAAGAGATGAGGACTGTTTCCTTCCGCATACCTGCTTCGCGTTTACAGGCCATCGATGCGCATGCTGAGCGTAACGGAAAGAGCCGGTCGGAGTTTCTTCGCCAAGCCATTGATGATGCCCTTCTCGCTGGTTAGAAGACTGGTGATGGCACTCTTCTACGTCGGCCCAGGAGGAGGATGAGACCGGCGACCACGGCCGCGCCGGCGAGCAGGATCGCCGCATTGAGCCACGAGAGCTCGAAGTCGGGCAGGTTCTCGCTCTGGAGCTGGCCGATGAACAGGCCCAGGGCGTTTCCGCTGATATGCAGGCCCAGGGCGAAGAACATCGAACGCAGCCGAACCACCGACCAGCCGGCGAGCAGCCCGAAAGAGCACCTTGTGCAGAATCTGCCAGGCGTAGCCCCTTGAGACTGGTGTCGGAGGTCAGCCAGGTCGGAAGATGCAGGGCGGTGAAGGAGACCGTCGTCATCAGCACAGCAGCCGTTGCCCCAAGACGCTCGTGCACCGGCGAGAACAGGGTGCGTCTCAGCGTGATCTCCTCGGGGATCGCGTTGTAGGCGATGCCGACGGTCAGGGCGAAGACCAGGGCGTGAAGCACCGTGGATGCGGTGATCTCCGGCTTCCACAGGGGGCCGGTGCCCGTCGGCCCCATCCAGGTGTGCAGACCGCCGAAGGCGACTCCGCCCAGGGCGCCGGTGGTGAACAGGACGGTTCTGCTGCGAATGCCTCCACCGGTCAGCAGGTCGCGCCAACCGCGGCCCGATAGCCCAAACCACAGGGCGAGCCCGCCCACGTGAAGGAGGACGAGCATGAGAAACCACTGCCCCTGACGGATTGCCAGGGCAGTACCCAATGCCGGAGCGCCGGCCAGCATGGCGACCGCGGTCAGGGCGACGCCTTCGGAGACAGCGGGCCGTCCGGTCTCGAAGGTGTAGGCGTCGGCCGCGGAGGGCCGTAACGCGTGACGAGGCGGTGCGACGTCATAGTGACGATCCATAGTGATTCCGATTGAGACATGCCTGCTGGCTGCGATCCGCGCAGGAGTATACGTTCGCTCGGTAGGATGAATGGCCCTGACACGTCGCAGGAGAGCTCATCTACCGCGCCCGCGAGGCCCTCAGACGCGAGCCTGCTGCATGCCACCAGGCGGGGGAGGCCAGCAGCGTGGCCGTCAGGACGACCGCCAACAGGGCCACCAGTGTCCAGGCTCCGGCGCGGGCCAGCTCCCAGGTGAAGACGATCCCGAAGACGGGGGCCCTCTGGGTGGTGGCGAGCACCGCCCCCGCACCGGCCATCGCCAGAGCCGGCACGCTTACCTCCACCCCGTAAGCATGGAGCACGACTGCCAGGGCGGTTCCGGCGCTTGCGCCCGTTGCCAGCGAGGGAGCCAGCCGGCCACCGGTGGTGCCGGCTGCGAGCGTGAGACCGGTGAGGACCGGCTTGAGGACCACGACGCCCAGCAGCAGGACCACACCGGCCCCCGCAGCGTCGCTCGAGACCTCGGGAACGCGAGTACCCAGGGCCACCTCCATGGCATCACGGCCATTGCCGACGACGGCTGGGACCCACAGACTCACCAGCCCGGTGACCAGCCCCGCCGCTCCGATTGCCGCTGGCAACCACCGGAGGGTGCGCACCCGGTGCGCCAGCATCCACGACCACAGCGCCCTGGCCCCCACGCCGAGCGCGGCGGCCACCGGCACGAGCAGGACCAGGCCGAGGGCGGTCCCCGACGACAGACCTGGCGAGGCGACCTCGAAGGTGGGCCGCCCGTGGGAGTGCAGCCAGGAGACGATCGTGGCTATGAGGCACACCGGGACTGCCACGAGGGCTCCGCGCCGTCGCATCCCAGACACCATGACGAGCTCGACGGCGTAGGCCGCCCCACCCATCGGCGCGTTGTAGCATGGCCGCCAGCCCCGCGCCGGCGGCGGAGGCGATGAGGATCGCACCTCGGGCCTGCCGATCCCCAGGCGGGTGGTGAGCCTGGCCGCCACCGCTCCAGCAGCCAGGCGCGGGGCGCCTTCGCGCCCCACCGAGTTGCCCGCGCCGACCGTGAGGACCTGGGTGACAGCGTCGAGGAAGGGACGCGCCAGTCCCATCCGGGGAGCCTTGTCACCGCTGCGATCCGCCACCGCGTTCTCCACGTCCGTCACCCCGCCGGTCGCGCGCAACCACCACCACAGGCCACCGGCGACAAGGCCTCCCAGGGCCGGGGCGAGTACGCGCCGCCAGGGTGGGGGAGGCGGCCAGCCGCTCCAGGAGCCCGCCGTGGGTGAGGCCGTAGAACAAGGACCTCGAAGAGCTCCAGGAGCAGCGCCATCGCGATCCCGATGAGCCCCGCGGCCACGCCCGCCACGGCGGAGGCCACCAGGAACCGGGGTCGTATCAGCGCGCGCACGCCAGGCACGATACCCGGCCCCGCGCCTGCCGGGGCCGGTGGGTCAGCTGGCCGCGTCGTCAACCGCCTCACCGAAGTCGGGGACGTCCTGAAGCGCCAGGGTCCCGGTGTCCTGGCTGACCAGCCCCACGGCGGGGCGCAGGCCCAGCCACCACTGGTGGCAGGGGGCGACGGTTGTCCCGGTCGAGGTCGTCGTTCATGCGGTCCAACGGGTGGTCGGAGACCTTGCCCCCACCAGACCGACGTAGGGAGGCCGTCGGCTCGCCGTGCTTGAGGGCGCAGGCCAGCAGCTCCAGGGAGTGGGCGACGAGCTTGGTCGCCATGATGCGGTCGAAGGCCGTGGGGCTGCCGCCCTGCTGCTGGTGGCCCAGGATCGCCTCGCGCACGTCGTAGAGGCCCTTGCCCTCCTCGGCGAAGATGTGGGCCAGGACGTCGGTGGTGTAGTTGACGCTGGCCCGCTCGTTACGGATGACCAGGTAGAGGCTGCGTCCTGAGCGGAAGGAGCTCACCATCCGCTCGGAGTCGTCGGCCAGCCCCTTGAGGGTGATGCCCTCCTCATTGAGGTAGACCTTCTCCGCGCCGGTGGCCAGGCCCGACATCAGTGACAGGTAGCCGCACTTGCGGCCCATGACCTCGGCGACGAAGCAGCGGTGGGAGGCCGCCGCGGAGAGCTTGATGGAGTCCAGTGCCACCACGGCGTTGTTGAGGGCGGTGTCGGTGCCGATGCTCAGCTCGGAGCCGGGCAGGTTGTTGTCGATGGAGGCCGGTACGCACACGATCGGGATCTGGAAGGCGGGGTAGCGGTCCCGCTCGGTGACCAGGCGGAAGGCGCTCAGGTAGGCGTTGTAGCCGCCGATGACCAGCAGGGCGTCGATCTCATGGAGCTCAATGGCCCGCCCCAGGGCGTAGAGCTGCTCGATGGTGGGCACCTCGCGGCGCGTGCCCAGCTGGGCGCCGCCGTCACCGACCCAGCCCTCGACGTCGGCCCAGGTCAGCTCGTGCACGTCGCCGTCGAGCAGGCCGGGGAAGCCGCCGTAGACTCCCAGCATCGTGAAGTCGTGGTCGATGCCCAGGCGCACGGCCGCGCGCGCCGCCGTGTTCATCCCCGGGGCCAGGCCGCCGGCGTGGATGATGGCGACCCGCTTGGGGCGGCCTGAGGGACGACGGCGTCGAGCCCGCATCGGCGGCCGGCTCGGCGGGAGGCGTGGACATGGTCTCGAACAGCTCGAGCATCCTGCCGAAGCTGGCCCCGCGGGCCTGGATCGCCCCGAGGTAGTCGTGGGCGGCCACGAGGTCCTTTGACGGCGCGGGTGGCCGCGATCTGCTCCATCATCGGCAGACGGCGGATGCGGCTGTGGCGCTCGGCGATGATGACCGGCTCGCTGCCCGGCTCCATGGACACCACCTCACGGGCGGCGGCGCAGCCCAGCAGCGTCGACATCCAGCGGTCGTAGGCGCTGGGGCGGCCACCGCGCTGGACGTGCCCCAGGATGGTGACGCGGGCGGCCTCGCCCAGCTTGTCGGCGATGACCTGGCGGACGTCGTCGGCGGTGATGCGGTTGCCCTCGCGGTCGGTGGCGCCCTCGGCGACGATCACCATGGACTCGCGGCGCCCGGCCTCCCGGCCCGCCTTGAGCTTGGAGCACATGTCCTCCTCCCAGTCCTCTGCCCGGGGGAGCTCGGGGACCAGGACGTAGTCACAGCCTCCGGCCACGGCCGCCGAGGGCCAGGTAGCCGCAGTGGCGTCCCATGACCTCCACGACGAAGGTGCGCTGGTGGGAGGCGGCCGTTGAGGAGATGTCGTCGATGGCCTCCAGGATGCGGTGGAGGGCCGAGTCGGTGCCGATGGTCATGTCGGCGCCCACCAGGTCGTTGTCGATGCTGCCCACCAGGCCGGTCACCATGAGGACGGGGTGGGCGGCGGCCTTCTCGCGCTGATGTCGCCGCCGGCGACGAGCTCCTCGAGCAGGGAGGGCCAGTTCTTACGGAACTCGTTGGTGCCGGTCAGGACCCGTCGCCGCCGATGACCACGAGCCGGTCGATGCCGTGCTCCAGGAGATTGCAGGGCGGCCGCCATCTGGCCGGCGCGCTCACGGGAACTCGGCCGAGCGGGCGGTGCCGATGATGGTGCCGCGCTGGAGGACGGAGCCCACCGAGTCCCACTCCAGAGGGGCGGATCCCGTCGCCGCCGGCCACGGCCCCGCCCAGCCCTCCATGACCGCGTACGGCCTGGCCCCCAGGCGGATGGCGGTGCGCACCACGGCCCGCACGGCCGCGTTCATGCCCTGGGCGTCACCGCCGGAGGTGAGGACCCCGATGCGCAGGGGCTCGCCGTCCAGGCCGAGCAGCGGGCCGGCCGACGAGCCGGTGGGGGCGGGGACGGTGTCTGAGGACATGGCGGCTGGCATGTGGGGTCCTTCCCTGGGATCGCCGGTGGGCCTGGCTCCCGACGTCGGCCGGGAGGGCATCAGCCCTTATTGTTGCTGGTGAGCGCCGCCACGTCATCCGCCTGTGGTCCCAGGATCGGCTCCACGCGTTCGTCGGTCCCGGCCCGCACTTCCCGTCGTGAGACGCGGTGACCACGCTGTGTGAGACGCCGCCTCCTCCCGCCCGTGTCCGACCTCCCCGAGCGGTACCGGGACGTTAGGCTCACCACTGGTGCCTGCCCGGCCCGCAAGCCATCAACATGCCCCGAGAGGATCAGCTGCATGGATCTGTACGAATACCAGGCCAGGAACCTGTTCCGCCAGCACGGCGTCCCCGTGCTCGACGGCGCCGTGGCCACGACCCCGAGGAGGCGCGCAGCTCGCGCAGTCCCTCCTCGATGCGGGCGGTGAGCTGGTGGTCGTCAAGGCCCAGGTCAAGACCGGCGGCCGAGGCAAGGCCGGCGGCGTCAAGCTCGCCCGCACCGCCGAGGAGGCCGAGGCCCGCGCCCGCGATATCCTGGGCATGGACATCAAAGGCCACACGGTGCGCGCCGTCCTCATCTCCGACGGCGTCGACATCAATGCTGAGTACTACTTCCATCCTCCTGGACCGTGCCGAGCGCCAGTACCTGGCGATGTGCTCGCGTGAGGGCGGCATGGACATCGAGACCCTCGCGGCCGAGCGCCTCGAGGCCCTGGCCCGCGTCGGCATCGACCCGCTCGAGGGCATCACCCCCGCCGTCGCCCACCGGATCGTCGAGGCCGCAGGCTTCGAGGCCCGGCACCCTGGCCGACGAGGTCGCCGCCGTCATCGAACGCCTCTGGGGTCTTCACCGCCGAGGACGCCACCCTCGTGGAGGTCAACCCCTGGTCAAGGCCACCGACGGCCGCATCATCGCCCTGGACGGAAAGGTCACCTCGACGACAACTCCCGCTTCCGCCACCCCGACCACGCCGAGCTCGTCGACAACGCCGCCACCGACCCCCTGGAGGCCCGCGCCCGCGAGGCCGGACTCAACTACGTGCGCCTCGAGGGCGAGGTCGGGGTCCCTGGGCAACAGCGCCGGCCTGGTCATGTCCACCCTCGACGTCGTCGCCGGCGCCGGTGAGCGCCACGGCGGTATGAAGCCCGCCAACTTCCTCGACCTGGGAGGGGTCAGTCAGCCGAGGTCATGGCCACCGGCCTGGAGGTCGTCGCCTCCGACCCCCAGGTGCGCGCCATCCTCGTCAACGTCTTCGGCGGCATCACCTCCTGCGACACCGTCGCCCAGGGCATCGTGGCCGCCGCTCGAGGCCCTGGGCGGGCTGCCCAAGCCCGTCGTCGTGCGCCTGGACGGCAACAACGCCGAGACCGGGCGCTCCATCCTGGCCGACGCCGCCATCGAGGGCGTCACCGTCGTCGACACCATGGACGGGGCCGCCGACGTCGTCACCGCCATCGCCGAGCAGATCAGCGGCCGGCCCGCTGGCAAGGAGGCCTGAGACAATGAGCATCTTCCTGACTGAGAACGACCGCGTCATCGTCCAGGGCATGACCGGCTCCGAGGGCCGCAAGCACACCACCCGCATGCTCTCGGCCGGCACGAAGGTCGTCGCGGGCGTCAACCCCGCAAGGCCGGCACCACCGTCTCCTTCGACGTCACCCCATCGGCCCCGGAGCCGGTGAGGTCCAGGCCGGAACCGTCGAGGTCCCCGTCCACGGCACCGTCGCCGAGGCCAGAGGCCACCGGCGCCGAGGTGAGCGTCGTCTTCGTCCCGCCCGCCTTCGCCAAGCGGCGCCGTCGTCGGGCCGTCGACGCCGGAGTGCGCCTCGTCGCTGTCATCACCGAGGGCATCCCGGTGGCGGACGCCACCTGGATGCGCGCCTACGCGGCCGACCGCGGCGTGCAGATCATCGGCCCCAACTGCCCCGGCATCATCTCCCGGCCCGCTCCAACGTGGGCATCACCCGCCCGACATCACCGGCCCCGGCCCCTGGGACTGGTCTCCAAGTCCGGGACCCTCACCTACCAGCTCAGTGCACGAGCTGTCCGATCTGGGCTTCACCACCTGCATCGGCATCGGTGGGGACCAGTGGTCGGTACCACCCACATCGACGCCCTGGCCGCCTTCGAGGCCGACCCCGACACCCGCCTGGTCGTCATGATCGGGTGAGATCGGGGGCGACGCCGAGGAACCGCGCCGCCGCCACCATCCGCGAGCACATGACCAAGCCGGTCGTCGCCTGCCGTCGCCGGTTTCACCGCCCCGAGGGCGCACCATGGGGCACGCCGGTGCCATCGTCTCCGGCTCCTCGGAAAGCACCGCCGGGAGGCCAAGAAGATCGCGCTGGAGGCCGCCGGCGTACAGTGGGGCGCACCCCTAGCCAGACCGCTGGAGATCGCCCGCGAGCTCTACCGCCGGCTGGCCGGTGAGGTGAGCGCTTGAGCCTCGGCGCGGCAGCGAGCCATCAGCTCGACGTCCTGGGCCCTGTGGTCCCTGCGCGTGGGGTCGAGTCGGTCGGCCTGGTCTGGCTGGTGGTGGTGCGGCGACCATCGCCGTGTCCAAGGCGGCCTCCGGTGTCAACGCTGCGGCCATTCTGAGTGCAGGTGACGCCCTGCACGCCGGGACGGCCCTGTGGAGCCTCCGGCTTCGGGGAACGGTCGCCCTGTCCTCCGAGGACGATGGCGTGCTCAGTCTGCCGCTGCTGGGACTCACCCTGGTGCAGGCGGGCTGGACCTGGTTCTGTGTGCGGCGAGCACGCCCCTCCCGACCGGCGGCCGGGCAGCCATCGTCGCCGCAGCGACCGTCGTCGCGGTCCTGGCCTGCCTCACCGGCCCCTCGGGACTGGACACCTGGCCCGCCGTCATCGAGTATCGCCCCTGCTCACCGGCGCCATCGTCGCCATCCAGCTCACGTGCCGGCCACGACTGGCTGCTGACCCGCTGGTGGAACGCCGTCCCCATTGGTTGGGGCCGTCCCTGTCACTCAGCCTACGGGACCACGCGGGCCCTGAGCCCTGCTGAGCCTGCTGGTGGTGGTCGTGGCCCTCTTCAACGGTGCCGGCCGGGTCTCGGTCCTGCACGACTCCCTGGCCAAGGACGGCTTCGTCGCGATGGTCGGCCTGGTCTCTGCAGGCCGGCTGGGTGCCGACCATGCTCATCTGGGCCTGCTCCTGGCTCATCGGCGCAGGCTTCAGCGTCGGCACGGGCACCGTCTTCGCGACCGCGTGGTGGCAGCCCGTCCCGCGCTGCCACTGCTGGGACTGGTGCCGTCGAGCCGCTGAGCAGTAGCCTGTGGCTGCCGCTGGTGGTGACGGCCGGCGCCATGGTCGCGCCTGGCGGCGTCGGGCGGTACTCAACGCCCTGCGGGTGCGCTATGCCCTCAGCGCCGCCGGTCTGGCCGCCCTCCTCGTGGCCGGCGGTGTGGCTCTGCTGTGCCTGGCCGCCTCCGGGTCCGTGGGGCCCGGACCGGATGACTGCCGTCGGCCCACTGGTTCTCTACCGTCATCCTCGTCTTCGTGGGGTCGGTGTCGGACTGGCCTCCATGGCCGTTCTGGCCCACCTACACGCGCACCTGGGCCAGGAACACCTGCCCGAGTCGGTCCTTCGGCCGCCTACCGGCACGATCCGCGCGAAGGTGCCCGCGAGGAGGCCGCTGAGGGGACGACGAGGCGTAGACCCGCGGTCAGCGCGCCGTCAGGCCCGTGCTGCTCAGGGCATGGAGGGCCGCATCCACGCCTCGACGAGCTCAGGCGTCACCGCCAGGAGCGCCGTCCCGGCCCGATCGGGTCATCCCGGGGATGGGGGTGTAGGACATTTCGTCTCCAGGAGCGCCGTGCCCTCCTTGGAGCCCGCCACAGCCGAGTTCTCTCGGAAGAACCGCGTGACGCGCTCATCGGAGCCAGGTGCTCCAGGACGTTGTCGGCCGACTTGTGCGCCACCCGCCCCAGCAGCCTGCGGGAGGAATGTCGGTCTCGTCGTCGTCATCGATGGTGGTGCCGCCCCTGGTACTCAAGGACCACCAGCTGCCTCCCCGCGAGAGAGCGCCAGGGCATGGACAGGGCTGTCCACCGGCCGCTGGTCGATGGCCTCCCCGGAAGTCGTCAGTGATCCTGAAGCCCTCCCGGATGGCGACGACTGCTCGCCGTTACGGTGTTGAGCCGGCGCGTCAGGCTCAGGATCTCGGCCTGCTGCTCCGCCACTGGGGCGGCCAGGTCACGCATCTCGCCGACGACCCGAATCGGGCGAGTCAGCCAGATCGGCGACGGTCTCGATCGAGTCGGCTGGGCTCCAGGGCATCGATACCGACGACGCCCAAGGACTCGGCGAGCTCTCGAAGACGCGCGATGTCGGCCTCCACCACCACCTGCCGCTTGGTGCGCGCGTGAAGAGCGCCTGGCTCTCGAGGCTCTCACGCCCCGGATCCGCCGGTTGACGGAGCTCGGCGGCCAGATCGGTACCGCGGCGGGCCTCCGCGCACTCAGGGCCGAGCGCGGCATGTGGGTGTCATGGCGAGAAGTCCAGCAGCGCCATGCGCGCCTGTCCCGGCGTGAGCGCGGCCAGGTGACCCAGAGGCCGGTCGACGACGGTACTGCTGCCTGATGCGGCGCCTCCGGCGCCCCCAGCGTCAGGACGGGGACGGGCACATGGCCACTGCGGCCAGCGCTTGCTAATCGCGTGAAGGCCCCTGGGTGCCACTCAGCCCGCTCCACCACTGGGAGAACAGGCGCGGCGAGGGCTGAAAGGAACAGATCGTCCTCGGTCTCCTTGAGCTCGCGAGCTGCCAGACGAGTGCGTACCTCGTACATGCAGCACGCAGGGCACAGCACGACATGACCACGGGATCCCCAGACGGAAGCCCACGACGGGCGTTCGGCTCCGCGCCCGGTGTCGTGGCCTCCATGGCGTCGGCCCGCACGCCCGCGCACCTGCCTCGGCGGTGGCCCGCCCCGCCCGCATGGCGTGAGGGCGTCCCTGGCGCAGGTCCCCGTAGAGGCGCGGTGACGGCCAGATCGCCCCCAGGTGAAGTTCGCCAGCCACCACCGCAGGACGGTGAGGAAGCGCGCACGAGCGGCGGTGCCTCGGTGAGGTTGGGGTGGCGGGGGCGTGCGCCGGCCACCGTCCGGCCGTGCACGCCGCGTGAGGCGCGGCGGTGGGCGTCCAGGGAGCAGGCGGGCGGCCGCGGGAATGACGGACGGGGGATGGCGCTCAGGCCTCCGCCGTTGACCTTCCACGAGGAACATGAGCAGCGCCGGGGAGGCCGCCGCCGGAGTCGCTCTGCCCGAGCTGCTGGGCGGTCCACCAGGCGATGTGGGTGGCGTGGTCACTCACCGACTGCAGGATGACCCACCGCCGGAGGATCCAGGCCACGATCCGCAGCCACGACGGTTCCTGGCGCCTTCGAGGCCGGCGAGTCCTTGAGACGCCACAGCGTGATCGCCAGCGCCACCGCCATCGTGGTGTTCGCGGTGCTCACCTGGTTGCTGACCGCCAGGACGTTGCTGTTCTCCTGGGTCATGGACCCAGAAGTCCACAGGTTGAAGGAGAAGGGCAGGCGCCCAGTGCAGGACCGAGGAGAGCAGGCTGTTCTTCTCGAAGCGCCCGGACGCGCCGTCATTGAGAGCCGTCAGGCCCGCGCCGGCAGCGAAGCCCAGCAGGAGGCCCGAGTCGGATGCCGCCAGACGGCGCATCGGCCCGGTGCTCAGGAAGACCACGAGCGCAGAGGCGCAACGGGCTGTAGGAACGCCTCCAGGGGCGATGGTCAGCGCGATGCTCATCCCGTTACCCGCGACGGACGAAGTCCTGCGCGGGTGCGCACCGGGCTCATGATCGCTGGCGCGACAGGCGACCGGGCTGCGCCGACGCCGTACATGAGGGAGGACCGAGCGCCAGCGATGGGCGCGCGTGCGCGCCAGGAGGCAACCACCATGAGGCGCACGGCCATGAAGGCCGCCGGGCACGGCGGCGATAGGCGCTGCGGCACCATCACCCAGAGCGGCGATGAGCAGCGGGATCATGAGGGCGTGGGCTCCGCGCACCACCAGGTTCAGAGCGCTGGATAACGGTGGCGGCTCCTGCAGCGCCGGTAGGCGGGCGGCCCTCCTGCCACCCGCTCAGGGGGTTCCCCGATATGCCAGTGTTGCTGCGATGATGGATGGGCGCAGTCATGTTGCGGACTGTATGCTGCCGTATCTAAAGCCGCTCGCAAAGAGAAACGGGCCATTCGGTCGGGTGGTTCGCCGGAAGCGACATGGCACACATGTCAGAGCGGGGAGGAACGTCGCGCCTCCTCCCGGTGGCGTCACTGCCGCCGCGATAGGATGGGCCCGGCTGCGACTGGCGGTGGGGCACCACCGAGTGGCCGGGGCCGTCCATGAGCGGGGCGTCGCCCGCCTGGGCGTCCCGCTCCCGCACGCCGCACCAGGAGCACCATGTCGCTCGTCCATGTCGTCCCGTCGTCGCGGTCCTCGCGGTCCACGAGACCAGACGGTCCACCACTCCACGTCCCCACCGAGGGGCTCGTCAGCGACAGCGTCCCCGTGCGCCGCGCCCTCGTCTCCGTCTACGACAAGACCGGCCTCGTCCCGCTCCGCCCGCGCCTGGCCGACGCCGGTGTCGAGATCGTCCTCCACCGGCTCCACTGCCACCACCATCGCCGCCGCCGGCTGCAGCCGTCACGCCGGTGGAGGTCACCGGCTTCAGCGAATGCCTCGAGGGGCGGGTCAAGACCCTCCGCCCGGCCGTCACGCCGGTATCGTCGCCGACCGCCACCGCAAGCCCCGCGCATCTCAGCCAGCTCAGCCCTGGACATCACATCTGACCTGGTCGTCGTCAATCTCTACCCCTTCACCGACACCGTCGCCTCCGGCGTCTCCTTCGACGCCTGCGTCGAGCGAGATCGACATCGGTGGCGCATGGGGTGCGCGCCCGCCGCCAAGAACCACCCGCCGTCGCCGTGGTCACCAGCGGCAACCGGGTACGACGACGTCGCGCGGCCGCCGTGCGAGACGGCGGCTTCACCCTGGCCGAGCGCCGCCGCCGCCGCTGGACCTTCGCCCACACCGCCGCCTACTGACGCCGCCGTCTCGACCTGGCTGGCACGGCAGCTCAGGACCGACCGACGTCGCCGACGCCACGGACTCTGCCGACGCCCCCGCGTCCGAAGTAGAGCAGGTCGGCCGCGCCGCCGGCCTATGTCGGCGTCGGCTACGAAGCGCCCTGGCGACCTGCGCTGCGGGAGAACCCCCATCGGCGGGCCGCCGTCTACCGCACCGCCGGGGTGAGCGAGTGGCCGGTGCGCGCCAGCCTCCACGGCAAGGCCGCCAGGCTACAACAACTACACCGACACCGGTGCCGCCGTGCGCGCCGCCTACGACCAGCCAGGCCGTCACGTCGCCGTCGTCAAGCCGCCAACCCTGCGGCATCGCCGTCTCGCAGTCGGTGACGTCGCCGGGCCACCGCAAGGCCCGCCTGCGACCCCGGTCTCGGCATACGCAGCGTCATCGCCACCAACACGCTCGTCACCGCCGAGATGGCCCGTCAGATCAAGCCGATCTTCACCGAGGTCGTCGCCGCCCCCGCCTTCGAGGACGAGGCCGTGGAGATCCTGTCCACCAAGAAGAACCTCCGACTGCTCGTCGTCGGCCCCGGCGCGGGCGTTACAGATCAAGCAGGTCACGGGGGCGCCGTCATCCGGGAGCGCGACGTCCTGGATGCAGGCGGCGACGACCCCTCAACCTGGACCCTGGCCTGCGGGGCCGGCCGCCGACGACGCTCCTGGCCGATCTCGTCTTCGCCTGGCGCTCGGTGCGGCCGTGCGCTCCAACGCGATCCTCCTGGCCCGGCGCGGCGCACCGTCGGCGTGGGAATGGGGCAGGTCAACCGCGTCGACTCCTGCAAGCTGGCCGTCGAGCGCGCCAACACCCTGGGACTCCGCTCCACCGGCGACGCCGCACTCGACGGCCCGCAGCAGGAGAAGGGCGCCGTCGGAGGGGCCGACGCCGCCGGGTCCTGGGCGACTCGGTCCTGTGACGCCGCCCCGCACGCAGCGCCCGCGGGCCGTGGACCGCCTCCGACGCCTTCTTCCCTTCGCCGACGGCCTCAGGTCCTCATCGACGCGGGGTTCGCGCCGTCGTCCAGCGGAAGGCTCCATCCGTGACCAGGAGGTCATCGACGCCGCGGCCGCAGGCGTCACCATGTACCTCACCGGCACCCGCCGCTTCTCACTGGGCCGCCTCCGCCGCCTCGTGCCCGAATCCTTACGCCGGGCTACAGGCCTGCACATGCGAGTCAGAGCCGGAGAAAGGTCATGGACCCGCACCCCACGCTGGGCGGCACCTGCCCGCTGACTCGCGGCCCGCATCCCCCAGCAGGCCGAGCACAAGGGCCCTATCGCACCATCTGTGTTGTCCTCGTGGCCCTCGGCCTGGCCGCGGTCCCCCGCCATCGCATGCTGCGGGGCTGCCGCCGTGTCGCTGTCCTGCGGGCGGCCGCTGGGATCCTGACGCTGGCCATCGTCCGGATCCGCGCGCGGCAACAGCTGGCTGGCTGGCGGCGCTTGCCGGCCGCCGTTCGACACGTCGGTCTCGGCATCGGCCTGGCCGCCCGTCCTGCTCCTCCCTGTCGCCTTACGTCAACCTGCCCATCCTGTGAGCGAGGGAGCAGGCCGTACATCGCCTGAGTTCTCACGGCGACGCTGCGCGCCGCCCTGTGTGATCTGCGCCCCTGGGAGTGCTCGTTCTTTGGTCACGGTGCGGCGCTGTGACCGGGTGGTATGGCACGCTGGCCCCAGTCAAGACGTCTTGTCGCTTCTCGTTTCACATCCTGAAAGGTCCCTGTTGTGCCAAGCAATCCCTCAGCCTCGCCCTCCTGGTCCATCGTCTCAGCCACAGCATCCTGGCCTGGGTCATTGGCGCGATCCTGTTGGCCCTGCTCGTGGGCTCCGGTCCGCTGCCACCCGATCGTTCCCAAGCCCGTCAGCAGTGTCTTCGCGACCTTCTCAGACCTGTTCGTCAGTTCCTCTCCAGCTTCTCCATCCCGCTCATCGTCATCGGTCTGGTGACCCCCGCCATCGCCGATCTGGGACGCGGGGCCGGCAAAATGGCTCAGGTCACGACGGCTCTGGCCCTACACCTCCACCCTCGCCGCCCGGTTTCCTCCCGCTGCAGCTGGTGGCGCGCGCCACCTTCCCGCGGCTGCTCGCGGAACCTCTCTGGCTGATGTCGCTGAAGCCAGAGGGGGCTCTGAGCAACGCTACTTCACGGTGGAGATGCCGCCGGCCGTCCAGGTCATGACCGCTGCTGCTGTCCTTCGTCCTTGGGATCGGTCTGTCGCAGGTGCGCGTGTTTCTGCGCAGAGGGCACTGCATCGAGTTCAGGCCATCATCACCCGCCTCATCGAGGCGGATCATCATCCCCTGCTGCTTACCACGCATCTTCGGTATCTTCCGCAACCTCACCTACACCCGGGGCGGCCGGGGCGGTGATGAAGAGCGCTCCTGCGGGTCGTCGTCGTGGTCCTCATCCTCCGAGGTCGTCATTCTGAGCGTCCAGTTCCTCACCGCAGGACTCATCAGACGCCGCAACCCGCTCAAAGGCGCTGCTCACCATGGTCCCGGCCTACCTGCCTGACGGCCTGGGCACCCCTCGTCAGCGGCCACCATTCCGGTCACTCTACGTCAGACGAAGAAGAACGGTGTCTCCGACGCGGTGGCCTCCTTCACCATCCCGCTTTGCGCCACGATCCACCTGGCGGGGTCGACCTCGAAGATCTTCTCCTTCGCCTTCGCGATCGTTTCTCACCCAGGACCTGCACGTGAGCGCACCGCCCAGTGGATCAGCTTCATCTTCATACTCCACGGCATCGATGGTGGCCGCACCGGGCGTGCTTGAGGCGCCATCGCCAAGCGGCCACCGGTCTGCTGTCCTCCATGCTCCGGCTTCAACGACCAGCAGGTGGCCCTCATGATCGCCACCTACATCGCCCTGGACTCCTTCGGTACCGCCACGGAGCGTCCACGGGTGACGGCGCCATCGCCATCATCGTGGACCCGCATGGCCCGGCAGCTCCGTCAATGACGAGGGCGACCCGGGGAACGTTCGCGAGAGCTCTCCGCCCGACGGCATGGCCTGCCTCCGCGCCGTCAGTATCGAGGGCGTCGGTCAGTCCGAGGGGCTCGAGGCCTCGGCCGCGGCCACCCGCTCCGGCGAGTGGAGCCGGGTGGAGCGCAGTCAGCCGATCGGGCTCCGGGAGTCAGAAAGCGACTCTCGGGCCCGATCCGTGCTCGGTACTGATCCGCGTGAATCCTGCCGGTTTTCTCTCAGCGACCTCGGCCGGTCAGCGTGCGCAGCGGTCCGGAAGCTCGGCCAGGAGCTTGGCCGGCGGTCCCGCCTGCACGATCACTCCCGCGTACGTCCGCGGCGACGACGTGGTCGGCCTGCTCCGGACCACTGCAGGCGGTGAGTGATCCTCGATGATCGTCGCCTGCGGAAGATAGGTGCGCACCCGATGCGCGCCGCTCCTATCCAGCTCAGGGTCCAGGTGGGAGGTGAACTCGTCGAGGATGGAAGGCACCCGGGACGGAGCCAGGGCCGCGCGCGCCAGTGCCAGGCGCTGCCGCTGGCGGCGGACGGGGACTGGCCGCGCTCGCCCCACAAGAGTGTCGTAACCGTTCTCGAGGAGGCCTCGATGTCCTCGTCGATGCAGAGCGGCTCGGCAGGCTCGCGCGGCGCACCTGGGCGTCGCTGGCCGACGGCGCCGCCAGCCACGATGTCCGCAATGGTCGCCCGCATGAGGGTGGACCCGCTGATCCACCATGCCGATCTCTGATAGAGGGCTGATGGCACGCAGATCGCTCACGTCCTGGCCGTCGATGAGAGTGCGGCCTGAATCCGGCTCATCGAAGCGCACCGCCAGCTGGGCGAGTGTGGACTTGCCCGATCCGGAGCCCCCACGATGCAGGTCCACCGTCCGCCGCCCGCCCTGACGCTGGCGCCGCGAACGGCCTGGGCGGCGGTGTTGGGGTGGGAGTAGGAGACGTCCTGCCACGGGACCTCGATGGGAGATGCCGGCGGTCAGCTCCTGATCGCCGTCGCGCACCCTCCACGGGAGCGTTGACCCAACCTCCCATACTCTTTCAACCGAGGCAGAAGGAGGCATTGAGTCGCCCGAGCTCCTCGACGCCGCGCCCGGTGTCGGACAGACGCAACACCGCAGCGGCCGCGGCAGCCAGGAGGGACATCTGCGCTGGAGCCGGTTGCCGGACATCATCATTTCCCACGGTGACGACGGCGATCGGCGGTCAGAAGCCCGCCAGCTGGCTGATGCCTCGTGCGGAGGCCCACTGGCCGTTTGGTCGCGCAGCACCGGCAGTCTCGGCGTCGATCTGGCCATCTCATCAAGACGCTCCTGTGGCCGCGCCCGTACCGACGACTCATCATGCCTGAACGGTGTCGGTCACGTGCTGGGTGAGATCCGCCCGTGCCGCCGGACCGAGCGGGAGGCATCCACCGGTGGCAGACCCCAGGCGGGGCACGATGAGCGGCGGGGAGCGTCACGAGGGGAGCGCCGCCGGGCCGCCAACCAGGACACCCGCAGACCGATGACCGTGGCCTGCCGTGATCGGGACGACGACAGCGCAGACCGCCGGAGCAAAAGTATGCGCGAAGGCCTCGATCCGGTCCCACATCCTTGGTGGCCCGCGCCCGGCAAATCGCCCGAGCGCGACGTCGCACTGACCCTGGGGGCGGGGATGAGGGCTGGAAGATCTGGCCGCGCACAGCAACTCAGGCAGCAAGGCCACCAGATGACCGAGGAACTGCTCGGCGTAGCGCAGGGCCGCCTTGAGCAGGGACAGCCCCGCCATGACGGCCAGGACCGGCCAGTGGCGGACACTGATGCGCCAGTCGTCATTGCCAGACCTGCGGGCCACGGCGTAGGCCCCCTAAGGAACAGGGGCCACGCCGCACGGCGGGTCGGTGATACGGCACAGGGTGGAGCCCAGCAGCGGTGGGAGGAGGACCGGGCGGGTGACCTGAAGCAGCCACCGCACCAACAGCGCGCACGTGAGGGGGGTGCCTGCGTGGAGAACATCGGCCCGACCGGCTCCGCTGCGCTGCCCCGAGCCACCGGCCACCCGGGAACCCAGGGTACCGATGATCGCCTCGACTGGTTCGATCAGATCATGCCCGCTCCTCCTGGTGATCCCCATCGGTGGCCTTGGGGAGGACGTCGGCCTCATGGGTGTCAGGCTCAGTGGCCTCCTGATGATCGGGCGCTGCGCCGGCGGGGCGGGGCACTGGCTCCACCCGCCTCGTGGACCGCCCCGGCCTCGACCACTCACGGTCGGTCCACTGCGGTCAGCGCCCCGGCGCGGTGCGAGATGGTGACGACGGTGCGGCCCCGGGCCAGCTGCTCAATGGGCTTGACGATGGCTGCTTCGCTGGCCAGGTCCACCTGGCTGAGTGGGCTCGTCCAGGAGCAACTTTGGGGCGGTCGGCCAGGAACGCGCGGAGCCGGGGACTGAGCGCTGGGCCTGACCGCGGCAGCCCCAGCCCGGCCTCGCCGTGCCGTCTCAGCCCCTCGGGCGCCGAGCGCCACCTCCTTGTCAGGCAGGCCACCTCCAGGGCCTGCCACATCTGCGATAGCGTTGCGTAGGGCTGGGCCAGGCGCAGGTTGTCGGCGATCGTCCCGGTGAACAGCCAGGTCGTCTGCGCCACCAGCGCGGAATGAACACACCTCGTCCTGGGTGACGGCGCTCAGCTCCGGTGCCTCGACGCGCACGGACGCTGCTGGGCAACGGGTTGCCAGCGAGCACCGCCATGAGCGTCGACTTCCCACACCCGAGGGCCGGCAGTAGCCGAAATCTCCGCGCGCCGCATCGGTCCGCCCTCAGCACGGGTCCGCGCCCCAGGTGGCCTCGACGTCGTCAAAGCGATGGTGACGCGCGGTCGCTGTGGGAGAGATCTGGCTCCGGGACTCGTGGTGGAGTGTGGCGGAGGCGCGACAGAATCCTGCGGATGGCCGCTGATTGGCCATTCCCGCCCATGCCCACGTGAAGAAAGCACGTGAGCCAGCGCTCGAGGAGCACGTAGGAGGGTCAGGACGATGTAAGGCGTCACGACGTCGATCACTCCAGTGGACAGACGCAGAGCCAGACCCGCGGCCGCGGTGATGAGGAAGAGCGAGAACAGGCCGTCGGTGGAAGCAGGATGACGAGCTGGTTGCCCGCCAGCAGCCCCATGACAACCGGTTCGAGCTCCCTCTCAGGCGCAGACGCGCACTGGTGCGTTCCGCGGCCCGGGCCAGGGTGAGGTCCGCAGCCCTGGATCGCGTCGAGGTGCTCGGCGGCGAGCTGCTCTGGGCCCGTCAGGAGTCCGACGACAGGGCCCTCCATGGTGGCACCCAGACGATGAAGGCGGCACCATGATGACGGCCGCTGCGGACAGGGCGGGAACGACGTCGACCACCAGCCAGCTCGATGAGTACCAGCAGAGCGCTGCGTAGCCGCCAGGTGGGAGCCAGGAGGTCTGACGGTAGAGAGCCCGCGCTCAGCGCCGTCCGGTAGCGGGGGCGGTCGCACCACTGCGGACCCGTCGGCAGCGCGCGCCGGGCCCAACCCAACGGGTGAGCCAGGGTGAGCGGCGCAGGTGCCTCCCTCGGTGATCACTGAGCAGGCGACCCGCTGGGCCAGCAGCTGGCGGGCCGCGCTCAGGGCGGCTGCTGCCAGAGCCCTGGTGAGCAGGCCCGCTGCCGACGAGATCTCAGCAGCGCGCCCAGAGCGCGTCCGGTGGAGATGAAGGGCATAACCGGATCCCGAGCTTGGGAGCGTCAGACCGAATGAGAGGAGCGCCTGCTCGGCGCCCGGCGGGCGAGGAGACCACTGAGGCGGGGCGGGGAACCGCGGCGCAGTGGCGCAAGGATGGACGCAGGGGATCAGCGTGAGCTCATCACGGTCCTGGGAAGCGAGAAACGGTGGGGAGCCCCAGCGTATCGACCGGACGGGATGTTGTCAGGGAGCGGCGAGTATCTCACTGAGATCACGGGTACCAGGAGGAATGCGACCTCCCCGGCTCTAGGGGTGGTGAGAATCTGAAATGTCGCGGACTGGTGTGTTCTCACCTGCGCGAACGTCATAGCGTTGTCCTGCCGGGCTGCCGCCTGCGGCCGCGACGACACACGTCTCGAAGGAGTCCTCAAATGGCAAACGCCATCGCGCCGTCACCGGTGCTGCCGAGCAACATCGGCTACGCCACCTTGTTCCACGCCGCCTCCGGCGCCCTTCTCGGCGGACCAGCGCGTCAACCACCGCCTGCTGGAGATCCCGCCGGCCATCAAGGCCGCTGAGGGGACTGCTGAACTGTTCGACTCCGCCTTCCTCGACTCGACGGCGTTGACGTCTTCGACGACGCCTGAGAGCCGCCCTTCGGGGGCGCCAACATCGCCTTCTCGTCGGTTCCATGCCCGCAAAGTCGGCATGGAGCGTGCCGACCTGCTCTCCGCCAACGGTGGCATCTTCGGTCCCCAGGGCGGGGCCCTCAACGCCGGCGCGCGGCGACATAAAGGTGCTCGTCGTGGGCAACCCCGCCAACTTCGCGCCCTCTGTCGCGGCCTCGCACGCTCCCGACATCCCCTCCTCGCGATTCACAGCCATGACCCGTCTGTGGACCACAACCGCGCCCTGGCCCAGCTGGCCACCAAGGCCAGCTGCCACGTCCTGTTTGTCGACAAGGTCCGTCTGGGGCAACCACTCCTCCACCCAGTACCCCGACCTGACCCAGGCCACCGTCAAGGGCGCCCCGATCACTGACATCCTGGCCGACCGGGCCTGGGTCGGGCGACTTCATCGACCGTCGCCAGCGCGGCGCCGCCATCATCGACGCGCGCGGCGCCTCCTCGGCGACCTCAGCGGCCTCGGCCGCCATCGACCACGATAATGCACGACTGGGTGCTGGGCACCTCGGGTCCTGGACCTCCTCCTCGATCATGTCCGACGGGTCCTACGGCGTACTGAGGCATCGCCTCCTCCTTCCTGCACGTCGGAGAACGGTGAGTGGAAGATCGTCCAGGGTCTTGGGATCCCGACGACTTCTCCGCGGCAAGATCGACGCCTCGGCAGCCGAGCTCGTCGAGAGAAGGCTACGGTGGCCTCCATGGGGCTCATCTGGGCCCCTCGAGCCCTCGACTCGGCCCCCGGGCTCCGGTCTGAGACTGCTCAGGCCCACCCGTTCCTGGTACGGACCACCTTGTGCGCGGAGCAGTGAGGCCTCGTCCGCTCCCGTCCTCACGCTCATTCGAGCCGGCGGGGCCACCTAAATACCTGTGGTGGATGGGGTGGCGGATGAGCGTTGACATTGCTGGTACAGACCTGTGGTTCATGACCAGTATAATGATTGTTTGCGCAATGTATGCTTGAGTTTCACTCGGTTTTGGGTCTACTCTCTGGCGAGGTGGATGACTGAACAACATCTGATCCTCCGCCCGCGGCAATAGTGCCGTGGTCATGAGACACCGTCGTTCTGAGAACAGTCATGCGTTCCACCACTACCTCTCCCGTCGTGCCGTGCTGGCGGGGCTGGGGAATCACTGCAGTCGCGCTACCCTGGCCGCCTGCGCTACCTCCGGCAGCTCCGGCTCGAAAGTCCGCTGGGAGCCGCCGGTGAAGGACGCCAGCCAGGTCGACGTCGTCACGTGGTGGTGGTCGGCCGGCTCCGGAAGCTCGGCCTGGATGCCCCTGGTCAAGGTCTTCAACCGGCAGTTCCCCAAGACGAAGTTCGAGAACAAAGGCCGTCTCCGGTGGTGCCGGCATCAGGCCAAGCAAAGGCTCGCCGCGGACCCTGGCCGCCAAGAACCCGCCGGACACCTGCAGGCCCACCCGGTGCCGAGATCAAGGACCCACATCAGGGGCCGGCTACCTGCTGGACGTCTCCGGCCTCTATGGGGTTCAAGCAACGAGGCCTTCCCGGCCACCCTCATGGACCGTCTCGAGGACTCCGACAGCAAGATCTACTCCATGCCCTCAACATCCACCGGGCCAATGTCGTATGGGCCTCGGTGCCCGCCCTCAAAGGCCGCCGGCTCGACCCGACCAAGCCGCCACTTCCATCGACGCCTGGATCGCCGACATGGAGAAGGTCAAGGCCGCCGACTGACGCCCATCACCATGACATGGCCTGGACAGCTCGAGCTGCGAGACCATCCTCATCGCCGACCTGGGCGTGGCCGCCTACAGCAGGCTCTTCGCTGGCAAGACCGACTGGGGCGGCGCCGAGGTCACCAGGCGCTGGGTCACTCGACCATCGTGGGTTCACCGACTCCTCCCTCTACACCGAGGACTGGGAGCCTGCCATGAAGCCCATCATGGATGGCAAAGGCCGCCTTCAACGTCATGGGTGACTGGGCCGTGGCCGGCTTCAACGCCGCCGGCAGAGGCCGGCCAGGACGTCTACTTCGGTCGGGCGCACCGACGGCGTCTTCGACTTCCTCGCCGACTCCTTCACGCACCGGCGGCGCCAAGCACCCCGGTGGAGCCAAGAACTGGCTCAATACCATCTCCCCACTCAGGACGTAGATCGCCTTCAACACGGTCAAGGGATCCATCCCGCCCGCACCGACCTCAGCGACGAGGGAGGGCAAGTTCTCAGTACCAGCGCTCAGCCGCCGGAGTCCTTCATAAGGACAAGATCATCCTCCTCCATCGCTCTTTGGCGCGGCCCTGCCCTGAGACCACCAACGCGATGAACGATGCCTGACCAAGTTCGCCCAGGGCGCCTCCGACGTCACCGCCCTGCAGGCCGACCTCCGAGCCGCTGCCTCCTGATCAGTTTCCCCGGGGTGGGGCGGGCCGCGCATCCGCTCCAGCTCACCCCGCCCCGGGGCCACGACCTCTCGCCGATCATTCAGCCGGCTGTCATCACTACGACAGACGGATCCTTCCATCACCTACGTATCTGAAACATGGCAGGCACCAAGAGCGCCCCCGTGCAGCGCCGTCGGGCAGGCTGGAGGCGATGGGGCCAGCCTCCTCATCGCCCTCGATCATCCTCGTCAGCGTCTTCATCTGCAGGATGATCAGGATCAACATCAACACCTCCCTGCTGGACATGCACCGCCGGTCAGGTCTCCGGACGCCGGGGCCACCACCGTCGTCGGCCTGAGCAACTTCACGACCCCTGTTCGGCAACCCGGACTTCGGCACTCCTTCATCAACCTCATCCTGTTCACGGTCGTTCCTGGCCCGGCACCCTCATCAGTCGGCTTCCTGTAGGCCTGGCTCCTGGACCGCCCATCAGGGGAGGGGTCTTCCATCCATCTTCCTGTTTCCCCATGGCCGTGTCCTTCGTGGCCTCGGGCGTGGTGTGGCGGTGTACTCAACTCCGCGCAGGCGAGAAGGCCTCGGGCTCCAACCGTCTATTCGAGATAGCTGGCCTGGGGTTCCTGGAGAACTCATGGACCCAGAACTGCAGAAGGATGCATAGCCGCGCTGCCGGCCGTGTGGCAGCTGGCCGAGATACGTCATGGCCCTCTTCCTGGCCAGCTTCCGTATGGCATTTCCCGACGACCTGCGTGAGGCCGCCCGGGTCGTGGCGCCAGCGGTGGCAGCTCTACAGGTCGATCATCTTTGGCGGCCCCGATCGCCTGAGCGCCGTCATCATCGGGCATGTCCTGAAGTCATGGGCCTCATCATGTCGATCCTGACCAGCGGACCCACCTGCTCCCACCAGGTCCCGGCATGACATATTTCAACTTCATGACCATGGCTTCCTCCAACGCCGCCGCCGTCGGCTTTCAATCCTGCTGGTCCTGGTCGCCCGTCGCCGTCATCCCCTACCTCATTCGACGCCAAGGGCCGGAGGTGAGCGGCGATGGCACAGGCACTCGACGCAGCCCGCGCCGCCCGGCTGGGGGCCAGACCGTCAGTTCATCCTCTGCTGGCCTCGGTGGTCCTCGTCCTCCATCCCGGTACCATGCTGGTGACCTCCTTCAAAGGGATGTGACGCCGACCCCTCGCACACCCTGGTACCTGCCCGAGGTCTGGGTCACCAGAACTGGGCCAACGCCTGGGAACCTTCAGTGGTGGGCTGCTGCGCGCTCGCTGGCCTGGTCTCCCTCCTCGATCATCTCGCGATGCTGCGACGCTCGCGAGTTCGTCCTGTCCTTGATATGGCGCTTCCCGAGGCCAACGTGGTCTTACCCTGTTCTATTCAGCATGTTCATCCCCTACCAGGCGGTCAGCAGTCCGCTCATGCGACTGGTGACCAGCAAACCTGAGCTTCGGGATCCATACCTTTGATCCTGGCACGTCGTCTACGGCATCCGATCGACGCTCATCTTCACAACTACTACGGGACCATTCCCAACGACTTTCGTGAGGCCGCCCGGGTCGGCGACGGGGCCGGCATGCTGCGCACCTACGTCTCAGTGGTCCTGCCGATCTCGGTGCCCAGCTTCGTCGTCTCGTCCTCATCTGGCAGTTCACCTCCGCCTGGAACGACTTCTGTTCGCCCTGTTCTTCGGCGGCGGGGGCGCAGTCCGGGCCGGTGACATTGGCGCTGAACAGCCTGGCTACAGGTCGATCCTGGCCGACTCTGGTGCCTCCATGTCCGAGATGCGCTCATCGCCTCGGTGCGGCCTGGCGGTCTACATCCTGCTGGGCAAGTACTTCGTCGGCGGCCTCGCCGGCGATCGTCAGGGCTGAGACCGACCAGGCCGCTCCCCTTCCCCTGCGGACCCCGCCTGTTCTCGCATCCGGCTGCCGCCCCCGGCTTGGACGGCAGCCGGATGTGGTCATGGCACATCGCAGATCCAAAGCGCCCCTACGGGCAGGGCACATTTCCCTGAGCATGGACCGTCTCGCCTCCGTGCCGCGCACCCGAACCGGTCGGCGGCGCGGACTTCACCGTGCGCCACCTGCGTGGTGGGGACCGGTCACCACCTGCCCACGGCTGCCACCGCGTCATCCCGCAGGCACCGCGCGTGGCCTGGACCAGAGTCCCTCTTCAGACCGACCGGGACTGGAGGAGCGGCGCCACTGGCACACCTCGTGCTGGGGGCGCCGCCTGGTAGAACCCGGCACCGCGGTGGGAAGCGGTGGTGGGGCTGGGGAGTCACACAGTGGCTCCGGGGCGCGCTACTCCCAGCCCGGCAGCAGGCGGTCGAGCGCGAAGCGCAGCAACTGACGTCGCCGTCGCCCGCCCTCGCCAATGGTCATCGGCACGGGTTGACTCTCGGGCTGACCCCGCGCAGGCAGTGCCGAAACTCAGCGGCATCGACGGGACGTATTAGTTCCTCCGTCGATACCGACCTTCTCATCGGCTCTCAGGTACCAACCGTACGGCGGGTGCGGGCACTACCGCCCGCGTAGCCGCTTGCACCCGTGAAGGAACGTCCTCAAGGCCCTCTTCGCGGGCGACTCGAGGAAGAGCCCCACGATGCAGCAGGCGGGCGTGCTCGGCGTCCTGATGCTCCTGGGCATGCAGGGCCCCGCTTTCATGGCCGCTCGACGACGCGACGCCG